>Ga0209035_10001312_pt1 | contig 10157 bp, 9 predicted proteins | sample MarorgKNORR_S2LV_6_FD_188220 | JGI IMG/M metagenome (GOLD analysis project Ga0209035, IMG submission 188220) | Marine microbial communities from the Southern Atlantic Ocean, analyzing organic carbon cycling - AAIW_A/KNORR_S2/LV (SPAdes) (version 2) | ecosystem: Environmental > Aquatic > Marine >...
CTCGGGTATTTGGCTGATGTTTGGATATGAAAATACTGAGGAGGGAGCTTTTGCATCGGTAGAATATATTATGCGAGATGTTGATTATGGCTGGGTCGTTAGATATATGCATACAACAGGCGCATCAATGTTTTTTGCAGTAGTTTATTTACATATGTTTCGAGGGCTAATGTATGGTTCTTATCATAAGCCTCGCGAGCTAGTATGGATTTTTGGCATGACAATTTACCTTGTGATGATGGCTGAAGGTTTTTTAGGATATGTTTTACCATATGGCCAAATGTCATATTGGGGCGCTCAAGTCATTATTTCTCTTTTTGGTGCAATTCCTTATATCGGTGAATCTTTAGAATTATGGGTTAGAGGTGATTATTATATTTCTGGCGCTACAATTTCTCGCTTCTTCGCTCTGCACGTTGTTGCATTGCCTCTAATTCTGATAGCTCTAGTTTTCATGCACTTGGTTGCTTTGCATGAAGTAGGCGCTGGAAACCCAGAGGGCGTTGATATTGAAAAATATGTAGATGAAGATGGTGTTCCATTAGATAGCGTCCCATTTTTTCCATATAAGATTTTAAATGCTTTGGTTGCAATAGGCATTTTTGGAATAGTGTTCTCAATTATCATGTTCTTCTTTCCAGAGGGTGGGGGTTACATGTTGGAGCTTGCTAATTTTGAAGAAGCAAATCCGCTTAGCACACCGGATCATATTGCCCCAGTTTGGTATTACTCTCCTTATTACGCCATGCTAAGAGCGATTCCAGATAAGCTGGGAGGGCTAATCGTGATGGGTGCAGCCATAGCAATACTTTTTGTTGTGCCTTGGCTTGATCGAAGTAAAGCTGCTTCTATTAGATATAAAGGCAATTTAAGCAAAATGGCCATGACTATTTTTGTTTTAAGTTGGTTGATGCTAGCTTGGCTTGGAACCATGCCTGTTACCGAGTTGAGAACTACCCTTAGCCAAATTGGTACCGTGATTTATTTTGCATTTTTTCTTTTAATGCCAATTTATACATCGATTGAAAAATCTAGACCTGTGCCAGAAAGATTATGAAATTAATGATTTTCAGCTTTTTCTTTCTGTTCTCCCTTGGAGTATCTTCAGCTGGATCTGCTCCATGTGGTGACTATGGCGAGTGCGATGAATTTTCACCTCAATTAAATAACCTTGAGTCACTTCAACTTGGCGCAGTAACCTTTATGAACAACTGTTATGGGTGCCATTCACTAAAATATTCTCGCTGGAATAGAATTGCAAAAGATTTAGAAATACCTGAAGAAATTTTTGCATCGAACTTGGTCTACGGTCAAACAGTAAAACTGGGTGACACGATGAATGGCTCCATGAAAAAAGAATTAGCTGAGACATGGTTTGGAATTTCTCCACCTGATCTGACGCTCGTTACAAGACTCCATGGATCTGATTGGGTGTATACATATCTTAAAACTTTCTACGAAGACTCATCAAAGCCTTATGGTGTAAATAATATGGTTTATCCTGGCGCAGCTATGCCAAATGTTTTGGCATCCATGCAAGGGCAACAAATACTATCTTGCAAACAGGTTCCTATTATTGCATCTAACGGTGGAGTCAAGAGAGATTCATCTGGCAATGATATAACTGAAGAAAAGTGTGGATACCTCAAAACTGTCCCAGGTAGCGGAACTTTATCAGCAGCAGAATTTGATGATGTAATATATGATCTTGTAAATTTTATGACTTATGTTGGAGAACCAAGCAGGGCAGATAGAGAGAGAATTGGCTGGTATGTTATCCTCTTTTTTATAATTTTTACTTCATTTGCGTACCTTCTTTTTAAAGAATATCAAAAAGATTATCACTAGAACTTTAATAAATAACCCAGAGGCATCATGATTTTATATTCTGAAAAAGACGACCACTATAGCCATAGAGTAAGAATAGTATTGGCAGAAAAAGATATTGCCTGTGAGATTAGAGAGACTTCCAACGAAGAGGCTCCAGATGAAGTTCTTGCTCTTAATCCTTACCACTGCCTTCCAATTTTGTCTGATCGTGACCTCGGCCTTTATGATACTGGCGTTATGCTTGAGTATCTTGATGAAAGATTTCCCCATCCACCATTGCTTCCTGTTTACCCAGTTTCAAGGGCTAATAGCAGATCGCTAATGCTTCGAATAGACAAAGAATGGTGCCCACTTATTGATGCATTGACCCTGAAAGCTCTCTCAGAAAAAGAACTGCTCATTATGCGAGAGGAACTACTCAATGAGATTAGTACTGTAGCTCCAACCTTTAAGGAATTTAATTTTTTTATGAGTGAGGACTTTTCAATTATCGATTGTTATCTAGCGCCTATTCTTTGGAGATTGCCATCCTTAGGAATTAACCTTCCTCTTAATAGGCATCTAAAGCCTCTCTTGGATTATCAGGCTAAAATTTTTGAAAGACAAAGCTTTCAGGACAGCCTTTCAATGATTGAAAGAGATCTTCGTTCCTAAGAATTTATCCAATTAGAATTAATTCTTTGCATTGGAAGGTTTCTTTTTGTGCAGCTATTTCTTTGAAACTTTAGGGTTCCAGTCATCCCATCAACATTTGCAGAGCGAATACCTGCCTGCTTAATTATTTCTATTAATAGCCAATCATGCAGCATAGATTTTTGCATTATGCCCTCAAGAGAAGTAATTTCTTTGCTGCGAATATTTTGAGACAGGCGCTCTGAGAGGGTAACTGAAGAATTTTCAAAATCTAGTAACTGGTTGGCATTATTTAAAGCTTCTAAGCTAGAAATAAAATTAACATATTGAAATTTATTCCCTCCATGATATCTAAAGGCAGGCAAGACAGATTGGAATTGTGCAGGCTCAAGGAGGAGAAATATTTTTTGGACGTCACCTCTCGGCCGAGCAGAAAACTCTAATTTTTGATTCGGATTGAGGCTAGTAATTTTCTTAAATCTTTTGTTGCTATTATTTATGCCAAGTGTTTCAGCGGCAAATAGTTGTGGATCATTCTGCTTGAATAAAATGCTATTAATTTTAGGAAATTTATCAGCTAAAAAATTTTTCTCATCAGAAAATGCTTCAGAATAGACAAGAAGAGCGGAGTTAGAAGCGTTACTTGCTTCTTTGGCAAGAGTGTCTAAAGCATTTTCATAGAGACTAGAGCAAAAACCTAATGGGGCTTCAGATAAAAGATTCTGTGAGATATATTTTTTATCAGATTCATCCCATTTAATCTGTATAGGCAAATCTAAACTATAAATTAATTGGATTAATTCAAAGGAATAGATGTTTGATTTTCCAACATTTATAATAAAAGCTTCTTTTGATGCAATTTTTCTTATATTACTTCGAAGTTTTTTAAAATTATTAAGCTCATTACTGCTTAGCTTTGAATCTTTGATATATAAATCTAATTCCCCTATAGCTTTCGCGCTAAAGTCGTTATAACCAAAATATTTGTTTACATCTTTAACTTGAAAACTTTCTTCTAAAATAAAATTATCATTCGAATGATTAATGTTTGCAGAAGTGCATGATGCTAAGATGACAACAGAGCTTATGAATGTAATAACAGTATTTTTTCTTGATCTCATCTTTTTAATATTATGCTTTATCTAATCTGTACACCCATTGGTAATTTAAATGATTTATCTTTGAGGTCAATCAATACCTTGAAAGAAGTAGATTGTATTTATGCAGAAGATACGAGAGTTTCAGCAAAACTATTTCAGCATTTTAAGATATCAAGGAAGTCCGTGCCGTTTCATGAGCATAATGAAATCAAGCAAATTACTGAGATAACTAAAGCCTTATCGGACGGTCTGGATATAGCCATTATGTCTGATGCTGGAGCTCCACTCATTTCAGATCCTGGATATCCATTAATTCAAAAGTGTATTGAGCTTGATTTAGAATTTACAGTTTTACCTGGACCATCTTCAGTTATTAATGCCATTCTTTTATCTGGAATACCTTCGCATCAATTTACTTTTTGTGGTTTTATTCCAAGGCCTGTTCTTTCAAGAAAGAAAGTTGCAGCTGAGATTAAAAAAAGTGGAATTTCCCATGTGTTTTTTGAATCAGCAAAACGATTGCCTAAAACCTTAGAGATATTTTTGGAGGTTCTAGATGCGAATACTCAGGTATCAATATGCAGAGAAATGACTAAGGAGTATGAGTCTATCTATCGCGGTTCTCTTGATGAAATTTATTATCAGTTATTGAATTCAGAAATTACCTTGTTGGGTGAATTTGTCATAGTGATTCAATCTTCTTTGAAATCACAAAGTAGTTATGAGCTAGAGGAGGACTTTTGCAAACCTTTTCTTGAGTATATGTCTCCCTCAGATGCATCTAAGTTAATTGCAAAAATAACTAGTCATTCCAAGCAAGATGTTTATAAGTTTCTTTTAGGCATTTCTAATTCTTCTTAATGGCATTAGAATGCTCATGAGTTGATCGGATGGTCGCTAGCTTTTAGCTAGAGGAAAGTCCGGACTTCATAGAGTAAAGTGCCAGGTAACTCCTGGGAGGCGTGAGCCTACGGCAAGTGCAACAGAAAGAATACCGCCAAGAAATTGGTAAGGGTGAAACGGTGGGGTAAGAGCCTACCGCGAGATTGGTAACAATCTTGGCAATGTAAACCCCACTTTGAAGCAAAACCAAATAGGGATCCATTTAGGCTACTCGTCTAGGGTCCGGGTAGGTTGCTCGAGCAATATGGTGACATATTGCCTAGATAGATGGCCATTTAAGACAGAATCCGGCTTATAGATCAACTCACTCATTTTTTTTATCGAAAAGTGTGTAAAAGTGTGAAAAATGTTGTATAAAGTGTGTTACTAAGATTAAAATAGGTAATATGTTTGGATTCACAACAATTTCGATAGATGCAAAGGGTCGCTTGGCGATACCTGCAAAATATCGCGATCATCTTCAGGCCAAACAAGAAACACAAATTGTTGTTACTAGAGACCCTCAATATCCAGCATTAAAAATATATCCAGGTTCTGAATGGACCCAGATTGCACATGGGCTTCAATCTCTTCAAGGCCTAGACCCAATAGTTCGCAATCTTCAGTGGACAATATTAGGAAATGCGAGCGTTAGTGAATTTGATCCTTCTGGCAGAATGTTAATTTTAGTTCCAAGCGAGCTCAGAGAATATGCAGATATTAACGCATCCAACAAAGTTGCATTAGTTGGCATGGGGAATAAGTTTGAAATCTGGAACGATCAAAACTGGGAAATGAGACAAACAGGCGGATCTCTTTCTACAGAGATACTTGAAGTTGTGCTACCAGAAAGCATAAAAACAATGACATTTTAAAAATAAGGGGTATGAAATGAACTGGGAAATAATTGAAGAAACAGGTAGCAAAGCAAAAATTAAAGTCATTGGTGTAGGTGGAGCTGGTGGAAATGCAGTTATTCATATGATGGAGCATGAGATACAAGGGCCAGATTTTATATGTGCCAACACAGACTCTCAGGCATTAGACAAAGCTAAGGGAGCAACTATTTTAAAATTAGGCGACAACCTCACTAAGGGTTTGGGGGCAGGCGCTAATCCTGAAATTGGAAAGCAAGCAGCAGAAAGAGATAGAGATGCTATCACAGAGATGCTTGATGGGGCTGATATGGTCTTTATTACTGCTGGCATGGGTGGTGGAACAGGAACAGGCGCAGCACCTGTTATTGCTCAAATTGCAAAAGAGCTTGGAGCATTAACAGTTGCAGTGGTAACAAAACCTTTTAGCTTTGAAGGAAGGGAAAGACTAAAGGCTGCTGAAGGTGGCATTTCTGAATTGGTTGAAGAAGTCGATAGTCTGATAACAATACCAAATGAAAAACTAATGGAAATATTAGGTGCAAGAACAACCATGCAAGAAGCTTTTGCTAAAGCTGATGATATTTTAAAAGGCGCAGTTCAAGGCATTTCAGATATTATTATGAAGCCTGGTTACGTTAATGTTGATTTTGCTGATGTGAAGACTGTAATGTCAGAAAAAGGTATTGCGATGATGGGTACTGGAAGCTCTCGTGCAGAAGAAGAGAGGGGAATAGATGCAGCTCAACAAGCAGTGAGCTCAGAGCTGCTCGAGGATGTCGAGCTAAAAGATGCAAGAGGCATCTTGGTAAACATTTCAGCTAATGGGGTCAGATTATCTGATAATGCTGAAGTTGATTCAGTGATTCGAGAATTCACAGCGGAAGATGCAACAATTATTTGGGGAGTTGTTGAAGACGATACTATGGATGAGGACGAGCTCTTGGTGACAATAGTTGCAACAGGCATCAATCAAAGAGGTGCTACATTAGCGGTAGACAATACCAGACAAGCAACAGTTCAACTTAATCCAGTAGGTTTAAACGCTCACTCAATTAGACAAGTAGAGTCAGGTGGCACATCGTCTGCAGAGGAAATTGATTTCCTTGATGTGCCGACCTTCATGAGAAAACAAGTAGATTAATCAATGTTACACGTTCCAGTTCTACTGGAAGAATCGTTAGATTTTTTACTGAATGATTTATCCGGATCATACTTAGATCTAACGTTTGGAAGAGGCAGCCATTCTCAAGAAATATTAAATAGACTTTCTCCATTAGGCAAACTTTCTGCTGTAGATAGGGATTTGGAAGCAGTATCTTATGGGAAAGATAATATTGCAGACAAAAGATTTGAGATTTATCACGCAAATTACTCTCAGATAGATGCTCTATTTTCAGAGCAGCAATTTAATGGAATTCTTTTAGATCTAGGAACATGCTCAACACATCTTGATAATCACTCTAGAGGTTTTAGTTTTCAGGGAGAAGGTCCATTAGATATGCGTATGGATACTTCCCAAGGTTTTAGTGCTGCAAGTTTTTTGAATGAGTCAACTGAACAAGAGATCAGCGATGTTATATATAAATATGGAGAAGAAAAGGCTTCTAGAAGAATTGCAAAAGCCATAGTTGAATTTCGCAATCATACTTTAATTCACAGCACCTCAGATCTTGTAAAAATTATTGAGGGTGTTTTAAAAAGAACAGGCAAAAAACATCCAGCAACTAAAACTTTTCAAGCAATTAGGATCCATGTAAATAATGAATTAGAGCATTTAGAAATTGCTTTGGGCAAACTATCACAGCTACTAAATGTAAATGGAGTTGTAGCCATCATTTCTTTTCACTCGCTTGAAGACAGAATAGTGAAGAACTTTTTTAAACCCGATATTCAGTCTCTTCCAAAGGATATTCCTATTAACAATGTCGTTAAAGAGAGCTTTCATTGCATTAAAAAGAAAGTTAAACCTTCTGCTGAAGAAATTAAACGAAATCCTAGATCTAGAAGCGCTGTCATGAGAGTCTATTCAAAGTTATGAAATTCTCGATAAGATTATTTTTTTTATTTTTTTTATTGTTTATTTTTCTATGCCTCTGCTTAGAAACCGTAAAAGTGAGATGGCAAATAGCTCAAGAGTTTGAAAATCAAGCTTATCTCATGCTTTCTCAGAATAAGTTCAAGCAAATTAGCGTTCAACTTCAAACTGAGCACTATCATTTGAATTCACCAGCAAAAGTAGAGCGTCATGCAAAAGAAATCTTGAAGATGGAAGAGATTATTAATATTAAGATAATTCATCATGAAAAATAATCTAGGTCTAAGCTGGCGCGCATTAACTATCTATGCAACTTTGACCATCATTTTCTGCATCGTATTGTTTAGAATTTTTGCCATACAATTTAATGACAGAGATTTCCTGGGATCTAAGGGCGAGAGAATGCTTCATACTTCAAGGGTTATTCCTGCATTAAGAGGTGGAATCTATGATCGGAATAATTTTCCACTGGCAGTATCGGTTGTGCAATATAATCTTTTTGCCTTACGCAATTTTTCAAAGGAAGAGTATTCTGCAATTAAAAAAATTCTTACAATCAATCATTCATTTGATGAGATAGATGAGCTAAAGAGAAAATCATTATTATTTTCTAACTTAGATTTTTCTCAATATGAGAGAATTAAAGCTTTACGTCTTAATGGGGTAGAAATTGAATCATTTCAGAAGCGATATTACCCTCTAGGAGAACAAGCATCACCATTCATTGGTTTTTCAGGAAAGGATGGTAAGGGCTTAGAAGGCCTTGAAAATATCCTAGATGATAGATTATCTGGTATTCCCGGAATGGAAATAGTAACAAGAAATGCTAGCAGAAAACCTAAAGAAGTTAGCCCAGTTACTCCTGGCCAAAACTTTAACCTAACCATTGATAGCAGAATTCAATTTTATACTTTCAAGCATCTTTCAAGGTTTGTCATTGCTAACAATGCTAAAGGAGGCAGTGCAATAGTTTTAGATAATCATTCTGGTGAAATCTTAGCAATAGCTAGCTATCCTTCTTACAATCCAAACAGCCGATCTAGAATTATTCAAAGAAATAGAGTGCTGGTTGATGCTTTTGAACCTGGATCAATTATCAAACCATTAGTTCTGGCTAAAGGAATTGATTTGGGTCTTATTACCCTTGATCAGGTAATAGATACCAGCCCAGGCTTTATCAGTCTCAATAATAGAAAAATTTCAGATCCAAGAAATTATGGAGAATTAAGTTTTAAGGAAATTATTCAGAAGTCTAGTCAAGTTGGCGCCTCAAAACTTGCCCTCATGATTGGAGTAGAAGGCCTAACTTCTAGCTATAAAGCGTTTGGTTTATCTAAACCGTCTAATTTATTTTTCCCTGGCTTAGCCTATGGCACTATTAACACTAGACCAAATATTTCTGATCATGAAATTGCAAGTTTAGGTTTTGGCTACAGCATGACTGCTTCTGCTCTTCAGATAGCGCAAGCTTATTCCGTATTTGCGAATGAGGGCTACCTAAAAGATTTTAAAATTTTTCAAAATGATGAGGAAGTTTATCAGCAGAGAGTTGTATCAACTAAAACAGCATCGCAAGTATTACTTGCCTTAGAGTCTGTGGTCAAAGATGGTACTGGTAAATTAGCCTCAATTACCGATCACTCAGTTGCTGGCAAGACTGGAACATCGCACAAATCTAGCTCTAGGGGCGGCTATGACAAAAGTAAGTATATTTCTTCTTTTGCAGGCATTGCTCCCCTGAGCTCGAAGCGACTTACTATCTTTGTTAGTGTGGAAGAGCCTGGATTGAATAATTATTCAGGAGGCATGGTTGCTGCTCCTTTATTTGCAGCTATTTCAAAAGACGTTTTAAATTATCTTGATGAATAGCATATCCAGCGTTTCTTCTTATTTTAATGTTTCTTGCAATATTGAGAAAGTTATTCTTGGCATTACTGATGACTCAAGAGACGTAAAAAATGGATATTTATTCGTAGCTAGAGCTGGTGTAAATTTTCATGGCATTAAGTTTATAGACGATGCTATTTCAAATGGCGCTTTGTGTATTCTTAGCGATCAGCCCAAGCCGAATGGAGTAAAGATTCCATTTATCTTTAGTAAGAATCTTGAAAGGTTTCTAATTAAATTTTTATTTAACTTTTATGGTCTAGATGCAGATAACTTCTTAGTTCACGGAGTGACAGGAACTAATGGCAAAACATCTACTGCTTTTATGGCTCATCAAATTATAAGAAAACTTAAAAAATCATCCTGTTATATTGGAACTATTGGAGCAATCCTAAATGATGAATTAATTTCCACTAAAGGTAATACAACTCCAGGCATATTTGAGCTATTTGAGCTTTTAGACACTATCCCATCCAATGAGGAAACATTCATTTTTTTAGAGGTGTCTTCTCATGCATTAGAGCAAGAGCGCCTGCTCTCATTGCCTTTTCAACAAACTATGCTTTTAAATATTAAATCAGATCACTTGGACTATCACCGATCTCTTGAGCAATACATTAAAGCTAAACTCTCAATATTTAATCTCCATTCAGTAAGCGCCCCGATGGCTTTCATAGACTCTTTTTTAGTGGCGTCTAATCTAAACTCCTCGGAGCACAAAGAAAGCATTCAATTTATTAGCGCTGAAGATTCATCAGCACCTCTTTATTTTAAAAAAAAATTTATAGATGATGGTTCGCCTGCAATTGCATTTCAATTTCCTAATTGCAGTCTCTCAATTGAGATTTCATTGTTCCCTCAATTCAATCTTGATAACTTTGCATGTGCTGTAGCTCTAATTTCTGATTCAAT
>Ga0209035_10001317_pt1 | contig 10144 bp, 7 predicted proteins | sample MarorgKNORR_S2LV_6_FD_188220 | JGI IMG/M metagenome (GOLD analysis project Ga0209035, IMG submission 188220) | Marine microbial communities from the Southern Atlantic Ocean, analyzing organic carbon cycling - AAIW_A/KNORR_S2/LV (SPAdes) (version 2) | ecosystem: Environmental > Aquatic > Marine >...
ATTAGCGATCAGTTGCATGCACTGAATATTGAGGTTATTCCTAATTATGATATAGAACAGCTTGAAATAAACCCTGATCTAATTGTCATAGGTAATGTAATGTCTAGGGGCATGCCAATAATTGAAGAGATTCTCAATAGAAAAATTGACTTTACTTCTGGTCCAAAATGGTTAGCAGATAATGTTTTAAAAGATAAAACAGTGATTGCTGTTAGTGGCACACATGGCAAAACAACCACATCCAGTCTCATTGCTTTTATGATGCGGGATTTGGGAATTGATACTGGTTATTTAATTGGTGGAGTGCCTATTGGATTTAACGAGTCAGCAACAGTGGGTAGAGATCCTTATTTTGTAATTGAGGCCGATGAATACGACACCGCTTTTTTTGATAAAAGATCAAAAATGATCCATTACAATCCTGATGTTTTGGTAATCAATAATATTGAATACGATCATGCAGATATTTTCAAAGATATTGAGGAAATTCTTTGGCAGTTCCATCAATTAATTAGAGTATTGCCACAAAAGTCAAAAATCATAGCCAATAAAGAAGATTCAAATATTGCCAATCTTTTTAAGATGGGTGTCTGGTCAGAAATAGAATATTTTGGTACAGAAAAATCAGAATCATGGTCTTTGAATAAGGTTGGTAGTGGCTATGAAATCTTTAGAAATTATAAAAAAGTAAAAGCTTTGAATCCTATAATATTTGGAGATCATAATATGCTTAATAGTTTAGCTGCGATAACTGCATTATTTGAGCTGAAATTAGATCAAGAGGATTTAATAGAATCGGCAGATAAGTTTCCTGGCGTAAAGAGAAGGCTTGAATTTATAGGCGAATACTCAAAAATTAAGTTGTTTGATGATTTTGCTCATCATCCAACTTCAATTAAGGCTGCTATAAATTCTTTGAATGATATTCAGGACAGTAACAATACACTTGTTGTCATTGAATTGGCTTCAAATACAATGAAAAAAGGAAGCTTAAAATCACAATTATTAAAATCTTTCCAATATTGCAAGCACGCATGGATCATTGAATCTGGTGATTTAGAATGGGATATAAAAGAGGAATTCTCAAAGTTAGATAATGTTTCAGTTCTATCCGATTTGGGGCAGTTAGACAGTGAAATTAGAGTTAATGCCAATCCGAAAGATAATATAGTAATTATGACCAATAGAAGCTCTTTACCGATTAGAGAATTATTAATCAATTGTCTGAAAACTATCTAGTTATGTCTCAAGATCAAATACCCTTATTCCCATTAAGAACCATCTTATATCCAGATTCTAGATTGCCTCTAAGGATATTTGAACCGAGGTATCTGGATATGATTAGTAGATGTATGAGGGAGGATATAGAGTTTGGGATTGTCCTTAGTAGAGAACCAACCGATCCAAAAATGTTTGAAACTTTTCAAATAGGAACGCTTGCAAAAATTATTGATTGGCAACAAGGTAACGATGGTTTATTAGGCATTACAACTCTTGGCACTCAAAAATTTAAAATCATAACAGTCACAAAACAAGAAGATGGGCTAAATATTGCTGCTATTGAAAAGTTAGATAGGGAAGAACATTATAAGCCCCCACAAGAGTTTGAAAACTTAGTAATTTTACTAAAAGCTATTTTAGACGATGTAAATATCTATCATAAAGATGAAATAAAATTAGACAGTGCTTCATGGGTGAGTTTTAGATTTGCTGAAATATTACCTTTAAAGATAGAAGATAAGCAAAAATGTCTAGAGCTTGAGGATCCAATACTAAGATTGAATTATCTTCAACCCTTAATCAAAATGATTAGAGAAAATTCTCAACAATAAATAACTATCTATTTATCAGTACCTATACATTTCAGGCTTATAAGGGCCCTCTTCAGCAATACCAAGATAGTCAGATTGTTCTTTTGTTAGTTTGGTTAACTTGACACCAATTTTATCCAAATGCAGTCTGGCAACCTTTTCATCCAGAGCTTTTGGGAGAACATAAACTTCATTGTCATATTTTTCTGAATGATTCCAAAGTTCAATTTGTGCGAGAGTTTGATTGGTAAATGAATTGGACATTACAAAACTAGGATGGCCAGTTGCACAACCTAGATTAACCAATCTTCCTTCAGCAAGCAGAATAATTCTTTTCCCATCAGGAAAAACAATGTGATCCACCTCAGGTTTTATATTGATCCATTCATAGTCATTCATGGATGCGACATCAATTTCATTATCAAAATGACCGATATTGCAAACAATGGCTTGATCTTTCATTTTCTCCAAATGCTCTTTATTGATAACATGGTAATTACCAGTAGCTGTTACAAAGATGTCAGCTTCTGAGCAAGCCTCATTCATAGTAACCACACGATAACCTTCCATAGCAGCTTGCAATGCACAAATGGGATCAATTTCAGTTACTAAAACAATTGCTCCCAGAGCACTGAGACTTTGAGCTGAACCTTTGCCAACATCTCCATACCCAGCAACCACTGCAACTTTGCCAGCAATCATGACATCTGTTGCTCTTTTAATGCCATCGACTAATGATTCTCTGCAACCATAGAGATTATCAAATTTAGATTTAGTAACAGAATCATTCACATTAAAAGCTGGGCATAGTAGTGACGAATCTTTAACCATGTCATAGAGTCTTTTCACCCCAGTGGTCGTCTCTTCAGAAAGCCCTTTAATATCTTTCATCATTTCTGGATATTTTTCATGCATTAGCTTTGTAAGATCACCACCATCATCGAGAATCATATTGGGAGTCCAGCCATTAGGACCATGAATAGTCTGCTCAATACACCACCAAGCTTCTTCTTCTGTTTCACCTTTCCAAGCAAAGATAGGCATACCTTTTTTGGCTAATGCAGCAGCAGCATGATCTTGAGTAGAAAATATATTACAAGAGGACCATCGAATTTCAGCACCCAGCTCGATAAGAGTCTCAATAAGCACAGCCGTTTGTATTGTCATATGCAAGCATCCAGCAATTCGAGCTCCCTGCAATGGTTTACTGACTCCAAACTCTTCTCTAAGGCTCATAAGTCCAGGCATTTCAGTTTCTGCAATTTTTATCTCTTTATCACCCCATTCTGCAAGACTAATATCAGCAATTTTATAATCATCTTTTAAGTTTCTATTTTCTGCTAGTTCGTTCATTTTAATTCTCTTTATTTTAAAAGTTCGTAGTGTTATTCGTTCTAAATTATAAACCAGATTGGCTTCTTAAATCTTCCACTTTATCGGTTTCTTCCCATGGAAAGCCTTCATTGGATCTTCCAAAATGCCCATAGGCAGCAGTTTTTTCATAAATGGGCTGTAATAAATTAAGCATGCTCATGATCCCATAAGGAGTGAGGTCAAAATTAGTTTCAACGAGTTCATTTATTTTTTCTTCACTGATCTTATTGGTGTCAAAAGTTTTTATTCTAACCGATGTAGGTTTAGCAACACCTATCGCATAAGACACTTGTATTTCGCATCGATCAGCAAGTCCAGCAGCCACTATATTTTTTGCTACATACCTAGAAGCATAAGCAGCCGAACGATCTACTTTTGATGGATCTTTACCAGAAAAGGCACCACCGCCATGACGGGCCATCCCACCATAGGTATCAACAATTATTTTTCTGCCAGTCAAACCGCAATCGCCAACAGGTCCACCAATGATAAAATTACCAGTTGGGTTAATAAGATATTGAGTTTGATCATTGATTAGATTCGATGGGAGTGTTGGCATAATGATATGGTCCATCACACCTTTTTGTATTTCATCCATACCGATATCATCATGCTGAGTGGATAAAACCACAGTATCAATAAAATCAGGTTTACCGTCATTAAATCTAATCGTGACTTGGCTTTTAGCATCCGGTCTGAGCCATTCAAGCTCACCACTCTTTCTGACTTCAGATTGTTTTTTAACCAATTGATGCGAGAGTTGTATGGTGGCTGGCATAAGTTCTTCAGTTTCATTGGTTGCATAACCAAACATGAGACCTTGATCTCCAGCACCTTGTTCTTTCTGATCTTCTCGGTCAACACCCATTGCAATATCTGGAGACTGCTTACTGATTGCTGACAACACTTCGCAACTTTGATCATCAAACCCTAATGCTTCATTATCATAACCAATTCTTTTTATGGTTTTTCTAGCAATCGCTTCATAATCCACATCAGCCGATGTAGTAATTTCTCCTGCAAGAACAACCAATCCCGTTTTAACGAGGGTTTCAACGGCTACTCTGCACCCTTTATCTTGTTTTAATATAGCATCTAAGATGGCATCTGAGATTTGATCTGCCATTTTATCGGGATGGCCTTCACCAACAGATTCTGATGTCATTAAATATGAATTCATGCTCATTTTCTCTCCAGTTCTATAATATCAATAATTTAAAAGGAGATGATTATAGCAATAAGTTTATTAATCTTAGAGAGTTTTTTTTAAAAACTCTTGCGACAAATCAACTACTAGTAGAAAATAGGACTACGATTTTTGATACATTAATTTTTAATTATTTCTCTCAATCATAAAGAAGAGCAAGATCATAGAAAAAATACAGTTAGCCAATGCCATAAGAATGCTTTCCTGTGAAGCCGTTCAAAGAGCAAACTCTGGTCATCCTGGAATGCCAATGGGCATGGCAGATATCGCCGAAGTTCTATGGAATGATTTTCTTTCTCACAATCCTGAAAACCCTTTTTGGCACAACAGAGACCGTTTTGTTGTATCCAATGGCCATGGCTCGATGCTGCTCTATGCTCTTTTGCATCTCAGTGGCTATAAGTTATCCATTGAAGACATAAAAAATTTCAGACAATTCAATTCAAAAACAGCCGGACATCCAGAGTTGGATCTTGATATAGGCATTGAGACTACGACCGGTCCATTGGGCCAAGGCATTGCGAATGCTGTGGGCATGGCTTTGGCAGAGAAAGTGTTATCAAGTCAGTTCAATCAAGACAACTTTAATATTATTGATCATTTTACTTATGTCTTCACCGGCGATGGCTGCCTCATGGAGGGCGTGTCTCATGAAGCTTCTTCTTTAGCAGGGACATTGAAATTGGGTAAATTAATTTGTTTTTATGATGACAATGGAATATCCATTGATGGCAAGGTGGAGAATTGGTTTGCAGAAGATGTAGCGGCGAGATACCGAGCCTATGGCTGGCATGTCATTGATAATATTGATGGGCATAACCCTGAACAAATCAGTCAAGCAATCAAAGAGGCCAAGAATGAAACCAATAAGCCTTCAATGCTGGCTTGCAAAACAGTCATTGGGTTTGGCTCACCGAATAAAGCAGGCACTGCCGATACGCATGGAGCGCCTCTAGGTGATGATGAGATCAATGAGGTGAGAAAGACACTCAATTGGCACCACGATCCATTTGTAATACCAGAAGATATCAAACAAGCTTGGGATGGAATGGAGAAAGGAGCTCAATTGGAAGCCTCATGGAATACCCTTTGGGAAGGCTATAAAAAAGAACACCCCGATCTCTATAAAGACTTAGAGCAAAGAATGCAGGGCACTATTGAAGACAATAGATTTGAAGGAATTAATGCTCTTCTAGAGGACCTAAAGAGTGAACCCGACACAGTGGCCACTCGAAAATCATCTCTGATTGCATTAAACGCGTTGACCGATGATTTCCCCGAGCTCTTAGGCGGATCAGCCGATTTAACCGGCTCTGTTTGCACGTTTCATAAATCATCCAAAGCCATTACACCAGATGATGCCAATGGCGATTATATATTTTATGGAGTTAGGGAATTTGGGATGTCAGCTATCATGAATGGCATGGCTTTGCACGGTGGAATGATTCCTTATGCCGGCACTTTTCTAACCTTTAGCGACTATTCAAGAAACGCATTAAGAATGGCTGCCATGATGGAATTAGGAGTAATTCATGTCCTCACTCATGATTCAATTGGTTTGGGTGAAGACGGGCCAACACATCAACCCGTAGAGCATGTGCCCAGTTTGAGATTAATTCCAGGGCTGAATGTTTGGCGACCTTGCGACACCATGGAGACAGCCATGGCTTGGAAAGCTTCAATCCTCAATCGAAAAGAACCCACGGCTTTGATTTTAACCCGACAATCCCTGCCACAATACAATCGTACCGATACCCAAATAGAGGCCATTGCATCAGGAGGCTATATCTTATATGGCGAAAGCAATTCACCCGATGCCATTATTATTGCCACAGGATCCGAGGTGAAATTGGCAATGAATGCAGCGCTCAAAGCAGCGGAAGAGGGCACAGATATTCGCGTGGTCTCAATGCCATGCCTTGATATTTTTGAAAAGCAAACCAGTGATTATCAGCAAAGTGTTTTGCCAGCAAGCATTGATAAAGTCATGGTAATCGAAGCATCCATCGCAAGTTCTTGGCAGGGCTATGCGGGCAAGAATGGAGTGGTGATTGGAATGAATTCATTCGGCATGTCGGCACCGGCTTCAGAATTATTTGAACATTTTGGTTTTTCCGATGAGAATGTCTACCAGAAATTAATGGAAATGATAAAACAATAGAGCAGGAGAGAATCATGGCGGTAAAAATTGCAATCAATGGATACGGAAGAATAGGAAGAAATGTCCTCAAAGCTTTGTATGAGAGCAATCGTACTGACGAATTACAAATTGTTGCAATCAATGATTTAGGCGATTCAAAGAGCAATGCTTACCTGACTAAATACGATTCAGCTCACGGGACCTTTCCTTTTGAAGTGGAAGCAAAAGAAGACTCACTCATTGTTGATGGAGATGAGATTAAAGTTTTTGCCCAAAGAGATCCCGAACAACTTCCCTGGGGCGATTTGGGTGTGGATGTGGTCATGGAGTGCACAGGATTTTTTGCCAAGCGCGAACTGGCCAGTAAACATCTTAAAGCGGGTGCTAAAAAAGTAGTGATATCCGCTCCAGCAGGAACCGACATTGATGCCACCATTGTTTATGGTGTCAATCATCAAACACTCTCGAGTGATCATGAGATCGTCTCCAATGCATCTTGCACAACCAATTGTTTAGCCCCTCTGGTGAAACCTCTGCATGAATCCATTGGTGTGGAAAGCGGTATTATGAATACCATTCACAGTTACACAAACGATCAAGTGCTCACCGATGTTTATCATTCTGATCTCAGAAGAGCACGGTCAGCAACACAATCCATGATACCCACTAAAACTGGAGCTGCAGCAGCAGTAGGACTGGTATTGCCTGAGCTGGCAGGTAAGCTTGATGGTTTTTCAGTGCGTGTACCCACCATCAATGTTTCTTTGGTGGATTTAAGCTTTATTGCTTCAAGACCAACTTCAGTGGATGAAATCAATTCAGTCATAAAAGAAGCCTCCTCAGGACCATTAAAAGGGGTCCTGGATTACAGCGATGGACCCTTGGTTTCAATCGATTTTAATCACAACCCAGCGTCATCCACATACGATGCGACATTGACGAAAGTACAAGAGGGCACTTTGGTTAAGGTGTGTTCTTGGTATGACAATGAGTGGGGTTTTTCAAACCGAATGTTGGATACAACCTTGGCATTAATTAACGCCAGTTAATTATTCTTTGGAGGAATCAAAATGAACATTCCTCACATGATGGACTTGGATCTTAAGGATCAAAGAACAATAATCCGACTGGATCTCAATGTTCCTATTGAAAATGGAGAGATCACAAGCGATGCCAGAATCAAGGCATCCATTCCAACCATCCTCGCTGCTCAACAGAAGGGTGCAAAAGTAATATTACTCTCACATCTAGGAAGACCAGATCCTGAGAACATTGATACTCGTTTTTCATTGCAACCGGTAGCAAAGAGATTAGGGGAACTCACCAATCAAGACATTGATTTTGCCTCCAACTGGACCGAGTTCATACCGGATAATGGCAATATCGTTCTCTGTGAGAACACGCGTTATCATGAAGGTGAGAAGAGTAATGATGAAGCATTTGCAAAATGCATTGCCTCACTATGCGATGTTTATGTGATGGATGCTTTTGGTGCCTCGCATAGAAAACATGCCAGCACTTATGGCGCCATTCAGTTTGCTAAAAAGGCCTGTGCCGGACCTTTACTCTCCAGTGAAATTGATTCATTAAAAAAAGCCATGGGAAATCCTGAAAAGCCCTTAGTGGCAGTCATTGGTGGGGCCAAGGTTTCATCCAAATTGGGTGTCATTGAATCCCTAGCAAGTATTTGCGATTGCGTCATTGTTGGTGGTGGAATTGCCAATACTTTTTTACTGGCCAATGGAAACTCAGTGGGCAATTCCTTGGTGGAAACAGACATGGTTGAAGCGGCTGAAAGAATATTACAACTCAAACAGGTTCATATCCCGGTTCCAACCGATGTAGTGGTAGCAAAAGAATTTTCCAGTGAGGCGATAGCTACAGAAAAATCAATTGAACAAGTGGAAGAGGATGATTTGATATTGGACATTGGGTCGGAGACAACCAATGCTTATAAAGAATTAATTTCATCAGCTCGTACCATCATATGGAATGGGCCAGTGGGTGTTTTTGAAATCGAACAATTCAGCCAAGGCACACAACAAATAGCCATGGCCATAAAAGACAATCAAGGCTATAAAATTGTTGGCGGTGGCGATACCGTGGCTGTGATTGAAAAGTATGGCATTACCGATTCCATTAGTTATGTCTCAACCGGTGGCGGTGCATTTTTAGAGTTTGTCAAAAGTGGTACACTCGATGCATTGGAAGTATTGGCTCAACATTAAAATTAATAAGGATAACATCTCATGAATTCTGGACTTATTTCACGACTGCTTAATAAAGCAACCAAGATAGAAGCCAATGAAATTAAAGCCGTGCTTGTATCTTTTTCTTTTATCTTCACCATTCTTGCCAGCTACTACATCATCAGACCGGTGCGTGATGCCATGTCGAGTGACTGGACGGATGTGGAACTGAGTACCATTTGGACCTTTACGTTTCTAATGAGTTTCCTGGTGGTTTCTATTTATGGCTTTGTCTGTTCAAAAGTTAAATTTAAATACTTAGTCCCCGGAGTCTATGCCTTTTTCGCAGCAACTTTTTACCTGCTTTATTTTCTTGTCAGTGCCTACCCAGAACTGAATTTAGTCAATCAAATATTCTACGTTTGGGTGAGTGTTTTTAGTCTTCTTAATATTTCTGTGTTCTGGTCTTTTATGGCCGATACTTACAAACAACAACAAGCCAAACGATTGTTTGGATTTATAGCATCGGGCAGCAGCTTAGGCGCTATATTTGGTCCAGCAGTTTCCTTTTTTCTTGCCAATAAAATGGGCTCTGATGGATTGATTTTAATTTCAGCAACAATGTTATTGGTCCCTGTCTTTATAGTCTTGTATCTGCAAAAGATTAAAGAGACGGAATTAAAGAATAGCAATGCATCCGAATACAATGAGCAGGCCATTGGCAGTGGCATATTGGCTGGCTTTAAAGAGTTTGCCCTCAAGCCTATTCTCCTTGGAATTGGACTTTTCATTTTTATCTACAGTGGAATCAGCACCTTTGTTTATTTTGAAATCAAGAACATACTCATTGATGTTGACCCGGACAGTCGTACACAAATTTGGGCCGGTATTGATTTAGCAGTAAATGTTTTAGCGGTTCTAACCGGTTGGTTTGGAACCAGTCGTTTGGCCACACGATTTGGCTTGACTGTGACATTGCCTTTGGTGCCTATCATCATAGCAGCACTCCTTTTCCTTCTCGCTTTATCTCCGATCCTTTGGGCAGTGGTTGGCTTGCAAGTGATCAGAAGAGCAGGGGAATACTCGATCACTAAACCAGCTCGTGAAATGCTGTTCACATTGGTGGATCGTGAATCACGATTCAAAGCAAAAAGTGTTATTGATGTAATTATCTATCGTGGTGGCGATATTTTTTGGGCCTGGTCATTCACGGGTCTGACCCAAGTCATGGGGTTGGGTCTTGGAGGCATCGCCATAGTCGGTGGGTTTATTGCCTCAGTCTGGTCTTATGTCGCATTGAGGTTAGGAAAAACCTTTGATGAGAGTCAAATTGTTGATGAAAGCCCTTAAAAACAGGAATTTATAAATCATAAGTCATTGATTTATATGGAAAAAAAATAAAACATTAACTATCTTCTGTAAG
>Ga0209035_10001318_pt1 | contig 10140 bp, 4 predicted proteins | sample MarorgKNORR_S2LV_6_FD_188220 | JGI IMG/M metagenome (GOLD analysis project Ga0209035, IMG submission 188220) | Marine microbial communities from the Southern Atlantic Ocean, analyzing organic carbon cycling - AAIW_A/KNORR_S2/LV (SPAdes) (version 2) | ecosystem: Environmental > Aquatic > Marine >...
TTATATTTATAAAAAAAGAGCTGCGTTAGCAACTCTTTTTTTTATCCTCTGTAAATTTTCTCGTAGAGATCCATATAGATGTCTTTGATAACTTCGCGTTTCATTTTCATGGTCGGTGTTAAGTGTCCGCCATCTATAGACCACAGTTCTTTGGTAAGCTCAAACTTTTTAATGCGCTCCCATTGTCCGAATTTATGATTACAGTCATCTACTTCTTTTTGAATTCGGTCAATTACTTGTTGATTGTTGACGAGCTCTTCGTTAGAGTTATATGCAATCTTATGGCGCTTTGCCCAAGCAGCAACAAAATCGAAATTAGGTTGTATGATTGCTGCGGGCATTCTTTCGTTTTCGCCAACAACCATTATTTGTTCTATAAAAAGAGATTGCTTCAGTTCTCCTTCTAATAATGTAGGCACGATGTACTTACCACCAGAAGTTTTAAACAGTTCTTTTTTACGTCCTGTGATTTTTAAGAATCCATCTTTGCAAACCTCTCCTTTATCACCGGTAAGGAAATACCCGTTCTGAAGAACTTCAGCTGTTTTTTCAGGATCTTTATAATAGCCTTGCATCACATTTGGCCCTTTTACAAGGATTTCTCCATCTTCTGCAATTTTAACCTCTACTTGGTCTATAACTCGACCAACAGTTCCTACTTTAAAGCCATGATTAGCTTCTTGACATACCGACACAACAGGAGAGGTTTCCGTCAATCCATAGCCCTCCATTATAGGCATTCCAGCAGCAGCGAAAACTCTTGTCAAACGAGGTTGTAATGCTGAAGCTCCAGAGACCATCATTTTTAATTGCCCTCCTAAAGCAGCTTGCCATTTTACAAAGATTAGCTTTCTAGCAATTGCTAATTGTTTTTCGTACCACCATCCATTTGCTCCATAAGGTTCATATCTCAAACCAAGGTTAACTGCCCAAAAAAACAATACTTTCTTTATTCCTGTAAGTTCAGTTCCTTTGGCATAAATAGTGTCGTAAATTTTTTCATACAGCCGTGGAACCGCTGTCATTACATTGGGTTTTATCTCTTGTGCATTTGCGGTTAGTTTTTCAAGGCTTTCAGCAAAACAAATGGAAACACCACAATATTGGTATAGATATAAAATCATTCGTTCAAAAATGTGGCAAACAGGTAAAAAACTCAATGCAGTATCTTCTCCCTCTTCTAAGGGAACAGTTTTTTTACTTGCCAATACATTGGATACAATATTGTTGTGAGACAACATAACTCCTTTTGGACGTCCTGTTGTACCAGAAGTATAAATTAAGGTAGCAAGATCATCGGGACTAACATTTTTTTTACGTGCTTCAACTTCATCTTGATTGCTTTCGTCTTTACCTAATTCCAATACTTCCTTCCAGCTTTTTTCTCCTGGAATGTCATCAAATGTAAAAACTTCTTTTAACTGAGTATTTCCTTTTATTTGATTGATTTTACCGAGGACAACTGTGTCAGAAACAAAGCAATAAGTCGCTTCAGAATGATTCAAGACATACTCGTAATCTTCTTTAGAAATGGTTGGGTAGATGGGTACATTTTGTGCGCCAGTCTGTAAAACCCCTATGTCACAGATATTCCATTCTGTTCTATTGGAAGTAGAAATAATTGCAATTTTATCGTTTTTGTTGACCCCCATACGCAATAAACCTCTACTGAGGGCATTTGCTTGATCTACATATTCTTGGGAACTAATGGATTTCCATTCGCCATTACTAAACGAGGTAAATGCTTTATTTAAGTTGTGGTTTTCTAATTGGTAATACGGGAAATCAAATAATCGAGTGATGGTTGTTGACATATATAAATATTTGTGGTATCGCAAAGTAGGAAAAATAAGGCGATTTCACAAGTTAAATATATTGGGGTCAATGACTATAGGTTGTAAATTTTACCCACTAAATCTTGATGTTTTTCTAAAATTATTTTTCTCCTCATTTTCATGGTCGGGGTTAGATGCCCTGAGTCTACAGTCCATTGACTTGGAGTGATTTCAAATTTTTTGATTTGTTCCCATTTTCCAAAATAACTATTAGAATGGTCAATTTCTTTTTGAATTCTAGCGATTAGCTTCTCATCTGTGCCTAAATTCTCAATTGTATGCTGGTGTTTTTTTGCCCATTCGTGCACAAAGTCAACATCTACTTGTATCAATGCAGCAGGCATTTTTTGATGTTCTCCAATCACCATAATTTGCTCTATAAAACGAGATTGTTTTATTCTGCTTTCTAATGCTGAAGGAGCAATGTATTTTCCGCCAGATGTTTTAAATATTTCTTTCTTTCGATCTGTGATTTTTAAAAACCCTTCGGCATCTAGTGTTCCAATATCTCCCGTGTGCAAATAGCCGTTTTTAATAGTTTCTAGTGTAAGTGCTTCATTTTTGTAATAGCCATGCATAATGTTAGGGCCTTTTACTAATATTTCTCCGTCTTCTGCAATTTTAACTTCAACACCATTTAAGATTTTGCCTACAGTTCCAATTTTTAAGCCACCATTCCTCAAATCATTGATAGAGATTCCTGGAGAAGTTTCTGTCATGCCATATCCTTCATAGATTTTTATTCCTGCTGCAGTAAAAACACGAATTAATCGTTCTTGTAAAGGAGCACTTCCGGAAACCATAAAGTGTAAATGACCACCAAAAGCTTTTTTCCATTTGCTAAAAATAAGTTTCTGCGCTATTTTTAATTTGAACTCATACCATGTGCTGTTTTTCTGATAAGGTTGGTATTTCTCAGCAAGTCTCAATGCCCAAAAAAAGAGAATTTTTTTAAGTCCTGTCAATTCACTCCCTTTAGCAACAATTTTATCATACACCTTCTCTACAAGTCGAGGAACAACCGGCATAAAATGAGGTTTTACTTCCATTAAATTTTCGAAAAGTTTGTCAAGAGATTCAGCAAAATAAACTTCAAACCCCATGTATAAGTAATAGTAAGACGCAAATCTTTCAAAAATGTGACTGATTGGTAAATAGCTAATCACACGATGGTTGTTTCCTGTTAAATCTAAAGATTCTTTACTAGCAAATGTGTTTCCTACAATGTTTTTGTGAGAAAGCATCACGCCTTTTGGAGTGCCTGTGGTTCCAGAGGTATAAATAATGGTTGCTAAATCATCTGGTTTTACAGCATTTTTCCGCTGTATAACTTCTTCTTGATTGTCGGCTTCTTTTCCAAGGTCTAGAAATGTTTCCCAGTTTGTTTCTTGGTGTATTTCATCAAAAGTGAAAATGCCTTTTAATTTTGTTTTTTCTTTTACTGATGTTACTTTTTTTAGCAGTTCTTGATCAGAAACAAAACAATAAGTAGCATCAGAATGATTGATGATGTATTCATAGTCTGCTATAGAAAGCGTAGGGTATAGCGGAACATTTTGCGCTCCAATTTGTAAAACTCCAATGTCTAAGATATGCCACTCGGGTCTATTATTAGAGCTGATTACTGCAATTTTATCATTTGCCTTGACGCCTAATTTTAATAAAGCCCTGCTAACAGTATTTGCTTGTTCTATAAATTGTGAGGTAGAAATAGGTTTCCACAGGTTATTTTCTTTATAAACAAAACAGTTTTCTTGAGGACATTCTTCTAGTTGATGGTACGCAAAATCAAATAAGCGTGTAATGGATGCTGACATAGTGGTTCGTTGAGTATGCCAAGGTACTTAAAAAAGCGTTAACAAAAATTTGCCAACGCTTTTAAAATTTACTGCTAAAAGTGTTTGTTATCTCTTGCTTTCAACCCATTTTCTAGCATTTACGAAAGCTTCTAACCACGGGGATACTTCATCTTTCCTTCCTTTCGGATAGTTCGCCCAGTTCCATTGAAAGGTAGATCGTTCAATATGTGGCATCATCACCAAATGTCTTCCAGTTGTATCACACAACATGGCAGTATTATAATCAGATCCATTCGGGTTGGAAGGATACGCATCATAGCCGTATTTTGCTACAATATCATAATTTTCTTCTGACATTGGTAATTCAAATTTTCCTTCACCATGAGAAATCCAAACTCCTAAGGTACTTCCTGCTAAACTTGATAGCATTACGGAGTTGTTTTCTTGCACAGTTACAGATGTAAAGGCACTTTCGTGCTTTTGAGAATCATTATGTAATAATTTCCCATGAACTTCATGATCTGGGTTTATTACTTCCAATTCCATAAACAATTGACATCCATTACAAATTCCTACAGACAAGGTATCTTCTCTTTTAAAGAAGTTCTTTAGCGTTGTATTTGCTTTTTTATTGTACAAAAATGCGCCAGCCCAGCCTTTTGCAGAACCCAATACATCTGAGTTAGAAAACCCTCCAACAGCTCCAATAAATTGAATGTCCTCTAAGGTTTCTCTTCCAGAAATTAAATCGGTCATGTGTACATCTTTTACATCAAATCCAGATAAATACATAGCGTTTGCCATTTCACGTTCAGAGTTGCTTCCTTTTTCTCTTAGGATTGCTGCTTTAGGCTTCTTGACTCCGCTCTTAGTAATGACATCTTTTAGTTTTCCTGTAAAATGAGTAGGAAACTTATAATCTAAAGGTTGCTTCTCGAAATTTTCAATTCTCGCTGTTGCTAGTCCGTTCGCTGTTTGTTTTTGATCCAATAAGAACGATGTCTGATACCAAACATTTCTCATTTCTGAAACAGACATTGAGAATGTATCCGTAGTGTTCTTAACCGTTACAATTCCAGAGTCATTTGCAGTTCCAAAGTTGTAAAATTCAATAGAAGCGGATTTTAAAACAGCTTCTATGGACGCGTCTTTGGCTTGAAAAACGATTCCTGAATTTTCAGAAAACAACAATTTAATAGAATCATTTTCTTGCAAAGAAGTCAAGTCGTAATTCGCACCCAAATTCATGTCAGCAAAACACATTTCTAACAAGGTAGTTATCAAACCACCAGAAGCAACATCATGTCCAGCAATAATATCACCAGATTTTATAAGTTCTTGAATGGTGTTGAACGTCTTTTTGAAAAAAGAAGCGTCTTGTATGTTTGGAGCTTCGGCACCAATCTTATTGTGTATTTGTGCAAATGAACTTCCTCCTAATTTATAAGTATCTTGTGATAGATTGATATAATAAATCGCTCCACCATTTTTCTGTAAAACGGGCTCAACAACATTTGTAATGTCATTACAATTTCCCGCTGCAGAAATAATAACAGTTCCTGGAGAAATGACTTCTTCATTTGCGTATTTTTGTTTCATTGATAAAGAATCTTTTCCAGTTGGAACATTGATTCCTAAGTCAATTGCAAACTCTGAAATGGCTTGAACAGCTTTGTACAAACGAGCATCTTCTCCGTTGTTTTTACAAGGCCACATCCAGTTAGCAGATAAAGAAACACTTTGTAAGTTGTCTTTAAGAGGTGCCCAAATGATATTGGTCAATGCCTCTGCAATGGAGTTTTTACTTCCTGCTGAAGGGTCAATCAATCCAGAAATAGGTGAGTGCCCAATAGAAGTTGCGATTCCTTCTTTTCCTTTATAATCTAAGGCCATAACCCCAACATTATTCAAAGGAATTTGTAATGTCCCTACACATTGTTGTTTGGCAACTTTACCACCCACACAACGATCTACTTTGTTCGTAAGCCAATCTTTACAAGCTACTGCTTCTAATTGCAATACCTGCTCTAAATAGTTTTTAAATTCTGATGTTGTATAGCGTAGGTCTTCGTAATTTCTATTGACAGTGGTGTCGGTCATGATCGTTTTTGGAGAGCTTCCAAACATGTCTTCCAGGTCTAAATCCATTGGTTTTTCACCAGTTGTTTTAGATTGAAACGTAAAACGATTGTCATTGGTTACCTTTCCAACTTCATAATATGGAGAGCGTTCTCTGTCTGCAATGCGTTTTAAAGTTTCAGCTCCTTTTTTACCGATGACCAATCCCATGCGTTCTTGAGATTCGTTTCCAATAATTTCTTTTGCAGAAAGCGTTGGGTCACCAACAGGTAATTTATCTAAATCAATAATTCCGCCTGTTTCTTCTACCAATTCTGACAAACAATTTAAATGTCCTCCAGCTCCATGATCGTGTATAGAAACAATGGTGTTTACATCACTTTCTACCATGCCTCTAATAGCATTGGCAGCACGTTTTTGCATTTCAGGATTTGAACGTTGAATAGCATTCAGTTCAATTCCGCTTGAAAAGGCACCTGTGTCTGCAGAAGAAACAGCTGCTCCTCCCATACCAATTCTATAATTGTCTCCTCCTAAAATAATAATTTCATCTCCTTCTTGAGGTGTGTCTTTTAGCGCTTGTTCTGCTTTTCCATACCCAATTCCTCCAGCTTGCATGATTACTTTATCAAAACCAAGCTTACGTGCATCTTCTTCATGCTCAAAAGTCAATACCGAACCACAAATTAATGGCTGTCCGAATTTGTTCCCAAAGTCAGAAGCACCATTGGATGCTTTGATCAGAATATCCATTGGAGTTTGGTACAACCATGCACGTTCATCCATCGTTTGTTCCCATGGACGTGTATCATTTAATCGAGAGTATGATGTCATATAGACAGCAGTTCCTGCCAATGGCAACGAACCTTTTCCGCCAGCCAATCGATCTCTTATTTCTCCTCCAGAACCTGTTGCAGCACCGTTAAAAGGCTCTACGGTTGTTGGAAAGTTATGAGTTTCAGCTTTTAATGAAATTACTGAATTGAATTCTGTTTCTTGATAAAAATCAGGTTTTTCAGCAGTTTTTGGTGCAAATTGAGTTACTGTGGGGCCTTCAATAAACGCCACATTGTCTTTGTAAGCAGATACAATTCCGGTTGGAGTTTCTGCAGAAGTCTTTTTTATCAATTTGAAAAGGGAAGAAGGCATTTCTTCTCCGTCAATGATAAAGGTTCCGTTAAATATTTTATGTCGACAGTGTTCTGAGTTTACTTGGCTAAAACCAAAAACCTCTGAATCGGTTAATTTTCGATCGAGTTTTTTTGACAAGTTTTCTAAATACTCAACTTCTTCGTCATTTAATGCCAGTCCTTCTTTTGTATTGTATGCAGCAATATCGTCTATTTCCAGTACTTTTTCTGGAGTGATATCAATTGTAAAAATGTTCTGATCTAAGTTATCATACTTTTGAGAAATCATCGGGTCAAAGTCTTCAAAACCTTGTGTTGATGCAACGAATTCTTCAATTCTAAGGATTCCATCAATACCCATATTCTGAGTAATTTCTACAGCGTTGGTACTCCAAGGAGTAATCATTGCTGCTCTTGGACCAATAAAAAAGGCGTCGATAGACGCCGTGTTTATAGTAGGTTGATTGCCAAAAAGCCAGTGTAGTTTTGTTGTGTTTTCAGTTGATAATTCTTTTACTGTTTGAACAGCAAATACTTTGCTGTCTTGGTTTCCAAAGAAATGAATCATTTAGTATGTGTTTGTGTGTTGTTTTGTAAAATGCAAATTTACTTTTTTCTATTGAATTATGTGTATAAAAAAAGCGGCAAAATTTGCCGCTTTCGATAGTGTTTATTTTTAATTGCTTTTCAATAATTTTTTTGTAATAAATTGATTTCCAACATGAATCTTTACAAGATAAATTCCTCTAGTTAAGTTTGAAATGTCAATGCTGTTTTTAGTTTGATTGATCTCTTTTTGTAGCACTAGTTTTCCTAAGACGCTATAAATAGTGATTTCAGCTTCTTGTTGAACGCTAAAGAAAAGCGTATTGCTAGTACTTGGATTTGGATACATTTTAAAGACTATCGATTTAAAATCGTCTACAGCTAGGGTAGATGTATGTGTTCCAATATTGTCGACAGTGTTTTTAGTAAAAGTATCCCATTCGCTGGTGTCGTAAGTTGCTGTTGGAGCTGTAACTGTATTTTTTCTACGCAAGGTTATATCTTTTGCAAAGTTTTGAGAACCCCCATTAAAATCTCCAATAATATCGATCAATACATCATTTTTAAATAATCCTACAGGATCGTTACCGTTAAAATTGATAGGAACTCCATAGGTTGGTTGCACATTTTGAACAACGATATCTGCTTGTGCAATTAGTGTGGAATTATCAGCATCTCCATTAATTACCACAAATACATCACCAGGAACAATGCTTGTAACGGATCCACTTGCCAAATCTAATGCTTCAGACCAGGTACTGCCACCGTTGCCATTTCTCTTAATTGTATAGCCTGCTAAGTTTATGGTTGCATTGGTCACATTTGCAATTTCTAAGGCTTTATTATTTCCTGATCCTTCAACATATTCAGAGAAAAATAATTCAGTAGCTCCATTTGAGGAGCCATCTGTTGTGGTTCCGTTTACAGCAGCGGTTTGAGCTGATTTATTATCTGCACCATCTTTTGCCAATAGTGTTGCGCTGTAGGTAGTTGAAGAGGATAAGCCAGTTACCGTATAAGAAATACCTGTTGCAGTTGCTTTATAGCTGCCGTCTATAAAAACATCATAACCAGTCACTGCAGTATTGTCTGTAGAAGCAGTCCATGTAAGTTTAAAAGAAGTGTCAGTTTCATTGCTAACAGCAAGGTTTGTAGGAACTGTTGGCGCTTCAGTATCTGTTAATGTTGTGCCGTTTATAACTGTACTTAATGTTGATTTATTGTTGATAAGGTCTTTTGCTAATACTGTAAAGCTATAGGTTGTTCCAGGAGTTAATCCCGAAAAAGCAGCACTTGTACTAGTTGTTTGCTGTGTTAAAACGCCATCGACAAAAACATCATAACCAGTCACTGCTACATTGTCTGTAGAAGCGGTCCAAGAAAGAGTTATTGAAGAGGTGGTTATGTTACTCACGGAAACATTTGTTGGCGTTGTTGGAGCCTCTGTATCGCTACTTGTATAAATTCCCCAAACATCTTCCGCAGAGTCTCCTCCCCAAATTCTAGTTGCTAAATACGGATTGTCTATAAACGGATTTCTGTTTCCTTGTGCATAGGTATTGTTTGTGGCATCTTCATGAAAGGTGTTTCTTCCTTTTTCAAAATCAGAAACAGGATCTTCAACATTCCATTTTAAAAATAGATCAATCATGTCATCACCTGTAAAAGTTGTGCTTCCAACTCCAACCGCTGTTGGTAAACATTGGTCTCCATAACGAAGGTACATATACATCATCATTCTGGCAACATCGCCTTTCCATTCATCACCAGGATAAAAAGCAGTATTTCCAGGGTAGGTATCGGTTGAATTTCCAGAATTTCCAGAACCCAAACCGAATTTACGATTACTTCTTTCAGAGTTCAATGAAGCATCTGCAGGACGTAAATTATGTGCATCAGCACCAGGTCCTGTAAACTCTAAATTTGGATTTCCCAAAGATCGAGAAAATACATGTTCTCTATTCCATTCTCCTTGACCTCCTCCATTATTATCAATGCCACGTTCTCTATCATTAATAATTGTTCCGTCAGTGCCATTTTCCCAGCCATAAATTAACAAAACTTCGTTACTGTTTGAAGGGTTTTTGTCGGTTGCTTTACAGGCTTCCCAGACTCCAGGAGTGTAGACCAAAGCAGTTGTGTGAGTTGCGGTGATTTTTGTTGCCAAGGCAGCTTTTAAAGCTTCGCCAGACAATGTTTTATCCACATCGTTGTAATAGCTCTCTTGAGCTATAGTAACTGTAAATGAGACTATAAATAATATGCTGAGTAATTTTTTAATCATATGTCATTGTTTTTTTCTAGTAGCGCCATATAAAATCCGTCAAAACCAGATGTTGATGCTAGGATTTTTTGATCGCTCACGAAGGTAAAATTTTTCCCTGAATCTGAGGATAAAAAGAGATCAATTTGTTCTTGATTTTCAGAAGGCAATACAGAGCAGGTTGCATATACCAATTTCCCTCCAGGTTTTACCATTTTAGAATACTGCTGCAACACCTCTTGTTGTGTTTTTTTGATGTTTTCAATAAACTCTGGTTGTAACTTCCATTTAGAATCTGGGTTTCTGCGCAATACGCCTAGTCCAGAACAAGGGGCGTCAATCAAAACACGATCTGCTTTGTCGTGCAATTTTTTAATCGGCTTTGTCGAATCGATTACTCTCAGTTCTATATTATGGGCTTTGTTTCTTTTTGCTCTGACTTTTAATTTTTTCAATTTACTTTCGTAAATATCCATGGCGATTACTTG
>Ga0209035_10001320_pt1 | contig 10137 bp, 11 predicted proteins | sample MarorgKNORR_S2LV_6_FD_188220 | JGI IMG/M metagenome (GOLD analysis project Ga0209035, IMG submission 188220) | Marine microbial communities from the Southern Atlantic Ocean, analyzing organic carbon cycling - AAIW_A/KNORR_S2/LV (SPAdes) (version 2) | ecosystem: Environmental > Aquatic > Marine...
TTTCCCAATATTGTGAAAGAGGACGAAAAAAGATTGAACAATATCTCAATTAGAGAAAATTTTCTTACCCGAATATTTGTTTTAGCGAATTTAAGAGAATCCTTAGAAAGCAACTCGATAGAAAAAGTATTTGAATTTTATTCCAAAAATATGTTATTATTTTTATGTCATGATAAAAAATTAACTACTCAACTTGGTTCAATTTTTAAAATTGAAGATAATTTTGTAATAGTTTCTCAGGAATTTAAAAACGTTGTACCTACAATATTGTCCTGTGTTCCTAAAAAAAATGCAATAATTGATACTTACAATTACATTTTTAGCCTTATCAAATCAAATTTATCTGAATCAGAAAAATCTCATTACTATTCTTTAATTGATGGATTTGAAAATAATTTGATTGTAAATCCTGAGATTTCTACATTGTTGTACTCTTGGGCATTAAGGTATGATTTAGAAATTATTATTGAGCAATCCTTGTTTAATCCATTTCCAAAAAACTTATTGTTGGATCTAGTTGAATCGAAAAAAGAATATTCTCTTTTATAATTAATTTTTAATATCGATCAATTTATGAAATTCAGATACAAAGTTGTAAAAATTATATTATGAACTGTAAAAATCATATTATAATTTATAATTATTACATACAAAAAATTATACTTAATTATGATAAGTGTATAATATGTTGTATAGGAATAAGTCCACCTTAACCCCCTGAGTGCAATGCTCTAAAGGAAACTAAACGGGATTTTGCTCTGGGCTTATTCACTTTTGTATTAAAACTATTTTTCAAATAGAAAGCATTAATTTGAGATTTATGTACAATAAAATTATGTCGTTTGAAATTACTTGGCATGATAATTTTTATGGAATATCGTGGGCTTATGAAAAAGATAGATTGGTAGTATCTACTGTTTTTGAGGATAAACCGGAAGCAACATTGATAGCTCAAGAAATAGAAGAATGGAGTGATAAATTTACTAGATTAACTATTGTTGAAAAAGCAAATGGTGAATTTTCAATTTGCTGTTATGAGGATCCTCAGATATCAAAAAGTTCTGAACATATTGGCCTTTTTAGAACTGGAATGATTCAAAGTGGAGGTTATGAACAAGCAAAACCTATGATTGAAGAAAAGCCTCCTCTTCTACAGATTGCTTATGCTGCTGATGTTAGGGATATGACTACCTATGAGCAAATATCAAGACTAGTTCCAATGAGGAAATGTAGAATTATTTCTGAAAAAGATTTGAAAAAGCAGGAATATTATTTTGAAAGAACTGCACATATAGAAAAAAAATCTGATGAAGATTCAAAAAAGTAAAATCAATCATCATTTATGGCCAATTAAACAAAATTATGTAAATTTAATTTAAAGAATCACTATCAAATCATTCATAACATTACTACTGATCAATCGTTCATCTCTTTTAAATGCAAAATTGCTTTACTCTATCTATGAATGATAACGATAACTCCATAACATGGGAAGATGCAATAGGTTCATCTTGGTTAATATCAGAAGAATAATTCTTTTGAATTTAATTATTTGATAATCTGTTAATGTATTTTTTTTATAACTTTATTTTATAGATAATCAAATTTCACAATATGTTGTTGGGTACCAAAATTGATGGTTGAACATACCAAAGAATGTAAATATAGAATTGATAATGATTTACCTCATACAAACTGTTATTGTAAATGTCACAAAATTGTAATGATGGAATCTAAAAAAATGGAATCAAGAACTTTCTGATTCTGTCTTAGGCTCAAAATTATCCACAATTTCTGTTACTGTTTTGATAATTGCATTTTTGATTTGTTCTTGTTTCATTCCTGATTTACTCATAAGTTTCATTTGATCCATTAATGCAAAATGTACTCTACCTTGTAGATAATCTACAATTCCAAAATCATTTTTTGGGAATTCAGTAACAAATAGATCATGATCAGACGAATCATTGGATGCTTCGGTCATATGATAAATGAAAAAAAATGGCATTATAAAATTTTCATAATGTTCATTAATGTCAAAAAATAGGAATTTTCATGACAGATTTTGAGCATAAACCGTATGATAAAATCTATGTTCGAGATATGATCAAACTTAGTCTTGATGATCTTATAGGTATGATGTCTTCATTGGAAGCTGCTAATGCATATTGGGTTGATGGAGTGTTGTTTGCTAGCTTTGCTATGACTGAATCTGAAGAATTAGCTAAAAAAGAAATGAATAATGAAATGTTTCTGGACAAAGTTATTTTTGCAGTTTATGACAATTATTCAAAAACAGTAAAATCCTCAACAAATCTTGAAATTGGTGTTTTAAACATGCAAAAAAGTAAACTGTATACTGATTTAATCAAATGGCTAAAGACCCAATCTATTTGGACTGAATAAAATCATCCACAATTTCTACCTGGTTACTTTTGGTATAATCTTTTTATGATGATCTAATTGATCTATTCTGTGGTACTAAAATCTGAATCATCCTTTAAAGAATATTTAAAAAAATTACCTGATGACACCATAATCAAATACTATTCTGATGTAGAATACTCACCATTTCCAGTAATATTAATTCAAGAATATACAAGACGATTTCAGCAAAAAAGTAAAAATGAAATTATTAAAGATCTAAAATATCAAACCCGTTTAGCTCGTAAAAAAACTCAAGAAATTAGCAAAATGGCAAAAAAACATACCTTAGTTAATGATCTAACAAAACAAAAATCTCAAGAAATTATTAAACAGGCTAAACAAAAAGGATACAGTATAAGTGAAAAAATATCTAATAAACGTCATAAAATAAGTTCAAAATTAAAAAAGACTGCTAAATCTAAAATTCAAAAAACTGTTAATGCTGGTAAGAACTTGAAAACATCTAAAAAAGAAAATTTAGAATTATTAGAAAATTTGGCAAGATTAAAGGATGCTGGAATAATTACTGTAAAAGAGTTTCAAGAAAAGAAAAAGAAAATTTTATCAAAAATTTAATTTTAAAATCTTTTTATTTATTTAGTATTTTTTGAAATTTATCTAATTCTGATTTAGTTTTTACAAATTGATCTGTTAAAATTTTACAAGAAAAAATTTGTTTCATTTGATTATCTATGACAAAAATCATTTCATTAAGAATGACGGCATCTATGAATTCATTATTTGGATATGATGTATATTCTAATATTTCATTATTAATTTGAATCTTAAATTTAAAACCCATAAACAATTTTTCATCATCGTGTTTATTTAGAAATCCTCTGATACTAGCTTTTATTTCGGATTTTTTTTCTATTATTGAATACTTGCTTTTATTTTCATCATCATCTTCTATAATACAACCTACTGGATTATTTTTAATATGTAGAACTAATGCTTTATGAGTTTGAATATATTCTTCCGTATTTTCAATTTTATCTAAAGGCATAATTTGATAATTAAAAATTAATTAATTAATTTTTATAATTTGTTCCTATTTTTTCATTTTTAATGAAAAAAAAGTCAGTCTCCATCGTCTTGGAGACTCTGTAACTGTATTAACTAGTTTATGTGAGCATTGGGCTCTTCCAGCTAACACCGTGAGATGTCTCTGACTCGATAGTATTCTTTGAATTATCTTTTTGTTAAAAATTAAATTTAAAAAAAATTACACAGAGGTTTAATTTTTTCACTATGAATAGATCGCATATATTTAATTTTTATAATTATTTTTTTTATACCGCAATTCTATATCTTCCATAAATTATGTAAAAATCTAATAGAAGAAAAACGATCGCTGCTCCAATAAATCCATCTCTGATTGTTGATAATTTTTGTTCATACTCTATGTTAGAACTGAGATCTAATAATATTTCATTAAGCACCTTTTCGTCTAATGATTTAAAATAACTTCCTCCCGTACTATCTGAAATATTTCTAAGTGTTATTTCATCTAATTCTGCATATTGTGGTTCACCATAGATATCCTCTCGAAGATAAATTGGTTTTTCAGAACCAATACCTATTGTATGAATTTGTACATTGTTTGTTATTGCATATTGTATTGCTTGTTCTGGAGAAACTAATCCTGAATTTTGTATTCCATCACTTAGAAGAATAATCACTCTTTTTTTATCTAGTATTGATGATACCATATCAATTCCTAATGATAATCCATCACCAATTGCAGTTGCTCCAGTACCTTGCTGAATTGAAGAAATTGAATTTAATGTTTTTTCTTTTACAGGTGTAAGATATGATATTGTACCTGCTCCGGTTTCAAATAAAATAACTCCGACATTATTTTTTTCACTAATTTTTGTAACTAGTGATTTAACTGCATTTTTTGCAGCTTCTAGACGTGTTGGTTCATAATCTGATGCTGCCATACTTTCTGAACCATCTAAAACTATGCCTAAATTGACCCCTTTTTGTACTCCTGTAGTAATAATTTGAGGATTTGCTAGTGCAATAATTATCAGAGCCAGAACAATTAGTACTAGTACAAATGGAAGATGTTTTCTAATTAGATTTTGTTTCACATTTATTTTTTTAATTATTTTTAATGAACTAAATTCTAAAATTGATTCTTTTTTATTTGAATTGTATTTGTAGTATACAAAAATTAAAAGTGGAATTAGTAAAAAAAGAAATAATGCATTAATGAATCCAAATTCCATTAGTTTTTCATCCTCCACTTATTTCTAAAATATCTATTAATTGTAATATCAAATGACTCCTCATTACTTAGATTAATCATATCAATTCCAATTTTATTCATATTTTTTTGATTAATTTTTATTTTTTCTTCTACAATTTCTCTATATTGTTTTTGAAAATTTTTATTTGAAGTATTAACTAGAATTTGTTCCCCTGTTTCTGAATCCTCTAGATACGCATAACCAATTTCAGGTATTTCTTTTTCTTTTACATCTGAAATATTAATTAAAATAACTTGATGATGTAATTTTAAAAATTTTAACGGTTTATCATATGAGTCTGAAATAAAATCTGAAATAATGTATATTACACTTTTTCTTTTTAATTTGTTATTTAATGTTGACAATGATTCCATTATGTTTGTTTTTTTACTTTTTGGTTTATAATCTACTAATTCTTTAATAATTTTCAATAATTGTTTTTTACCTTTTTTTGAAGGGATAAATTTTTCTAATTTATCTGTAAATATCCCTAATCCTAATTTATCATTATTTTTTAATGCTAAAAACATTAATGACACTGCAACTTCAAAACTCAAATCAAGTTTTGATTTCATAAATCCAAAATTATTGCTTGCAGATAGATCTAAAATCACATAAACATTGAGCTCATTTTCTTCAACAAATTCTTTAACAAATAGTGAATTATGCCTAGCTGACACATTCCAATCAATTCTTTTTACATCATCCCCTGGAATGTATTCTCTAACTTCTGAAAATTCTATTCCTCCTCCCCTAAACTTTGAATTATATGCGCCTGATTCAATTCCTTCTACTAGATCCTTTGTTTGAATTTGCAGATTTTTTATCTGTGCTAATAATTCTGAAATTTTACTCATTTTTATGGTGAGGGAATTTTTTCAAGAATTATGTCAATCACTTTATCTGTGTTTATTTCATCTGCCTCCGCCTCAAATGTGAGAATTAATCTGTGACGTAGAACTTCATGAGCTATTTCCTTGATATCTTCTGGAATTACATACCCTCTTCCATTAATCATTGCGTTTGCTTTAGCTGCTCTTATTAACCAAATTGAGGCTCTAGGTGATGCACCAAATTCTATAATATTATTTAAATCTAAATTATATTTATCTGGATTTCTTGTTGCATCTATGATACTAGCAACATATTTTAAAATTACATTATCGGCATAAATTTCTGCATTAAATTTTTGCATTTCAAGTATTTCTTTTGATTGCAGTATGGAATTAATTTTAATTTCTAAATTTACTGTGTTTCTTTCAATAATTTCTATTTCCTGTTCCTTTGTTGGATATGTGATTAGGATCTTTAGCGCAAATCGGTCAACTTGTGCTTCAGGAAGTTTGTATGTACCTTCATTTTCAATTGGATTTTGAGTTGCAAGAACTAAAAATGGTTTCTTTAATTGAAAAGTTTCTCCATGGATACTTACTTGTTTTTCTTGCATTGCTTCTAACAATGCTGATTGAACTTTTGGTGGGGCCCTGTTAATTTCATCAGCTAATATAAAATTATGAAAAATTGGTCCTTTTTGAATTTCAAATGTACCTGAATTACTTTTGTAAATTTTTGTACCTAGAATGTCTGCTGGAAGTAAATCTGGTGTAAATTGTATTCTAACATTATTTACACTAAAAATCTCCGCCATTGTTTTTATCATTAGAGTTTTAGCTAATCCTGGAACACTTTCTAGTAATACATGTCCATCAGAAATAATTGAAATAATAATTTTTTTAATTATATCATTTTGCCCTACAATATTTTTTTGTGATTCATCTATTACTTTTGAAATTATTTGTGAATACTTTAAAGAAATTTCTGTTAATTCTTTAATTCTTTTATCTGAGAGCGTAAGATTTTGTTCCAATTTAATTATTGTAAATAATTAGGTTTTTTAAATTTTTGATTTAGTTAGTAAATATATTTTAGAATTCATTTTATGATTATGTTACATAAATCAAAAATGACTTTGAGATATAATTTTTAAATCTTCGATGAATGTATCAATGTTTATTTTATGGATTATCTACTAAAAAAATTAAGTATTGACTCCTTATTGGATTTTTATTATATTTCTAATTTCATTTGGTTTAACGGACACTATTTTTGCAGAACCCGTAGATCTTGAAATTGATTGGATAATTGAAGGTCAGATTCCACCTACCCCATCTGAAATTAATACTGAATCTAATATTGAAAATGATTCAATAATTAAAGAACAAATTAATAATTTTCTCTTTCCTCAAAATAAAATTTCTGAGGATGTTGCAGAAGATTTCATTACTGGTAGTGGATATATGATTGCTGGTCGTACCATAAATATTGATTCGAAAGAAGGTCAATTACTTAATCGACTTTTAATTGAACAAAGGGAAATAAACAAAGATAATTTTTTTCATATGATAAAATATCTTGATCGATATTCTGATGGGTATATTGAACTTGCTGAAGCCCTTATAGATCCTGTTAGGCAACAAAATTATCATCAGGGTGAGTCGGTACGAGAATATAACATTAATTCCAATTTAGAATATTTCTTAGTTGAACGTGGATATGATCTAAATGATTTAGAATCTATTCCTAACAATGCCTTTTCTCCTACAAATTATGATGCAGTACGTGCTGCAGCTGCAATTTCAGGTACTGCTTCAACTGATCTTAGAGAATTACTTCCCAACTATGTAAAACAGGATTCAAAAGTTATGCATGATGAAATGATTCGTAAATTATCTAAACAAACAACAAGTGTATATGACTCAATTTCATCCAGTAAATTTGAAATTTCTGTTAAACAAAGTCCTGATTTAACAAATACTATTACTGATAATTTATTTGATGACTTTCAATTTGTAAATACTAAATTTGAAAATACTCAACATGTAATTGATACATTAGATAAATCTAAAATCTTTTTAGGAATTAATCCAACATATGAATATCCTCTTTTAATTTTAATTTCAATAACTATAGTTATTGGATTAATAATTTTTGGTTATTTAGTATATAGAAAATCTTTAGTCAAACAACCGTTAAATCTTGTAACTGTACCTACATCAATTAATTATATAGAAAATACAAATAATATGATTCAATCATCTAAAGAACTATTTACAAATAATTCTCCCAAATATGCCTTTGAAAAATTTAGTCAGGCAATTAGATATTATTATTCCCATAAATTACAAATTAATTTAGATTTAACAACTACTGATATGATGTTTGAACTTAAAAAATCAAACATCAGTAATTTTGATGATGTTAGAAAATGGCTTTCCCTATGTGGTCAAGTTGAATTTGTTAGGCATAAATCTACACAAAAAGAATTCTTAAAGGCATTAGATTCATTTTCAAAATCTATTTCTTAATTCTTTATTTTAATTGTACACGTTGAAAATGGTTTATCTATTTTTGTATTTCCTAAGAATCTTTTTGTTTCGAATTCATCTATTTCGAGTAAATTTGCAGTATTTTTAAAAATAATATTTTGTTCATAATCTAAAAATAAAATTTCTAAAATAATTTTATCTTTTTTAATTTGATTGTTATTAAATTGACCTGAAATTGTGATTAATCCAAATTCATCTTTATTACATGAAAAATTTTGAATTCCATATTTTTTATCTTTCTCTATATCTGGTAATCTATTTTTAGTGTGTTCCTGGATATCTTTTTCACCTTTTTCTTTATCGGATTTTAAAATTTCAAATAATTGGTAATTACTCTCTATTTCTTTCTTTTTTTCAATATTTTTCAATATTTCCTGTACTGTTCTTGTTGTCATCTCATCTTGATTTATTTGAAGTTTTTTTGGACCTGTTTTTAATTTATCATAATCAAAATGTTCCTGATATTTATCATAAATTATACTTTGTACTACATATTCATCAGTTATACAAAGTGTAATTGCTCCCTCTGTAGAATAATTAAACATACAATCTATGCCTTCACTTGGAGATCCTATCAAGTACGCATTATCGAAAATCTCTTCTATAGTAGAGCTTGTTACTTCATCCCAATAATATTCTAATTCATAAATGTCATCATATTTGATAATTTCAATTTGAATTACAGGAATTTTCCATGTGTTAAGTATTGGATCATAAACTCTTGTTATGTCTCTAAGTATGGCAGTTGTTGTTTCAATACCAACTTCTTCATCTAATGTAGATTGTTTATCTACATATTTCCAAATTGTTCTAGGTGTAATCTCTTGAAGTTTATTTTCTGTTGGTAATAATTTTATTAATTTACTTGGAATTTTTCTTATTTTTGATCCTTCCTTTATTTTTTCTTTCTCTTCAACTTCTTTCTCTTCAACTTCTTTCTCTATAATTTTTCTTTTGTATTTTTCAGTTGCTTCAGCTATTTTTTTAGTTCTTTCCTCTTTCTCTTCTGTTTCTGCAAATACTATTTGTTGTAATGAAAATATAATTAAAAATGAAAAAATAAGAAATATTCCAAATTTTTTCATAATCTTTTAATTATTTTCAAATATTAATATCAATATTAAATTGGTACATCTATCAAATTATTTTCCTTAGTACTAGATATTCTAAAATCATATTACATGATTAGATATTAATCGTTACGTGAACAACCACATTTTACATATACAACTTTGAATTCTCCACCTGTTTTGATGTTATGTGACATTGGTTTGTTACAATATTGACAATCTATGGCACCATGATATTCTTCTACTTGCACCATTTCATACTCCCATGATTTTTTCTTACTGTCCCAATATACTGAATTAATCTCAGTGGGTGTATCCATACTTTGAATTTAATATAAATTTGATTAATTAATTTTTAGAACATGCTATTTTCTAAATAAATCCCCAAAAATCTTCAATTAACTCGTAAATAGGGCTATTTTATCAACAAATTATGAAGGATATATCGATTTCTGCAATTTTAGATTCTATGAATGGTGATACTGCATATACAACTGATATGTGGGAAAATTGTGTTGATGAAAAACGAAAAAGATACACCAGAAGTAAATTTTCTGATGTATTAGATAAGATGGAAGAATTTGGATATTTAAAAAAACATGGGTACAAAAGTGAATCCACCTATACAAAATTAAAATTTATTGATACTGCAGACCAAATTGGATTTATTAATAATGTAATTTTTACAAATGAAACTAAAATAAAAAAAGCATTGGAGAAATTAGATAGCAAGAAAATATTTATTGATATTTCTAAAGATCTAAATGCTCATAAATTTAACAAATATGCCTTAAAAGATTATGATTTATTTTTAAAATCTATTACAAGTATGCTTGGCTTAACTTCATCCATTTTATTTACTCTTCAAAACAATTCTAATACTGAATTAAAAAAAGAATTAAAATCTTGTCTTAATCAAATTAAAGAATTTTTAGATGAATCAAATGAAATATTGATGCATTATAGAGGTTCAAATGAAAGAATTGTATTACAACG
>Ga0209035_10001321_pt1 | contig 10132 bp, 7 predicted proteins | sample MarorgKNORR_S2LV_6_FD_188220 | JGI IMG/M metagenome (GOLD analysis project Ga0209035, IMG submission 188220) | Marine microbial communities from the Southern Atlantic Ocean, analyzing organic carbon cycling - AAIW_A/KNORR_S2/LV (SPAdes) (version 2) | ecosystem: Environmental > Aquatic > Marine >...
AAATGAAAAATGGACTGCTGATCTATTGGGGGAGGAAGGTCGAGACTTCTGTAGTAAAATGAAAATTGCACATCGTGAAATTATAGGCAATACATTATTAGAGTTTACTCACGCATGGTACAAGCGTGATGACAAACCACCTTCAGTACCAGAAGCATTGAACTGGAGAGATCACGTAGTTGAAATTAATCCTGAAATAGAAAAGTTATTTTTTATTCATGGGCATGTTCATGTTCCAAGACATCAAGTTGTTGAAAACCTCACTATTCTTTGTCAAGGTGCAACAGGGTTACCCTTTGATCGGGATCAAAGGGGTGCCGTCGCCTTCTTAACAGTGAATAAAAATGAAGTGACCTGGGACGTCGATAGATATGAATATGACAAAGTAAAAACAACAGAACAGCTGGAAAAAAGAAAGCCTCCTTTTTATACTAATTTAAAAAATACAATTAAATTTGCTTCAATTCGTAATGACCTTTAGGTCATTAGATATTTCTTTTCAGTTGTAATTTTATTAATTGAGTATACTCTGAATGTATTATTTCGATCACAGCGCAACCACTCCTATACATCCTGATGTTTTATCCTTTATGCATTCGATTCAAAAAGAGGTTTATGGTAATCCATCAAGCATTTATAGTCAAGGTAGAAAAGCCAAAGCAATAATTGAGAATGCACGCAGCCAAATCGCAGATGCGATTAATTGTGAATCGAAAGAAATTTTTTTTACAAGTGGTGGTACCGAATCTAATAATCAAGTTATATGGTCTTTACTCGGAAAGAAGAGATCCCATGTTATTTCTAATTCAATTGAACATCCTGCAATAATAAAAGTCTTAGATAAACTAAAAGAACATGGCATCGAATATGATCTTACTACTGTAAATGAGGTTGGTAGAATCTCAATTTCTGAATTAAAAAATTATCTAAAAAAAAATACTGGTCTTATTACTGTAATGTTAGGAAACAATGAAATTGGAACAATTCAACCTATCCGCCAGATTGTTGACCTAGTAAAAGAGGATGATATTTTAGTCCACTCTGATGCTGTACATTGTCTTGGGAAAATGATAATAAACATTGCTGAACTTGGTGTTGATTTTTTAAGTCTCTCAGCTCATAAATTTTATGGTCCAAAAGGGATTGGGGTTTTATATGTAAAAAATAGAGAGACCCTCTCCCCATTGATCATTGGTGGAGGACAAGAAAGTGGCTTAAGAGCTGGAACCGAAGATGTAGCATCCATAGCTGGACTAGGCCTCGCAGCTGAGATAGCAACAAACAATTTAGATGATCATATAAAAAAGCTCCTTCAATTAGAAACTCATTTTAAACATGAACTTAAAAAGATTTTCCCAGCAGCTATTTTTAATGGAGACAAAGAAAATAAACTCCCTGGCTTAATAAATATCTCCTTCCCTGGCTTTAGATCTGATATATTAATGACAAAATTAGATAGAGTTCATATTTCCGTTTCAAATGGCAGCGCATGCGGATCGGGAGATATAAAACCATCACCTGTTTTAAGAGCAATGAAAATCAAAGATGAAATAAATACTTCCACTCTAAGGTTCAGTTTTGGGATGTCTAATTCGATAACAGAGGTCGACTATCTTTTAAAAGAACTAAATAAGATATTAAACAACTAATGGAAAATGTTACTGTTGGGATGAGTGGAGGCGTAGACAGTGCAGTTACAGCCTCAATTCTTATAGAGCAAGGCTATCAAGTTGAAGGACTCTTTATGAAAAACTGGGAAGAAGATTCTGAGTATTGCACTTCAGAGCAAGATTATAAGGATGCTTTACAAGTATGCGACTCTCTAGACATTCCACTTCGCACTGTAAATTTCAGTAAAGAATATTGGGATAGAGTTTTCAAAATATTTCTATCAGAATACCAATGTGGCCGTACTCCTAACCCTGATATTTTATGCAATTCTGAAATTAAATTTAAGGAGTTTTTAGATTATGCATTAGAAACGGGTGCAAACAAAATTGCTACAGGCCATTACGTACGCACAGCTGGTACTAAAGGAGCTATGCAGCTACTAAAAGGGCTAGACCCTAGAAAAGACCAAAGCTATTTCCTTTACAGACTAAACCAAAAACAAATTTTTAACACACTCTTCCCAATTGGAGACATTAATAAAGATGAAGTTAGAAATCGAGCAAAAAAATTAGGATTTAAAAACTTTGATAAAAAAGATAGCGTTGGTATTTGCTTTATTGGGCAAAGAGATTTTAAAAATTTTCTACAAAAGTACTTACCCGCCCAACCTGGATCAATAATTACATCTGAGGGTAAAAAAATAGGGCAGCATGAAGGTCTAATGTATTATACAATTGGGCAAAGAAAAGGTTTAGGGATTGGTGGGGGACAAAGTGATATGCGAGGTGCCTGGTATGTTATTGAAAAGAATTTGGCTAGTAATGAATTAATTGTAGGGCAAGGTGCTGATAATAAAAAACTATATCAAAAATGTCTTACAGCTTCTGATATTCATTGGATCTCTGGTCAGGAACCAAAAAATATGATGTTAAATGCAAAAATACGCTACCGAGCGATTGATTCACCTTGCGAGATCACTAACCTGAGTCAAGATAATATATCTGTTGAATTTAAAGATCCTAGATTTGCAATTGCACCAGGGCAATCTATTGTATTTTATGAAGAAGACGTGTGCCTTGGGGGTGCCGTAATCGACACATCCTCAAATTAAATATTTTATTAAATATTTTAGAGTCAGCTATTTTGGAACCATTCTTCCTGTATTAAATTCATTTATCTATGAAACCATTATTAAAACAGATTCTATTGTTATTTTTAATATCCGAGGGCGCATTTTCTCAATTTAGAAATGATATCCCTATCCAATCTTTACCAACAAATTTAAATGGAGAATTAGAGAATCAGCCGTCTCTCTCCCTTTTCGATCTTGATCGAATTAATATTAATCATGGTTTTACAATGTCTATGGTCTCAATGGGTCGCCAATCTTTTTCAATTGCAGCATTAAATAATCAAATTAGTTATGTGGCCATGGATAACTTGACATTAGATGCTAATATTTCTCTTTACAAAACCCAAAGCCCCTTCCATGGACAAAGTTTATCAATGAATCAATTTGATTTTACTTATGATGCAGGTATCACTTATCAACCTACAAAAAATTCGTTTTTACAACTCCGGTTTCAAAAAATTCCAGATTATCAAAGATACCAAAACAACTCATCTTTCTATCCGAGGCCAATAAAATAAGTGACTAAAAAGAGAGCGCGCCGAAAACTAAAAAATAACACATCTAATAATTTAACTCTTAATGCTGCGATTAGTATTGTCGGCGTTTTATTATTGGGCTTTATATACTCATTCTCTCAAAACACCACCCATACGGGCACCTCTATTCAGGTTGCATTCCCAGAGATTGAAAACCATCATAGATTGGCTGTAGATGTCTATGAAGATAATCCCATTCAGAATATCAGAGTCGAAGTTCTTAATGGTTGTGGTATTAAAGGTATTGCAAATAAAGCATCTAATTTCTTACGTCTTCACCAAGTAGATGTGATTCGCGCAGACAATGCCGATCGATATGATTATCCAAATACAATCATTATTGGACGTAATGAAAACTATGAAAGCTTAAAGATGGTAACACAATCTTTTGGAATATCAATCGATAATAAAGATCATATTAAAATAGAGCCTGATGAATCTCTTGGGGTTGATGTTACTGTAATACTAGGAAAAGACATTAATTCTTTTACTGACATTTTTGATTTTATATCTAGTAGCCAATAAATGATTCAACCCAAAACGGATTTTGTTTCCGAACAACCAATCCTTAAGCAAATTATTAACCTTGCTCTCGAAAAAAAAGCAGCTAGCTTAATATCTTTAGATGTAAGGGGTCTATCATCATTTACAGATTTTTTTGTTATTTGTAGTGGTGATTCGGAGCCACAAGTAAAAGCCATTGCCGATAACATAAGGAAGGGGACTCCCCACAAACCCAAACACTTAGAAGGATATGAGAATCAAAATTGGATTCTTCTCGATTATTTTGATATTGTAGTTCATGTATTTAAACGAGATCAAAGAGAGTATTACGCTCTAGAACGACTTTGGGCTGATGCTCCTGCAAAAGAGTTTAATAATGAATCAAATAAAATCACGGCTGACTAAAACTATTTCTTCTGCTTTACTGGATCTCTCTTTTCCAGAGCAAGACTATTCTTTAATCCCCCCTAAAAACCTAGAATTTGGAGACCTATCACTAAACCTACCTCTTCTTCTTGCTAGGAGTCTAAAAAGAGCCCCGATGGATATCGCCAATGAGATCGCAAAAAAAATCTCAGTCATAGCTCCCAAAGATATTTCAGATGTGACCGTTACTGCACCGGGCTTTATAAATTTTAAAATTTCAGATTCCTATTTTCAATCTCGTGTAAAAAATATTCTAGAGATGGCTGATGCTTATGGACAAAATAAAAGAGGTCGAGGAAAAACGGCAAATGTAGAATTTGTAAGCGCTAACCCGACAGGTCCTCTTACTGTTGGACATGGTCGAAATGCAGTGTTAGGTGATGCCGTATCAAATATTTTGGAATGGCAAGGATTTGAAGTAACTAGAGAATATTATTTTAATGATGCCGGTCGACAGATGCGTATTTTAGGAGAATCTGTTAAAGCTCGTTACTATGAAATATTAGGAGAAAAATATGAATTCCCAGAAGATGGATATCAGGGAGATTATATAAAAGATATCGCTCAAGGTATTATAGATGAGATTGGTAATAACAAAGTGCCTAATGAAACAATTTTTAAAAAATTTGCAGAAGATTCTATTTTTGAAGATATAAAAAAATCATTACTCAAGCTTGGTATTCATTTTCAAAAATTCACTAATGAGAAAACTTTCTATGAAAATGGTGATATTAAAAAAATTTTAGAGCAATTAAGAAAAAAAGATCTCCTTTATGAAAAAGAAGATGCAACATGGTTCAGAACTACTGCACTAGGGAAAGACCAAGATAGAGTCTATATAAAAAGTACTGGGGAGCCTACTTATAGAGTACCTGATACAGCATACCATTGTGATAAGGTTATGCGTGGCTATGATCTAATTATTGACGTATTTGGCGCAGATCATGCAGATACATACCCTGATGTTCTTTTAGCACTTGAATCTTTGGGACTAAAGACCGATCATATCAAAATCCTTCTCTATCAATTTGTAACACTACTTAGAGGCGGTGAAAAAATTAAAATGTCAACCCGCAAAGCAAATTTTGTTACAATGGATGAACTCTTAGATGAGGTAGGCGCAGATGTCGTTCGTTACTTTTTTATTATGCGGAGTATGAATACCCACCTTGATTTTGACCTTGATCTAGCTACTGACCAATCTGATAATAATCCAGTTTTTTATCTTCAATATGCACATGCTCGAATATGTAATATTATTAAACGAGGTACGGATACTGAAATTATTTTTAATAATAAATATAATACTGAAAAACTATCACATCCTGAAGAGCTAAACCTATTAAAGTATATGATTCGATTTCCCGAGTTCATGGACATTGCATTTGAGACCTTAGAGCCTCAGATCATTGCTAACTATCTGCAGGAACTATCTTCGAGGTTTCACAAGTTCTATAGCTCTTGCCGAGTACTTACAGAAGATGAAGATCTTTCTGGTGCCAGGATGGCTTTAATAAGAGCCGCTAGAACAGTTTTAGGAAATGGATTAAAGGTCTTAGGAATCTCTGCACCTGAGAAAATGTAGTGATTGATTTTATTTATTCTGAATTTGAATTTTTCATACTCTGTCTTACAACATTATTTACTCTGATAAATCCCGTAGGGATCGCACCTATTCTAATCGTGATGACGGAGCGGTTCTCGAAAAAAGAGAGGATTAATATTGCATGGATAGGTTCAATAACAGCATTTCTAACTTTAGTTATTTTTTCAATTGTCGGCTCCGTTATTTTCAATATTTTTGGCATAACAATTGAAGCATTTCAAATCATGGGAGGAATTATTTTTTTTCGAAATGGACTGAGAATGCTCGAAGCAAAAGTAGGTCGATCCAGGACCACGCCCGCAGAACAAGAAGAATCTCAAGAATCAAATGAGATTGCAATTAGCCCCATTGGAATTCCACTTATTGCTGGGCCAGGAGCCATTACAGCTTCTATGCTTTTATCTAGTCAGACACCAGAATTTTATAGTTATGGCACGCTAGGTCTTTCAATATTCCTAGTTCTTATGGTTGTGTATTTGATTTTGAGAAATGGAAATCTAATAATAACCGTTTTAGGAACTACGGGTATGAGAGTGATCCAAAGACTTATGGGGCTCATTCTTTTAGTAATAGCAGTTCAATTTGTTATCAATGGTGTCCTCTCTATTATTATACCTTTACTTTAGTAAAAGCATTTTCTGTATTTTGGTCTCCTTTCCTGCTGTCAATTGCATGAAGTAGACTCCTGTGCTGGCTTGTTCTCCAAAACTATTTCTACCTTCCCAAGTAAATGTGTGTCGTCCCGCAGCTATGTTTTTTAATTCAAAGGATTTGACTGTCCTACCTAATAGATCGAAAATCTTAATATTTACGTCTCGTGTATCAGGTAGATCATAACGAATACGTGTGACCGGGTTGAATGGATTTGGATAATTGTTAAAAACTTTAAATTTATCTGGTAAAATATCTAATTTTAATAGAGTAATACCTTTCTCTATTTCTTCTCCTTTTTTATTCAGGAATCTGTACTGTAATTTTGAAGTAAATACATGTTCTTCAGTGTCTGGGATTTTCAATGTGATCGTTGAATCAAATCCACGATGATCTGCAATTGAAAATTGTTTTAAATTATTTAATGTATCAATTATATTAAATGAAAAAGCGGAACCCCTAGGATTATAAAAACTTATGTTCTTTATATCTAAGTTTGATTCTCCAATTAATAATTCCGCCATAACTGTTTCAGTTGGGACTTGGAAAATAAGAGAGTTTCCAACTGCTAACACATCTAGATCTATAGCTAAGCGAGAAACTGTTTCAGTGGTATCATATGATAGGCTAAAATATTTCCACTGCCACATTTTCGCAAAAGCGGTTAGATCTTCCAGGTTCACTTCTCCATCTGGTTCAGGTTGAACATGTGGTGGTGAATTTTTGAATGGCGCAAGGTCAGTCTGAGGCCACATTTTATTGAAAATAAAGATATCATTTATGTCAATATCATAATCATTGTTTAGATCACCCCATAGCTTACTATAGAAATAAAGAGTATCTGAAACTGTAAGAGTATTATAAGCAACAGCACTATCAATAATAATCTGAAGAGTATCATAACTACTAAGATTCTCTTGCCACATAACGTATATAGTGGAATCACCATAGAGATGTGTTGAACTAAAACTTGAGTCAACGTTTGAGCTGCTATTAAGGTTATATGTATAAATCGGTCTATTAAATTTTATGATTAGAGTATCTGGTTTCAATACGGATAAAAACCCTGCTGAATCAGATTCAAAGTCTGGATAGATATTGCTTATTAGAGGAAAAGAGTTATCAAAATATATTCCATCTGTACTAACTGAGAATGATGTATTTGTAGCGAGATCAACAGCTTTGATATAGGTATAGTATGATGTGTCTCGGACTAAACTTAGACCTGTTATTGTCATACTGTCTGTGCTATCTGTGTGGATCCAATCCAGGACATTACTACTGTCTAGACCTGTACCTATAGCAATTTCGTAGTGGTCAATCCCAGTATTATCTGTAAAGTTAGACCAGACATAACTCAATTGTGTTGAATCAATCGAATAGTCCAGGTCCATAACCCAATATCCATCTATAATTGAACCAGTATCAGGGTTTTGTATATCTATATATATCCCGTTACCCCAAATAGTATCTGAATGATTACCTGCTGAATCTCGGACAAAAGCTCCTCCAAAATAGATACTGTTATTTATCAGGTTCAGACTTCCTATACCTGAGAAATCTTCATTCCCAGAAATTGTCCAATTTAAAATATCTGTACTATTTGAATCTGTGCCTAATGCGACAAAAGCATCTCTAATACCAGAAAGGCTATCACTATGACTCCAAAACAATGTTAATGAATCCGATTTATTATAATAGTCAATATCCATCTCGTTTTGACCTTCAAATATTTCAGATATTGATGGTGCCCTTCTATCTAATTTCACCAGGCTACCATTGGTTGAGCTTGATAAAGGAATCTCTATATTACCTGCAGAATCTGAATAGGTTATGATAAAAGGAATCACACCCTGAGGTTCATTGTTATTAATTTTTTTATTGGCTAACCAAATTGATCCTGAATTTGTTGAACTAGCAAGAATAGTGTCTGATAAAATATTTGTTGATGGGGAGAATAAACCCTCACTACTTGTATATTGAAGACGAATAGTATCGGATACCTTTGCCCAATTTGTGTCTAACTCATTATTAGAAGAGATACCAACCGATATTAAAGTTGGATAAACCTGATCAACATGTAAAATTAAATTATTTGAATTCCCTATTGTCTCATTTCCAGCTCTGTCACGTGCAATAGCAGTAAAGACTAAATCTACATCCTCAACAAAACTATCAGGATTTGTTATATAAATATTTTTATTAGTCCCAAGGTCAAGGCTATCAATTAAAAACGAATCCCCAATTGGATTAAAGCCTTCTAAATCAGCGCTAACTTGAGCTTGAAAAGATCCTCCTATCAAGGTCTCGTCATTATCAGGAACTGGAATTTTAATAATGATTGTATCATTTGAAGCATTCCAATATCCAGCCTTAACATTACCTCCCCTTACATATACGGTATCAATTTGAAAATCACTAGGAGGTGTGAGATCAAATAAAATACTAGATCCATCAGTTGTGGTTTGAACAGTGTCACCATTGTTACCAACTAAATCAGTAAATGCAATTGAAAAAGGAATATATCCTTCATCCTCACTTCCATTTAAAATATACCATGACGTATATGGAATCCTCGCCTCATTAACAAATACTGTATCAGCAATCATACCTGCAATCGTCACAACTTGGGATACTAAATCTTCAGACGATTCAAAATTTAAAAAAAGAGTATCTCCTATACTTGCTAACTCTGTATCTGTACTATTTGAAGAAGAAAAACTTGCAGATTCTAAAATGGGAATTGTCCCATCAAAACGTATCCAACTTAAATCTGTTGTATTTGATATATCATAAACAAAATTCCCAGCAGTATCACTTAATGAAATACTAAATGGTACAGGACCATCTGTATCATCATCACTGAAAACATAGGCCCCTCTCCAATCAGTATTGCTTCCGAAGGGAGTAACATTACTATTAAAAATTTGAATATTAATAGAATCCAATCCCTCTGAGGATACAAATGTCAATGTGTCAGTATCTCCAACTTTTGCCAAAGAGTCTGCTATTAAATTATTTGAACTTTGATTTATAAGGCTTAGCACAGGTAAGGTCTCATCAATATGAATGATCGTTGCACTTTGTGAGCTAGTGGTCAGATTACCTGCTTTATCCCAAAGGAGTGCCCTAAAAAGAGCATTAGATCCTTCTAAATAATCATCTAACCCTTCAAAAAGATTGCCCTCAATCTCGACAATGACATTGGTGCTTAGATCATCATTCGTGATTGACTGTATAAAGTCAACACCCTGGAACTCAGCTCCAAATGATACTTCGATCTGTACCTGCCCATCCACTAATGTTGCATCATCTGCAACTGGAACAACTATCTTCAAATTTTGATTAAACGAATTCCAATATCCGGGAACCTCAAAGACACCAGTCTCAGTAGTATCTGTTGTCAAAATACTCCCTAAAGTAAAGTCCGCAGGAGGAGTCATATCAAATAACACAGTATTGCCGTTGGTTGTCTCAGATACTGAAATACCTGTATTCCCTACCCAATCTTCGTAATTGTTAATATTAAATGGAATAAACCCTTCTGCCTCAGCCCCTGTCAAATAGTAGACTGCGGTATAGGCAATACCCGATCCAGAAATACGATCTGGAGCATTTCCAGCGATTTGAATATCTACTGATCGAAAGAGTTCATTTGTGAAATAA
>Ga0209035_10001323_pt1 | contig 10127 bp, 9 predicted proteins | sample MarorgKNORR_S2LV_6_FD_188220 | JGI IMG/M metagenome (GOLD analysis project Ga0209035, IMG submission 188220) | Marine microbial communities from the Southern Atlantic Ocean, analyzing organic carbon cycling - AAIW_A/KNORR_S2/LV (SPAdes) (version 2) | ecosystem: Environmental > Aquatic > Marine >...
ATTCAAATTCAGTATCTATCATATGTCCGGTTTCAGCAGGAATTTCAACTGGTAATACTTTTGGCATGTATATTTTGCCATATTTAAGAAATTGATTTACATTTATGGTAAATAATCCATTTAATTGATAAACTATAGGTGAACTTTGTCTACCTCGAGAACGATTTTTCATTTTTTTACTAAATTTTAAGTAACCTTTTGAATTTAATTCCATCATATTGAAATATGGATTATGATGTTGTCTATAAACACTACAAACTAGATCACATCTTTCTTTTTTTAATATTCTAATTGATTTTTTAATATCTATATTTCTTATGAACGGAACAGTACAATCTCGATTAACCAAAATATCAAATTTATAATTTAATGATTTCAATTTAGTAATTGCATGCATTATTACTTCATTATAATTTGCATTATCTGTAGCTAATTTTTTTGGACGTAGAAATGGTACGTCTGCTCCAAATTTTTTTGATATTTCAGCAATTTTTTTATCCTCAGTTGTTACAACTACACTATCAAATAATTTTGATTTAATTGCTGATTCAATAGTATGTGCAATTAATGGTTTATTTCCTAATTTTCTAATATTTTTTCCTGGTACTCCTTTAGAACCTCCTCTAGCTGCAATTAAACAAATTATTTTTCCGCCCATGTTAATTTCACTTATCTGATATATGCATAATTAATTCAAATGCTTCAGCCTTTTCTAAACCTGACTGAACTCCACGATAAATAGCTAAATTTTCAATGGATTTAATAGATCTTGGATGTGGAAATTTCATTACCTCACTTTTATAAATTTGAAATGCTTTTTTCTTAAATTCAAATTCTTTATCTATTTTTTCATAAATATTTGGTTTAAATGGATTTTTTGTTATTCCAGGAATTTCGTAACACAGAATTTTTTTTACACTACTTGATGTTGGTCTAGTAGCAACTAATGTAGATTCATTAACTTTTTGATGATCTTTCATTAAATCATGATATGGTGTTGTATACACAATTTCAGGTTTATTTTTTTTAATTATTATTTCTAATTTCTTATTGATATCTAGTTGTGAAATAGTATCTAATTTTGCATCAGGAAATTCTAAAAAAGTAAATTTTGTAATACCTAATATTTTGCCTGCCTTTATACAAGCATCTTTTCTAATTTTTATCATTTTTTTATCTTGATATTGTGCAGATGCACCGTCTGTAACAACACATAGATGTATTTCATGTCTTTTTTTTGATAATTTTTTTATTGTAGCTCCCATTCCAAGAACTTCATCATCTGGATGTGCTGCAATAATAAGGATTTTCAATACAATATATTATTTAATGCAGGTAATAATATTTTACTATTATTTTTATTTCTTAATTCGTTCACAATTTCTAATTTGATTAACCATTTGTTCTAATTCATTATAATCAAAACTTACTGGATTATCAATAAATTTTTGTTTTTTATCCGATGTAATATGAACTTCAATTATGTTTGCACCTAATATTGATGCTGTGATTGGTGCAATAATATTTGGACAATGATTTGAGTAACCATTAAAATCATTTATTTCTGTAAAATTAATTTCTTCAAAAGTACATGGATATTTAGGAACAACATTAAGCCATTTAATTTTTGGATTATTATAAATTTTTAATTTCTTTGGATTAATTTCAGAACTAATTATTACATCTTTTTCTGTTCTTAAAATGGCATCGATTAATTTTGATGATTTATTTTCAAATAATATTTTTCCATCTCCATATCTAATTTTAATTTTTTTAACAAATGGTTCAATTAATGAAACAGCATCAAGATACATTGGAGTACAAAACCATTCTATATTTGCATTTTTTGCAAATTTGTGAATTGATTCAATGTTCTCTTTTGAAATTGAGGATTTAATTAAGCGATTTTTTTCTGGGTGCTCTTTTACTGTTTCTTCTGTAAATGCCTGAAATTTTACTGCATTACAACCACATTTTTTTGATTGTAATATCATTTCTTTTGCTAATTCTAAATTTCCATCCCAATTAATTCCAATTTCCGCAACAACAAATGTCATAAAACCTGTTATTTTTTTTCAGATTTAAATTAAAGTATTTCAAATTTAGATAATGAATATTGCATTTATTGGAGGCGTTAAATTTAGTCATGATATTTTATCAAGTATATTGAAATTTGGTTGGAATATTTCAGTTGTTTTTACTTATTTAGATTCAAAAAAAAATAATTATAGTGATTTTTCAGATTTTGACGATCTTTCTAAAAAATACTCATTTCAACATGTTAAAGTTGACAACATTAATGATTCTGAAAATATTGAGTTATTAAAAAAAATCAAACCAGATCTTATTTTGGTAATGGGTTGGTCACAATTATTAAAAAATGACATACTAACTATTCCCAGATTTGGTGTAATTGGTTCACATCCTACTCAATTGCCAAAATATCGTGGTAGGGCACCAATCCCTTGGACTATTTTGAAGAAATTAAAACACAGTGCATTAACTTTCTTTTTTATTGAAGAAGGTATTGATAATGGTGATATTTTAGATCAAAAAATATTTGAAATTGATGAAGATGATGATGCAACTTCACTTTATGATAAAATAACAGTACTAGGAGAACAAATGATAATTGATAATCTAAATAAAATTAAAAATAATACCTTTTTACGAAAAAAACAAAATACTGATGAATTTATTGAAAATTGGCCAAAAAGAACACCTGATGATGGAAAAATTTATTGGAACAAATCCTCAAATGAAATTCAAACTTTAGTCCGAGCTACTACCTATCCCTACCCTGGAGCTTTTACTATTTTAGATAGTAAAAATATTAAAATTTGGAAAATAATAATTTTAGATGAAAGTTTTGAAACTCCTGGTAAAATAATTAAAATTGATAAAAATGGAGTTCAGATTAGTACTATAAATTCAAGTATTTTGATACTTCAAGCTAGTACTAAAGAAGAATGTAATTTAGATCAAATTTTTTCAAAAAATGATATTGGTAAATTATTATTATAAATTATTTTTATTATGAGATTTTTTTAATAATTTTAACAATAATTCAGGTGAATTTTTATTAAAAGAATCTTTATTTCTTTTATGATTTCTTTTTCCAATTATTTTTATACATTTTTTATTTAGAATTTTTATTTCATCTATACTTGAACTATTAGTAAAAAAATTGTCACAATATTTGACTAAACTAAAATATTTTTCTTTCTCTAATGATTCCTTAAAAATATATTTTTTATTTTTTAAACTTTTATAAAATCTTAATATTATTTCTGAATTTTTATCATTATTACCTAATATGAAAATTGTTTTTTTATCTTTAATTTTACTTTTTAAGAATTTCACATCTTTTTCTGTTTCTTTTTTTGATAATGATTGTGGATGTAATAATACAAGATCATATTCTTCTTTAATTTTTCTTTTTATTTTTGTTTGATCTATATTTTTGAAAACTGGATTTCCCAAAAAATGAGCATTAGATTTTAGATATGGTATACTTAAAAATAATTTTTCAACACTTTTTTTAGATTCTTTTGAGAAACAAATTTGAAAATTAGATGGAATAGAAATAATGGGTCTGATATATTGATCATAAATTGTATTTGATTCTGAAAAATCTCCTGCTGCTATGTGTATAATTCTAATATCTAAATAAAATGCGGCTAATGTAATAAACGGTAATTCTCTTCTATCTCCTAAAATGCATATATAATCAAATTTCTCTTTTGAAAATTTTTTGTAGCATTCTTCATATATTTTAGATAAGTTTAGATCATTCTCTAACTTTTTAATTTTTTTAGAAATATCAATTACTTTTGTGATTGTATTTAATTGAAAATATTCTATAAACGGTTTTAATTCTGAATATTCAGCACGATTTGAATAAATAAAACAAATTTTCATCATATTAATTTACAAAATAATAATAATTAAATCCCATCTAAATTAATTGAATTGTATTGGAAATTAAGTTTTTAGGTCAAGCAGGTCTTTTAATAACTGGGAAAAATTGTAAATTACTTTGTGATCCTTGGTTTAGTGAGACCGGTGGATTTCTAGCCAGATGGCACCAATTTCCATCTAATGAAAATATAGATAAAAAACTATTTGATGACATTGATTATCTTTATGTTAGTCATGAACATCATGATCATTTTGATGAATCTTTTTTAGATACTTTGCCAAAAGATACAAAAATTATAATTGCTAATTATTTGAGTAAATCTTTTAAAAATTCTTTTAAAAAAATAGGTTTTACAAATATTTTTGAATTAAATGATTGGGAACAAAAAAACTTATCAGAAAATTTTGATGTTAGTATTGTTACAGATCCTGGAAAATATAAACAAGATTCATCATTACTCATTAAATGTGACGGTTTTACTATTTTAAATAAAAATGACTGTTATCTTTCTCAGGAATATATGGAAAGATTCTCTAAAATTGGAATAGATTTACTGTTTACACAATTTTCAGGTGCAATTTGGTATCCTATGGTTTATGATTATGATTTACAAACAAATCAAAATGCTATTCAATCTGTATTAAGTAGATTAGAAGATACATTTGTAAATGTAGTAAATATGATTAATGCAAAACATGTTGTTCCTTCTGCAGGGCCTCCTTGTTTTCTTGAGGATGATTGTTTTGATTATAATTTTGTAAACAGTGGAATTTTTCCAGATCATTCTGATTTTTTACCTAAAATAAATGATAAAATTTTAGAATCAAAAATTTCTCTTATGATACCTGATGATAATGTATTTTTAAATTCTAATGAGGAAATAATTTTTGATAATCAAAATTCTTTCAATTTTAAAGAAAAAAAACAATATCTAATTGAATATCAAAAAAAACGTCTTCCATACATTCAAAAATTTCTTGAAGATATTCCAGAACCATCAAATAACCTTTATGAAAAATTTAAAAATCATATTAATGATCTTATTAATTCTAGTAAGTATTTTTCATCAAATATTGAACAATTAGTTGAATTTAATATAGTTGGGAAGAACGGAGGAACTTGGCAAGTAGATTTTCAACAAAGTATACCACAAATTTATGAAAATTCTATAGGTAAACCACATTATCAATTTACAATAGAATCCAAATTTTTGAATATGATTTTAAATGAACAATTGGAATGGGAGGAACTATTTTTGAGTTTAAGATTTCAAGTAAAAAGGGAACCTGATATTTACAATGGTGCTTTATTTGCATTATTACAATACGGAGGAGATTCAAATATTATGCAAAGAATGGAAAATTTAGATTTAAAATCAAAGTGTCATGAAACTGTAATTGTTAAATCAAATAATAAAAATTTCAAAATTCAACGCTCTTGCCCTCATATGGGTGAAGATTTAAAAAATGCAAAAATTGAAGATGGAATTTTAGTGTGTCCAAGACATCAATGGAATTTTGATCTTAATAAAAATGGAAAATGTATCAAAGGTGGAGATAAAGATTTAGCTATATTCAGTACAACTGATATTGACGATGCCGAAGACAGTGGAATTGCGTAAATTTAATCTATAATTTTGATTTAAATTTTGCAGGAATACCAGCCCACAACTCATTTTTTGGAATAGAATTTGTTACGAATGAATAAGCAGCAATAATGGAATTTTCTCCAATTGTTATATTGGGCATTATAGTACTGTGTGTGCCAATTTTACAATTTTTTTTTAGAATTACTTTACCTTTTTTATTATCAATTGATGAATGCGAGTATATTGCACAATGAGATCCTATCTGAACATTATCTTCAATACTTACATCAGATTTACAATTAATATATGTAAATTCACCAATGTCAAAATTTTTTCCTAAAATTAGTTTTTCTGGATATTGAACAATATAGTTGAATTTTGTTAATTTTCCATGTTCAATGATGGGTTTCTTCCATGTTGTTTTTTTTGTATTCATATTCTTCTAATAAAACTTAGATTTTACTAGTCTTAAAAATTATCTTATTAGTTTTCAAATTAAGTGAATGATTTATCTTTATCAACAGATATTTACATCCTCAAAAATCATTACATCTGTTATAATAATGAAATTTTTAGTAATGACGACTTCTATGCCTGATAAGAATACTATACGAAATCAATATTTTAAATCAATTCATAATGAATTAAATCAAAAAATTAACTGTGAAATTATTTGGGTGATTTGTCAACCTAACAAAATTATAAATTCTTCTGATAAATTTTCTCATATTGTTGATATTCATACATTTCCTAATGCCTTAAAATTACTACAGTCTTTAAAACCAGATGTAATAATTGTAAATATAGGAATTGAACCAATTCAATATTCTTTCTCATTAGCTGCAGATCATCTTAAAATCCCTATCATTTCTTTTGCAGGTTCCTCCATTCCTACTTTTTTCACTTCAGAAAAGGGAACATATCATACATTTAGAAGATTTTTCTCATCTGGAGTACCCACTGATAGCGAACAACAAAAATCTTTTTTACGTCGTGGTAAATTCATGATTTATAAATTATTATTTTTAATAAAAACTCAAATTTCATTAAAAATAAATTTTGTACAAATTATTAAAGAATTTTTTCAAGATCTAATCATATTTAATTTTAATAAAAAACCTAGGACAAATTTTTTAGCAAATTTAGTATTAGTACATTTTGAATCTCAAATCGAATTATTAAAAAACTTAGGATTTAAAAAAGAAAAATTGATCTTAATTGGACATCCTTTGTTAGATCGATTAAATAACAATTTTGTAATATCTAAAAATCCTAAAATCAATTCTAATAAAATCAAATTACTAATTGTAACTGATACTCTCTATGAACATGGAATTTGGACTTTCAATCAACGTAATTCGTTTTTAACATCTATGTTTTCTAAATTAGCTGAAATACCAAATATTGAATTTTCATTAAAAATTCACCCTACCCAAGAAAATAAGAGCTTTTATGAAAATTTATTAAAAAATTTAAATTTTAATGCTGAAATACTTCAATCTGAAAATTTACAGAGTATCTTACCCAATTACGATTTGGTATTGTCTTTTGGAGCATCAACTACTCATACTGAAACTTCTTTTTCTGGTAAAAGATTGATTATTTTAGAGACTAATACAGATTTAGGATTATTTCCTTTAGTTGATGAAGGAATTCAATCTGGCCATGTTTTATTATGTAAAAATATGGATGAATTGAATGATATGATTAATAATTTTATTCGCCATGATGTATTAGTATCAGAAAAGTTTATTGAAGATTGTAAAAAATTATTTTATAAAAATGATGGAAAATCTGCTGAGCGTGGAGCAAATACAATATTAAATTTAATAAATCAAAGATAATGGAAAAAAATAATATGGAAAATATTGATATTAATAAAATAAATAATTTATTAGATGAATTAATTTTAACTTTAAAAAAACTTGCTGTTTCTCATCCTTATTTTGTTGTAATTATAATGCATGAATATTTCAGAAATATTTGGCCAAATGATCCATTTATTGATCAAACTTTGTCTAAAAATAAATCTGAAAATATAGAATTATGTTTAATAAATTTAATTCAAATTTCTAAAAATATAAAATTTATTGGAAGTTATTTTAATAATTTTAATAATGTTTCAAAATTTTATGAAAATTTAGAAAAAGATAATGAAAATGAAGATAATTTAACACAAACTGTTTATGGAAAATTATGGAAAAATCTTGAAGATGATTATATTAGTGGTGAATCAAAAAATGTTTTAATTAATTTATTACAATCTGGAGGTTATGGTGTTAATGAATTTAAAGATAAAAAAATCTTAGATATGGGGTGTGGTTCAGGTAGATTTTCTATTGCATTTGCGCAATTAAATGTCAAAGAAGTTATTGGTATTGATTTAGGAAAAACTGGAATTGGGGTTGGAACAAAGATCATTGAAAAATTTAAGCTAAATAATATAAAACTAATTGAGGGTAATGTACTTTCTTTACCATTTAAGGATAATGAATTTGATTTTATATTTTCTAAAGGAGTTCTTCATCATACTGGGAATTTAAAAAAAGGATTAGATGAATATTTTAGAGTCTTAAAGAAAGGTGGAAATGGATTTCTTTACCTATATGGTTCTGGAGGCTTATTTTGGAATTCTCGAAAAAAAATGAGAGAAGTAATGAAATTAATTCCTATGAATTATACTATTCAAATTTTAAAATCAATTGGTATGCCCAATAAAAGATATGTTTTTGCAGATAGTTGGTATGTTCCTATAGAAGAACATGTCAAAAGAGATTGGTTAGAAAATTATTTTAATCATTTAAAATATTCCAAAGTTAAAAGAATTGATATTACTGGGGATGATACAATTGAATCTATGTCTAATCAACCCCTTTCTAAAGAATTATGGGGAGATGGTGAATTGAGATACTTTCTTACAAAATAATTCTTAAAAATTATTATCCTAAAAATAGTGCACAAATTTTATAATGAAGATTTAAAGACCACTCTTATGTTTGACCCTACTGGAATTTTTGATAATCCTAAATATGCAAAATTAGCTTTTGATAATAAAGAAACTTTCTCTCAAGGTAACCCATTTCCTCATATTAGTTTTGATGATTTCTTAGATGAACAATTGATTAAAGAATTACGAGACAATTTTCCTGATTATAATGATGATGTTTCGTGGCACGTAAGAGACACTGAAAATATTAAAAAAAGATATCAGGCTGATGATACAAAATTACCTAAAATCTTACGATTAATGTTAAGAGAATTTAATTCTAAACAATTTTTATTATTTTTAGAAGCATTAACTGGTATTGAATATTTGATACCAGATCCATATTTCATTAATGGCGGTGTACATATGTCAAAAACAGGTGATTATCTTGGTGTACATGCTGATTTTAATTGGAATCACATGATTCAAGCACATCGTAGAGTTAACGTTCTAGTTTATTTAACAGAATCATGGCAAGAAGAATGGAAAGGTGCATTAGAATTATGGGAACCAGAAGCTACAAAACCAGTAAAAATGATTTATCCTGCATTTAATCGTGCAATTGTATTTCAAACAAGCGGAAAAAGTTTACATGGACATCCAGTACCATTACAAACTCCTGATGGTGAGTATCGTAGAGTGTTAAATTTGTATTATTATTCAAGACATAAAGATGAAAATTATCAAGAGGATCCTCATTTTACAAAATATACGAGACAGAGTTCTGAATTTTCAATTGATATTAAGAAAAAATATGAAACAAGTTCTAATCAGTAATTTTACTAATTGTTAAAATGCAAAATATATTAAAAGATTTTAATATTATAGTCATAAATCTAGACGGTTTAAGACAAGATGCTGTAGAACACTGTTCTACCTTAAAATCTCTTAAAGAAAATAGTCTTTATTATCCAAAAATGATTTCTGTTTCCCCATACACATTAGCTGCAGAACACTGTATCATAACTGGTTTATATCCTTCACAACATGGTGTTGATGCATATCATAGTATGTTTAATTTTAAAAAAAATGAAGTTACAACATTACCTGAAATTTTAAAACAAGAAGGTTACTTTACAGCACATTATGGGGCTAGTGAACGTTTTGTACCTCAACAAGGATTTGAAAAATATAAAATTTTTGATGAGTATAAAGTAGATTATAAATTTGAATATAGAGAATTACTAAAAGAATTATCTAGTAAGAAAAAATTTTTCCTTTTTTTACAGTATTCTAAATTACATAGTTATCTTGTAAATGAAGTTTTAAAAAAATATAATGAAACAAATGAAAATGAATATTTTAATAATATAGAGAAAAATAAATTAAGATTTAATTCACATTTAGATGAATGTGATGATGTAATCAATAATTTTTTAATTTCACTTAAAGAATTTGGTATTTACGATAAGACAATTATTATTTTTACTTCAGATCATGGAACAAGTCATGGTGAAAAAAAAGGTGAAAAAGCATATGGTACTTTTTTATATGAATACACACTGAATGTATTTTGTATTATTCATATTCCTAATAGTAGTCCTAAAACTTTTCAAAATCAATGTAGTTCATTAGATATTTTCCCCACAATAATTGAATTAGCTGGTCTAGAAATTGATGATTATTGTAAA
>Ga0209035_10001324_pt1 | contig 10126 bp, 7 predicted proteins | sample MarorgKNORR_S2LV_6_FD_188220 | JGI IMG/M metagenome (GOLD analysis project Ga0209035, IMG submission 188220) | Marine microbial communities from the Southern Atlantic Ocean, analyzing organic carbon cycling - AAIW_A/KNORR_S2/LV (SPAdes) (version 2) | ecosystem: Environmental > Aquatic > Marine >...
GTCTTCGCCCAGTGCATCTGGCGTCATTCGCGTTAAGGCTGCTGGCGCTATCGCGTTTACATGAATCCCGTATCTAGCTCCCTCTATAGCTAATGTACGCGTAAATCCATATATCGCAGCTTTTGCGGCTGCGTAGGCACTCTGCCCAAACGCGCCAAATAGTCCGGAGCCAGAACTTGTATTAACAATGCGCCCGTACCCATTTTTTTTCATATGCTCATAGGCAGGACGTGTCACGAAAAAACAGCCCTTAACGTGAACATCAAGTATCGGCTCAAGTTCATCTTCTCCGATATTCAAAAAAGTTCGATTTCGAATTATTCCGGCGTTGTTTACCAAAATATCTAAACGCCCAAAGCTAGACAGAGCAGCGTTCACGATTGCTTCGCCACCATCGCGACTTGCAACACTGTCACTATTAGGTACCGCTATACCACCGCTCTTAAGAATTTCTTCTACAACAGCATCTGCAGGATTTGAATCATGGTCCTGCCCACCTTTAGTAGAAGAACCTAAATCGTTGACAACAACAGCGGCTCCGCGCTCGGACAAAAAAAGCGCATGCTCTCTCCCTAATCCACCACCAGCACCTGTCACCACAGCTACTCGGCCATCAAAGCGCAGTTCTTCCATATTCTGACTTTAGCCCTTACATTAAGATCATTACTTGGTTGGCTGCTTGTTGCAACGCGCGCGAGACTGAGCCAATGAAGATTTCAGAGCTCGAGCAACACAATATTCAAGCCAACGGAATTAATATTCATTATGTCGCTAAAGGCAACGGCCCTGTTGTGTTGATGTGTCATGGTTTCCCTGAAAGCTGGTACTCGTGGCGACATCAGATAGATGCGCTGAGCGAAGCGGGCTATCGGGCAGTCGCCATGTCCATGCGAGGCTACGGAGGCACTGATGCACCAACAGATGTTAACGCTTACGGCATTATTGATTTAATTGGTGATGTAGTTGCTGTCGCCAACGATGTCTCTTCTAATTCTCTCGTAGTAATGGGTCACGATTGGGGTGCTCCCGTCGCTTGGTATTCTGCGCTGGTCCGACCCGATCTCTTTAAGGCCGTAGCTTGCCTCAGCGTTCCCTGGATTCCACCAGTCGGAGGTTTACCAGAGGAGATAGATCTCAATTTTTTAATGCGTCAAGCGGCAGGACCCGATCGAGACTATTACCGCCTTTTTTTCCAGGAGCCACGAATAGCTGAGGCCGACCTAGAAGCAGACATTTATAGAACAATGCTTGGCTTCTTATACACAATTAGCGGTGAAGCTGTCGCTAACGGAGATCTTGCCAAAGGTTGGGATGGTTATTTCCCACTAGGGGAAACTTTCACAGAGCAGCTAATTATTCCTCAAACATTTCCCCAGTGGCTCACCGAGGAGGACTTAAAATTTTATGTCAAAGAAATCACTCGGACTGGGTTTCGTGGAGGAGTCAATTGGTACCGAAATCTCAACAAACTACCGCCATCCTTGAGCCCGTGGGTCGGGAAGACGATAGAACAACCCTCGTTCTATATGGGCGGATCTACTGACTTGATAGCTGGAAACACCTTGAGCAATATTAGTGTGATGAAAGATAGTCTCGCTGACCTCCGCTACATAGAAATATTAGAAGGGGCTGGGCATTGGCTCCAACAAGAACGCCCCGGAGAAGTCAACAAAGCTCTCTTGAATTTCATAAATAGTCTCAACTGATTCTTTTAATACCAACTAGCCTTGCGCTTATGAATGAAAAGCCCTTAGTAACAGTTCCTGATAGCGAGCCAAGTGGCACTCAGTTAAAAGTAGATGACTTAGTAGTCGGCACTGGTGACGAAGCTAAATCAGGACACGCTGCTGAGGTTCACTACGTGGGTGTTTCTTGGAAAACTGGAAATGAGTTTGACGCTTCTTGGAATCGTAATGAAACGTTTAAATTTAAACTTGGCGGCGGACAAGTCATAGCAGGGTGGGATCAAGGTGTGATTGGCATGAAAGTGGGCGGTCGCCGACAGCTGATAATTCCTCCAGCTTTGGCATACGGTGCAGCAGGAGCAGGCGGGGTAATCGGCCCAAACGAGCACTTAATTTTTGTTGTCGATTTAATTTCTGTTCGTTGACGGCTTAGGCAGGCAACCTACAAGTCTTGCTTCGTGCCGATCTTGAAACCATTCTTCTTCATGACTTACAATTTGAAAGTCTTTACAAAGAACCAAGAGTTCGTCAGGGTCAGCCAGAAATTTTTTACCTGGTCGAACATTACGCTCTAGGTTTTTTGTTGTCGCTACTCTGACGAAAAGCAGACCACCAGGCTTCACATAATGGTCAAACATTCTAAATAAACGACGGTCAAAAAAATTGCTGCAAACCACTAGGTCCCAGCTGCTGGCAAGCAGTTCCGGTGACTCTAAATCGTGAGAAATAGTCTTTAAAGATAAGTTTCGTTCACGAGCTTTAGCTTGAGCAATCTCTATTGCTTCAGTCGACAACTCGATAAGGCTCGTGTCAAAACCTTGTTGGCTGAGCCATAAAGCAGTATCTCCTGAGCCACCAGCAAAATCAGCCGCCGAAAAGTACCCACTACTAAACCTTTCTTCTATCAAGTATTTCGCCTCAGTTAAAAACTCATAGGCGCTCCCTGAGTCGCGCTCATTAAAGTAATGGCGGTTCCACTTAGCCTTGCTATCTTCTCCAGTCATCCGATAGCGCCTGAAATAGCCAAATCGATAATTAAATCATCGCTGTAGCCAAGAATTGAACGTAACACAAAATCATTGTGCTCCCCGAGCGATGGCCCTGATCTCGTTACCTTATGTGCGGTATGCGAGAGCTGAAAGCGAGGAGCTTCTACTATCATTTTTTTGTGGACCGGATGTTCTACTTCTAGCCAGTGATTTCGGTGCGTTAGCTGGGGGTCTGTAAACGCTGCGGTGCTATTAATCACGCGCTGACAAGGAATACTAACTGATTGAAAAAGCAGCTCAATATCTTCAGCTTCTTTAGCCGACGTCCAGACTTCTATTAAGTCATCGATCTCTGCACTCGCTTCGAACCGGTCGCTGACTCCTAAATTTTGCATAACGGGACAACCTATAATTGTGCTTAGCTCGACCCATTGAGCATCAGTTTCGCACGCAATTGCAACCCAGTTGTCTGTTCCTTGCGTTCGGTACATCCCATGCGGGGAAATAAAACGATCAGAGTTACCGAGCCTTGAAACATGTGTGCCATTAACTGTTGATTCCATTACAGCGGAAGTCAGGAAATGAACTGCTGCTTCTGCTTGTGAAAAGTCTAAATATTGTCCTTTTCCATCAATTTTTCTTTTCTCTAATGCAGCGACTAGCAGCGCTATTTTAAATCCCGGAACCACATAGTCGGTGTAGGCCAAAAATGGGCCAGCCGGATCCCTATCAGGCCAGCCAGTCATTTCATAAAAACCTGTGATTGCGCCGGCAAGATTTCCGAAACCTGCGAAAGTTGAGAGCGGACCAGTTTGGCCCATAAGACTTGTGCTCAACATAATCAACATTGGGTTTGTTTCACACAGCGTGTCATAGCCAAGGCCCCAGTTATCCAAAGTCCCGGGCGTATATGATTCGACTAGAATGTCTGCCCAATTAGCCAAATCACGAAACACTCGCTGACCTTCCTCAGTATTGAGGTCGAGAGTCAAACTTTTTTTTCCAGCATTTAGGGTCCCATAAGCAATTGATGCATCAATACCCGGATCATCATTGAGACCCCTAGTACCTCCGCGTGTTAGGTCAAATCGGTTTGGTCCTTCGACTTTTATTACAGTCGCTCCAAAATCAGCTAATAACCTTGTTGTGAAGGGTCCGGCGTAAACCCAGGTTGTGTCTAAAACTTTCAGTCCTTCAAAAGGAAGTTTGCGCTCACCGTCAGAAGCTTTTGGCGCAAATGGCGACCGAGTTTCCGACATTAGTTGTTTAGTGTCGGCTCCAAGTTCTGGAGGTAGGCCACGCATTGGTAGCCTTCCGCCACTGGGTTGAACCCAGTTTCCCGGAGCAACAACTATCCCCCAAGATGGGTCGTCTAAAACATCCCAAAATTTTCTTCGTTGGAAATGATCAAGCTGGACCAGAGATCCGGGAGTTGAAACTGGCGCTAACAAAACCTCTCTCTCCTGAGATTCTTCAAACAAGCTTGCTTTCGTGCGAGTCGCAGTGAAGGCGCCTATTGCGAGTTTAGCTTCTTCCATTTGAGCAGGAGCGGTGTCAGGTTCGGCAAAAAGTCGCAGTCCAAAATTTACCCAATCTAAATCTCGCAGCTCTTGGCTACAAAACCCTTCTTCGTATACCCAAGCCATGAGTCGCGAGGTGAATATGCCAATGGTATCGCCGAACAAAAGAGTGATTGATACGTGACCATCAGATGCCGGATAAACGAATTGTAAATGGTAGTTCATAACTAGAATGCCACCAGAAGTTCTACCTGCATCTTCTTGCCCATGCGGCCCAGTCATATTTGCCGGAAACGCAGCCTGCATCAGAGATTGTTGAGCCGATATATCAACATGTTGACCCAAACCTGAGCTAGATCGTTCGTACAAAGCTACCGCTATACCCGCAGCCGCTTGCTGTCCTGCATGCAAATAACTTTGAGGAGTGCTGATCCGAAGCGGAGCCCGATCAGCATCACCAGTAACTGCAGCAGAACATGCTGAAGCGGCAATAGTCAAATCTGTCGCTACCCAATTTTTTTTAGGACCAGTGCTGCCGTAACCTGTAATAGTTGCATGGACCAAACTCGGGTTCACAGCTCTGAGTTCGTCAACATTTAATCCAGTACCCGCGTCAGGTGATTCAATTAAAACATCCGCACCTGCAACTAGCCTAATTAACTCTGCTCGATTTTTTATAACTACGCTTTTAGCCCCACGGCGCATAGACCACCAATCGAGCGATACTCCATCAGGTCCCTGGGGAAATGCCTTTCTCCCCCGCCCATCAGGCCCCTCAACTAGAACTATTTCAGCACCTAACGTCGCTAGAATATTAGCGGCCATCGCACCACGGTGATCGCTAAGGTCCAGTATCCGGTACTGATTCAACATAGTCAGACAGTAATCTGCGTTTGCCGGTTGAAATCGCCAAGACGCTTAAAACAATCGCTAAACCCGAAAGCATTCCAATTGCCAAAACAAAACTCGAAGCTGCATCACGAGCAACTCCGGTAATCCAAGGGCCACTCACTCCTCCGACTTCGCCCGCAGTGAAAAACAGGCCTCCGGCAGCACCTATGGTTTTCGTACTAACTTTCGGAGCAGACATAAGTATTAGCATCGCTAATGGGACATAGGTAACACGCGCTACACCAATTAACGGCACTGCTACCAAATGAGCGATGCTAATTTCTGTTGCTAAGGCCCAAACAGCTATCGCAACCATTAGATAAAGTGCAGCCAACGCGTTCGGTCTATGCTTTTCTGGCACTCGTCCCGGGATGCACAATGCACTAAGAATGCCAAAGGCGACACCAACAGCGGCAAGCCATGATGATCCTCTTTCGGTCCAACCAACATCTTGGAGCATGTCAGGCATCCACCCGCCCATGCTATGGCTGAAAAAAAATGAACCAAAAGCAAGCACCAAAACCAGTTGCACCGTCCGGTCTTTAAGCAGTTCACTGGTCGGAAGGTGACTCTCCAAATCTACTTGTCTGGGCGATGGTTTGCGTGAAACCCAAAACCACACTGCCCCGACAATTATTCCCATCGTCGCGAATACAGCCAAAACAGGACGCCAGCCGCCCAGTGCTACCCGAAGTGGGTCTGCTAGCAGCAAAGCAACCATTGCTCCAGTAGGTGCCGCAGTACTATAAATGCCTACTGCTCTACCGCGTTCCTCTTTACCGAACCATTCGGCAACAAGCTTCGGGGCACCAATAGAAATAAACGGCCCACCAAGCCCAAAAACCGCGACAGCGAACCATAAGCTAATGCTCCCCTGAGCACATGCGCGAAGAAATCCTGAAACAACAATAGAAATAATTCCTATACCGAGCCCAACGCGCAAACCAATCCGGTCCAGAACACGTCCAGCTTTGATTGAAACAAACAAATACACGAAGGGCCATGCCGCTAAGGCAGCGCCCATCGCGCTACGGGACATATCTAATTCAACTCGGATACGCTCTAACAGAGGCGCTAACGATCCAGCTATTAAACCAAAAACTGCGTAAAGACTCCACAGAGATCCCAGCATGAGCCATCGCCGCGTATACCCGGAGTGAACCATTAAGTCGAAGGTACTCGATATCACTCTGATTGGTATCTGAAGTGTCTTAGCTAGCTGAGTTTACACTTTTGATCTTTGCTACTTTAGACTTTTATATTCCACAAAATATCCCTAGTCCGAACGGAACTACGGAAGACTATTACGAGTTGAGTTGAACATGGCACGAACTACTTTCTTGGTCGATGAGCTAAATCCGACAGAACGATACAAATTGACTACAGGGCTGATTATTCCAAGGCCTATTGGATGGATAGGAACTAAAAGCAATGATGGAGTCAACAATCTGGCTCCATACTCTTTCTTTAATGCCGTTGCTTCCAACCCTCCGGTTCTAATTTTTTCAACTGGAGTTATAGATAACCAAATAAAAGACAGTCTGGCTAACATCCGAGAATCTGGCGTATTCACAGCAAACCTGGTTGATCATGACCTATCTGTAGCCATGAACAAAACAGCAGAAAACCTTAGCCCTGAAATTGATGAATTTGCTATCGCTGGTTTGACCGCACATTCATTTGGATCAGTTGATGCACCCGGAGTGCTTGAAGCTAAAGCTGTACTCGAATGCCGTGCTATACGCGAAGTTCTGCTTGGAGAAGAACCGACTCGACATGTTGTTACTTTTGGCGAAGTTATAGCCTTCCACATCGACGACAAAGTACTTGATGGAACCAGGGTAAACGCACAGGAATTAGATGCATTAGGGCGTCTTTCAGGTTCGGAGTATGCAACAACTCGAGACCACTTTAATTTAGATCGTCCCTAACACATAACAGCCATTAGCTATTGCGCTGAGCCATCCGACATTAAATAGTCTTCGCTAATATGGCCGTCCATCTCCATTGCCAAATATTCGTCTTCAGTCATGCCTAGTAAGTCTTGATAAATATCTCTGTTGCTTCCACCAAGCACTGGCAACGGCCCATAGGCCATATCTGGCCCATCCCATCTCCAAACGTGAGTTGGGTAGTCATGCGTACCTGTATCTAAGTTTCCGTTTGGAGCGAACATGCCTCGGGCACGCAAATGAGAGTCATCAAGGGCTTCTAGTTCGTTTAGAACCGGCGCGGCAGGTATCCCATATGACTGGAGTTTATGAAATAGATCAACTGCTTCTTGGGTCTGTACCCAAGCCCCGATTCTCTCGTCAAGTTCATCATGACGTTCCTGGCGACCTTCTACTGATTCTAACTCTTTGTCATTCGCCAGATCCGAGGTTTGCATAAGGGCGCACAAAGACTGCCACTGTTTATCTGTCGTAATTGAAAGAGCTATCCACTTGTCTACACCTTCACACTGGTAGCACCCTTGAGGAGCATGCACACGATGACGGTTGCCAATGGGTTCATGTTGATTACCAGTTCGCGCCGCATCTATCAGAAATTCACCAATGTGATTAAGCATGTTTTCACACTGGGAAAGCTCGATCATTTCCCCTACCCCCGTTTTGTCACGTTTTCTTAAAGCTAGGAGCGTAGCCAAAACGCCGGCAGACCCTGAGGCTGCGTCCATATGATAAACACCATCATTCTCACTCAAGGCAGAATCCGCATACCCGCGAATAGACCCCAAACCGCAAAGCGCCTCGAAGTTAACTCCGAATCCTAAATAGTCTCGATAAGGCCCCTCTAGCCCCACTGCCGGCATACGAACGAGTATGAGACGCGGGTTAACTGCCCGTATCTCCTCCCATCCGATTTCTAAATGGTCAAGTAAATCGACGGAATTATTCTCAATCATTACATCGCATTTTCCAACAAGTTTAAAAAATGCTTTTCGTCCCAACTCTTTCCGCAGATCAAGGGTGATGCTTCTCTTATTCCGCGCATGAGCATTGAACAGTCCGACTCTGTTCCATGGCCTCCTACCTGGGTCAGCATCTGGGTAACCTCCGAAAATTCCACCAACATCTTTTATTATCTCGGCCGGCGGACGAGGTAAAAGTCCACGAGTTACAGTTGGAAATACCCAAGGATTATCTACCCTAATAACATCAGCTCCAAGGTCACCAAGAATCTGCGTTACATAGGGCCCAGACCATACAACCGTCATATCGAGCACTCTGATGTCTTGAAGCGGTAGCTCTTGCTCTGCAGCCTTCCTTGACTCTTTTTTTCGAGACGGCTCTTCCAACAATTCCGCTGTGTGTTCTCCCAATAATGGCGCGGGACGCAGCGTCTTCCATCCATCTTTTATACGTATTGGAGCACCCGGTAGCAGGACTTGACCTGCTACCGGATGTTCAATCGTTTCAAAAAACTCTCGCTGTTTAAAATGTGGATCATCTAACAAATCAATTGGCTGATTAACTGCAGTAACAGGCCATGACTTAGCTTGAGCCTCTTCCATCGCCTGCTGTCGATCTTTTGTCAGCGTCCACATAACTAACCGGGTGTCCGCCAACTCTGGATGCTCTTCGTTAAACAACCACATTGGATCCGCGAATAATTTTTCCATTTCCGGATCTTCGACAGTCGCTAACATTCGAGGGATCCAATTTGTAAGAGTGCTCACTTGCACAAAACCATCTAGAGCCGGTCGACAACCCATGGGAAATGGCGATACTCGGTACCCGCCTTCCCTTGCTACGTGCTCATTTCGATATGAAGCATAAACTAGATACGCAGCTCTACGATCGATCGATGTTATTTGAGTTTCTATGTTACTTAAATCAACATGAACCCCTTGACCAGACTTCTCTGCGATGGTCAACGCGCTCAAAGCAGAAACAGCTGCCATGGAGCCACACTGATACTGGCCAAGGTCTCCGCCCATTTTCAGCGGGGCACGAGTTGGGTCACCACTGGCCGACATAGGGCCCCCATAAGCATAATGGATAATTTCCTCACCCACGTATTGAGCCAATGGGCCCGTGAGGCCAAAAGAAGTAACACTTACAACTACCAGCGATGGGTATTTCTTTCGAAGTTCGGTTGGGTCTGGGCTTGGTTCAGACTGAATAACTATGTCTGCTCCGGCAATTAACTCCATCACGTGCTCGTCCGTTGATGTACCAATCACAGACCGTTTATTAGTGTTTAAGTGCAAGTGCAGGGCGCCACTTTCGATGTTCTCCACATCATCCCACGGGCCAAGATAACGTGCTCTGTCTCCATCAAGAGGTTCAACTTTTATTACGTCAGCTCCATACCCAGCAAGAAGTTTCCCCGCATATGGGCCCGCTATGCCTTGCGCTAGCTCTACTACTCTAATTCCCTCAAGCGGTTGCATAATTACTCCGTTCAGCTCAACAAACTTTCATGAATATGTTCGATAAACGCAAGGCTCTCATCAACATTTTTGGCGCCAGAAAGTAAAACTAGACGATCGGCTCCTAATTCACTGAAAGCTTCGACCATTTCTAAACCTGGGCGCATTCTTGGTGTCACTGTGATTTCTAAATTTCCAAGCTCCTCAGGCCGAGAGTAGCGATTAGCCGCCTCAGCTAGCCCTTCTATGTTCTGTTTTGTCTGTTCAGCGTTAAGCGCAAATCCATACCAACCTTGACTGTGCGTTACAGATCTCCGCCATGCAGGTTTGGAATGGCCTCCCATGACAACCGGAGGACCCAATTTTTGGTGGGGTCGTGGGTTTGCTTTCACATTAGAAAATGAGACAAATTCTCCTCTATATGAGGGTTCGGGCTCATTCCAGATAGATCTCATTGCTTCGATGTACTCGACACTCCGGGGACCTCGGTCCTCCATCGAAATTCCGAGAGCATCAAACTCAGGCCCTAGATAGCCGACACCAACTCCAAATATAAGGCGGCCTGCAGAGAGAACATCCAAGCTCGCCAATTCTTTTGCAAGCACTAGAGGGTTCCTTTGGGGCAATATTATTATGCCCGTCCCAAGCTTTATTGTCTTCGTCACA
>Ga0209035_10001325_pt1 | contig 10125 bp, 9 predicted proteins | sample MarorgKNORR_S2LV_6_FD_188220 | JGI IMG/M metagenome (GOLD analysis project Ga0209035, IMG submission 188220) | Marine microbial communities from the Southern Atlantic Ocean, analyzing organic carbon cycling - AAIW_A/KNORR_S2/LV (SPAdes) (version 2) | ecosystem: Environmental > Aquatic > Marine >...
TTTTCAAAATCAATGTAGTTCATTAGATATTTTCCCCACAATAATTGAATTAGCTGGTCTAGAAATTGATGATTATTGTAAAAATTTACATGGTGTAAGTTTACTTCCATCTTCAATTAATAATTCTAATGACAGATTAATTTTTTCTGAAACTGGTGGTTTAGATGGTCCATGGCCATCACCTAAAAAACATAATATTTTTTCTATTAGGAGTAATAATGAAAAATTAATTTATAATGATAGTAATGAAAAATGGGAATTTTATGATTTAAAGAATGATCCAAATGAACTAAATAATATTTATGATGAAAATTTTAAGCAGATATTATTTTTTAAAGAAAAATTATTATACTATTTAGAAATCTTTCAAAAAAATACTAAATTAATTTAATTTATTTACAAATCTTTTATTTTTATATTATAAAATTAATTCATAAGATAAATATGATTTAAATTAAAATATTTTTTAATAAACCACCTAATTTTAATAATGAACTTAAAATAGTAAACAATAATCTTAGTAAATATAAGATTGAGGATATATGTCAAATAAAATTAAAGAAAAATGTAAAAAAATAAAATTAGTTCTAAGCGATGTTGATGGAGTTCTTACTGATGGTGGTATGTATTATACTGCTAATGGTGAAGAATTTAAAAAATTTAATACTAAAGATGGAATGGGTGTTGAACTTTTAAAAAATAATGAAATTCAGACAATTTTTTTAACAAAAGAAAATTCTAAAATATCTAAAAGTAGATCTAAAAAACTTAAAACAAAAATTTTTCTTGGAATAAAAAATAAAGAAAAAAAATTAAATGAAATATCTAAAGAATTAAAAATTAATCCTGATCAAATTGCATATATTGGTGATGATGTGAATGATCTTTTAATAATGAACCTAGTTGGTTTGTCAGCATCACCTAATGATGGAACTTTAAAAGTTAAAAAAATAGCAGACTATATTTGTAAAAATAAAGGTGGCGAAGGAGCTTTTCGTGAATTTGCTGATTTAATTATTGATAAAAAATTTAATTGAAGATTTTTATATCATTTTTATATCATTTTTGTTGTTATCCAAAATGGTTTTCATAATTGCAGAATTAGGAACGAATCACATGGGTGATGTGCGAATTACTAAAAAAATGATTACTGCTGCAAAAAATGCTGGTTGTAATGCTGTTAAGTTACAAAAGAAGAATGTAGAAAAAATATACACTAAACAATTTCTTGATTCATACCTTGAAAGTCCATGGGGTACTACTCAAAGAGAAATGAGATTACATAGAGAGTTTTCAGAAAAGCAACTTTTACAAATAATTAAACATGCAAAAAAATTAAAAATTGAAATTTTTTTCTCATGTTGGGACATTGATTCACAAAAGCAAATGAAAAAATTTAAAACTAAATTTAATAAAGTTGCATCTGCAATGCTTATTCATATAAAACTTTTAGAAGTAATTGCAAAAGAAAAAAAATATACATTTATTTCAACTGGAATGTCTACAATGAAAGAAATAGAGAATGCTGTAAAAATATTTCGTAAACATAAGTGCCCATTTGAGTTAATGCATACTAATAGTGCATATCCTATGAAAAATGAAGAAGCAAATTTAAAACTAATTCCAACACTTGCAAAAAAATTTAAATGTAAAGTAGGTTATAGTGGACATGAAAATGGTTCAACTGACATATGTGTCCCAGCAGTAATGTTAGGTGCTACTTCTATTGAAAGACATTTTACTTTAGATAGAACTTGGTATGGATATGATCAAGCTGCATCATTAGAACCACCAGGTCTAATTAGATTAGTTAGGGATATACGAATTATTGATATTATTATTGGTGATGGAAAAAAACGAATTTGGGAATCTGAAAAACCTAATATGAAGAAATTAAGACAGATTTTTACATAAGTTATTTTTTTTAAATATATAATTATGAAGAATAAAAAAATGAGAAACATTGTAATTACTGGTTCAGAGGGATTAATTGGTTCAGAATTATGTAAATATTTTGAAAAAACTGATTATGTAAAAAAACTTGATCTTAAACTTGGCCATGATCTTCATGATGAATCCTTTGTAAAAAATTGGTTCAAAAAAAATAAATCTGAATATTTGATTAATTGTTTTGCATTAAATGATCATATAACTAAAAACAAAAAAAAATCAACATTATTTGATATAAGTTTAGAATCATTTTCCAGTTATTTACAGACTAATTTAGTATCTTTATTTTCAGTATGTAGAGAATTTGCACGTAATAAAAAATCAAATGCAATTGTAAACTTTTCTTCTACATATGGGGTAGTCTCCCCAAAACCCAATTTGTATGAAAAATTTCATAAAGATATTGGCTATGGTGTATCAAAAGCAGGTGTTTTAAATTTAACAAAATATTTAGCTGTACATTTAGCACCAAACATTCGAGTTAATTCAATTGTTCCAGGTGGAATTAAATTATCTCAAGATAAAAAATTCATTAAAAAATATTCTGAGTTAACACCTATGAATAGAATGATGAATAAAAAAGAATTGAATGGATTAGTTGATTTTTTATGTTCAAATCAATCTAGTTATGTAACAGGATCCACAATTATTGCAGACGGTGGATATACTGCATGGTGAATATTAATGCAACCATAATTACAGTTAGGAATTCTTCTTCCAGATTACCTAATAAGCCACTATTAAAAATTAAAAATAATTTACGTTCTATTGATATTGTAATTGAAAGAGCAAAACAAATTGGATTACCTGTAATTTTAGCAACATCCACTTCTACCAATGATGATATTTTTGAATCTATTTCTAAGGAACATAAAATAAATTTTTTTAGAGGCTCACTATTGAATAAAATTAAAAGATGGTATGATTGTTTTTTAAAATTTGATATTGAAAATGCCCTTCTTGTAGATGGAGATGATCTTTGTTATAGTTATGAAATTGGTAAGCGTGCAATTAACCAATTAATATCAACAAACTGTGATATTATTTTACCATCATCTCAAATTGTAACTGGATTTTTTACATATGCCATTTCAAAAACAGGAATTTCTAAAATTTATAAAATAGTTCAAAATGAAAATACAAACACTGATGTTATTACTTTATTTATAGAAAAAGCAAATTTAACAAAATCATCAATTGAATTAAATAAAATTGAATGTAATCAAAATATTAGATTGACTTTAGATTATGATGAAGATCTACAATTCTTTAGAAAATTATATTCTCATTTAGATACTTTGGAAAATGGAAGTAATATAGTAAATTTTTTATCAAAAAATAAAGAAATTGTACAAATTAATTTTAATAAACAAAAGGATTTTCTAACCAATCAATCAAAGTTTAATGAGGATATGTTGAATGAATGATAAGGGTTGGCGTTTTACTGGAAATGAACGTAAATACATTGATATTGTAATGAAAAGTGGATTTGGAGCTTCTGAATCTGGTTCAATGAATGAACAATTAGAAAAGAAATTTGCAGAACTTCATAACAAAAAATTTGCAATATCAGCTAATTCTGGCACTTCTACTCTTCATATGGCTCTTGAGGCATTTGGTGTAGGCGTTGGTGATGAAGTAATAATTCCAGCTTTAACTGTTGCAATGCCTGGATTTGCTGTTTGGCAATGTGGTGCTATTCCTGTTTTTGCTGATGTTTTGAAAGATACTTTTTTAATTGATCCTAATGATGTAAAACAAAAAATTACATCTAAAACAAAAGCAATCATGCCTGTACACATGTATGGAAACATGTGTGATATGGATTCTATTATGAATATTGCAAAATTAAACCACCTTTTTGTTTTAGAAGATTGTGCTGAAAGTCTCTTTGCTTCAAATAACAGAGGAGAAAAAGCAGGAACTATTGGAGATGTAGGCAGTTGGAGTTTTGAAAATTCTAAACATCTTTCAACCGGTGATGGAGGAATTGTTGCAACTGATAATGAAAAATTAGCAACTACTATGAGACAATTTGGTGGTGTTGGATTCAAAAATATTACTGCAAAAACTGGTAAAGTAAGAATTTCTCGTGATGAATTTCAGGATCCTAAATATGAACGTCATAACATGCTTGCCTACAATTATCGTTTACCAGAATTATGTGCAGCGGTTGGTTTAGCTCAATGTGAAAAAGTTGAATTCTTTATAAAATTAAGAGAAACTATGGGTAATCAATATCTTGAAGTAATGAATGATTCAAATTTGTTTATTCCACAGAAAACTCAAGATGGATTTACAAATACCTATTGGACATTTCCTGCAAGATTTCTTGGGAATGAATACAATCTTTCATGGTACGATTTTCGAAAAAAATATGTTGAAAATGGAGGTGATGGAATTTATTCAGCTCATCAAACAGTTAACAATGAACCTTGTTTTAAAAATTCTAAATTAGGTTATGGTGATGTTCCAATTGCAGAATCCCTTCAAAAAGAATTAATGCTTTTTACTACTAATCAAAAAGATGAAAATGATAGAAGTATTCAAATAAATGCATTACAAAAAACAATAAATTATTTTAAATAATAATTTTTGAATTTATATATCTCAATACTATCTTGAGTTTATGAGTAAACCAAATATTGTTTTACTATTAATTGATTCACTAAGAGCTGATAAATTTTATGGACCTGAAAAATCTTCTATTACCCCAAATATAGATAAAATGATTAATCATGGTACATACTTTAATCAAGCAATTAGTTCATCTGATGCAACTCTTTTGTCATGGGCTAGTTTGTTTACAGGGAAATATGCCTTTAAAACTGGAATTAAATCTGATAGATATAACAAATTAGATGATTCCATTACTACATATTTTGAAATTTTCCAAAAAGATGGATATTATCTTTATTCATATTTACCATATTTATCAACCATGATAGGACTTTTTCCACAATTTGAAAATCAAGATTCAGTAAAAAAATCTGGACAATATTCATTGGGAAAAGATCTTTCTGACGGATTAGGTGATCAAATAATTGATTTGCTTAGTTCAAATAAAATGAAAGAACCTTGGTTTTATTATATTCATATTAATGATCTACACTATCCAATAGCTGTACCTGATAAATTTTTAGATAAAAAATTTGGATTAAGTAAATATGATCAACAAATGTCTGCCATCGATGAGTGGATAGGTAAATTCATTGAAGTTATAGATTTAAACAAAACATTAATTGTTTTAATGTCTGATCATGGAATTTTTATTCCAAGCGTTAACAGTGATAAAACTAACATAAGTTTTGAAATTGATGCTAAAAAACAACAAACTGTCACTTCATTTAGTAAACATATTCCTAAATTTTTAAATCCATTAAAAACAAAAATATTTTTTTCACTTGAGGAAAAACAAAATCTAAAAAAAGCATCTTTAGTAAAAACATTAAATTTAAAACCACATCAAGAAAGAAATTTACTTTGGTATAGAGGTGATTTGAATAAAGTATTGTTTGATGATAATGTCCATGTTCCATTATTATTTTATGGACCTAATATTAAACCTCAAATAATTTCTCAACAAGTTGGATTAATTGATCTTATGCCAACTATTTGTGAATTAGTTAATGTTAACGATGATATTTCTCAAAATGATGGTAAAAGTTTTGTTAGTTTAATTCAGGGTAAAAAAATGGAAGAACTACCAATATTTTTAGAAACTTCACAATTAATTCAAAAAAAAGCCAATGTAGTAATTGGTATCAGAACGTCTAGGCACAAATATTTTCGTGATTCTGAAGATTCAAGTAAAAGAATTCATCTTTTTGATTTAAAAATTGATCCATTTGAAAATAATAATATTGCTAAAAAATTCCCAGAAATTGTATCTAAAATGGAGCATGTTTTAGAAACTCAATTTTTCAAAAATAATGATAAATCTAAAAAAGAACTTAATGAAAATGACACTAAAGAAATTGAGGATGAACTTAAAAAATGGGGTTACATTTAATTTTTAATTGATATATCCCCATTTTTTTAATTCTTTGTTTATGTCCTGTTCTAATTTTTTTACATTATACATCTCTTGAAGAGAAAAAATATCTTCCATTGATGACATTTTTTCATTTACATCAGTTAAGCGATTTGCTTGACTAATTTCCTTTAGAACTTTTAGCATTGATAAATGGGCTACACGTAACGATTGATTGGCATAAATTACCATTTTTATTTTATGTTCTATTAATTCATCTAAACTAACTGATGGATATGATGTGGGAACAACAACTAATGGAATAGAACCATTCCATTTATCTGCAAATTCTAAGACTTCTGATGGATCTGCTTTTTTTGAATGAATTAAAATTGCATCTGCGCCTGCAATTTCATATGCATCAGCTCTTTTAATCGCTTCATTCATTCCTTGTTTTGCGATCAAAGCTTCAGTTCTAGCAATAACCATGAAATCTTTATTCTGTTTAGCATCTCTCGCTGCAACAATTTTTGCAACAAAATCTTTTTCATCAATTAATTCTTGTTTTCCATTTTCTAGTAAACTATTTTGTTTTGGAAACACCTTATCTTCAATACTGACTGCAGCAATTCCTGAATTTTCATATTTTTTAATCATATGGCTTACATTACTAGGTCCTCCAAAACCTGTATCACAATCTGCAATTATTGGAATTTTACATGAATCAGCCATACTGGTAGCAACTCCTAAAAATTCTGTCATTGTCATTATGCTTGCATCTGGAAGCGCATGTGTAGCTGAAATAGCAAAACTACCGGCCCATATTGCATCAAAATTACAAATTTCTACTAATTTAGCTGACATAGCATCAAATGCCCCTCCAACTTTTACAATTGATTTTTGAGATAGATGTTTTCGTAAAATTTCTGATGTTTTCATTATCTGCTAACCATGTCTTATTGATTAATAAAAATCCGCCTATATACAATATTCATGATATATAATAATTTGATACATTATTTTTAAATTATTATATTTAATATACGAACATTAATTCATTTAAAATGATATGGATGCCTTAATTTTAGCTGCTGGTACTGGTAGTAGAATGGAAGGTACAGATAAACCAAAATGTCTTTTAGATCTTGGTGGAGTATCAATAATAAATTATCAAATAAAATGTTTTAAAGAATTAGGAATTAAAAAAATTTTTGTTTTAACTGGATTTAATTCTAGTGAAATAAAAAATCACTTAAATGAAGAAGTAACTTTTATAGAAACTTCTAATTATTTAACAACTAATAATCTGTATTCTATTTGGGATGCTAAAAATTTTTTACAAGATGATTTTGTATGTGTTTATGGTGATTTATTTTTTCATAAAGAAATTCTTTCTAATTGCATAAACGATAAAAATGATATATGCTTAATAATTGAAAAAAATATTAGAAATGAAACAATGAGAGTTAAAATAAAAAATAATTCTATTATAGAAGTTAATAAAAAAATTCCAATTGAATTATCTAATGGAAATTTTATTGGAATGTGTAAATTTAAGAAAAAAATAATTCCTAAATTTTTTAATCAAATTTCAAAATTAATTCAATTAGGAAATCATGATGCTTATTATACTAAGGCTATTGAAAATCTGATTAAAAACAAACAACAAATTAATTATTTAGAAACTAATAATCTACCTTGGTTAGACATTGATGAAAAATTTGAATATGACGAAGCAAAACAGATTTATCAAAAACTTTTTGGAGTAAATTCCTAATGTGTGGAATTTGTGGACTGAGCTGGAATGATTCAAATTTAATAAGAAAAATGGGTGCGAAAATAAAACATAGAGGTCCTGAGCAAGAAGGATTTTTTATTGATAATGATGTTTCATTATGTTGTGAGCGACTAAAAGTTTTAGATTTAAGTCAAAATGCAAAACAACCACAACATAATGAAGATTCCTCAATTTGGGTTGTTTTAAATGGAGAAATTTATAATTTTAGAGAATTAAAAAAGAGTTTAGAAAATAATCATAAATTTTATACAAATTCTGATACGGAAGTTATTGTTCATGCATATGAAGAATATGGGGAAGATTGCTTATCTAAATTAAATGGAATGTTTTCATTTGCAATTTGGGATAGTAAAAAGAAAAAATTATTTTTAGCTAGAGACAGAATGGGTGTAAAACCACTTTTTTATTGCTTTGTAAATGATCAAATACTTTTTTCATCTGAAATTAAATCCTTATTACAATTTGATGACGTTAAACGAGAATTAAATTATGAAGCTTTATCTCAATTTACAACTTACGCATATACAGTAGATGGACAAACTCTCTTTAAAAATATTAATGAACTTCTACCTGGACATAAATTAATTTATTTTTCTGATAGTAAAAAATTTACAATTTCACAATATTGGAATTTATCTTTGCATCAACAAAATGATTCAGAAGATGTAATTCTTGCTAAATTAGAAAAACTTTTTGAGCAATCAGTGAAACTTAGATTAGAAAGTGATGCACCTGTAGGAGCCTTACTTTCTGGAGGTTTAGATTCTAGTATAATGGTCGCTATGCTTAGTAAAATTTCTGATGAACCTGTAAAAACTTTTACAACTGGATTTGGTCATAAATTAGATGAATTTAATGAAGCTAGAATTGTTGCAGACTATTACAATACTGATCATAAAGAAATTAAATTATCATATGATGATCTAACCAATTCTTTACCCTCTATACTTTGGCATATGGAATTTCCATTTGGAAGACCTTCAATACTTTCAAATTTTTTAGTTGCTAAAGAAGTCAAAAAATATGTAACTGTTGCTTATACTGGAGAAGGCTCTGATGAATTATTTGGTGGTTATAATAGATATTTAAATTATTCAAAAAATAATTCAACATTATCTATTGATGAAATAAATAATTTACCCTCAGGGTTTTTTACTAATTCTATTGAAAAAAATCAAATCTTTTCTTCAAAAGTTTTGTCAAGTTTTCCTGAAACTGTAAAACCAAATAATATTTTTAATGAACTTATAAAATCTAATAAAGATTTTGATTTATTAAATCAAGTTTTACTTTTTGAATTAAAAACAGAGATTCCTGGTGCTCAAACATGGAGAATTGATAGAACAGGTTCAGCTCATGCATTAGAATTAAGAGAGCCTTTTCTTGATTACCATTTAATAGAATATTGTTCATCTATACCTGGTCATTATAAAATTAGAAATAATAATGGAATTAATAAAAAATACATTCTTCAAAAACTTGCACGAAAATATTTACCTGATAAAATTGCAAATCGTAAGAAATTTCCATGGGGAATACCCTATTATGATTACTTTAGTCGTGAGTTCTTGCCTATTGCTAAAAATGTTATTGAAAAATCATTTTTATTAAAAAGACCATTTCTTAATTTTAATTCTTTACATTTTCAAGATCTTTTTTCTAAAGTTGTTAATATTGATGATAGAAATATTTCTAATAAAGATATTGAAATTAATGATAAAGTGCTTAGACAAATAATGTTTTTATTTAATTTAGAACTTTGGTATCAACTTTTTATAGAAACTGATAATATTTCAAATCCCAAATTAGATATATCAAAATTTTTGTAAGTGGTGAGTGAATTACAGGCTGTTATTTTAGCTGCAGGAATGGGAACTCGTTTAAAACCAATTACTGAATCAATTCCAAAATGTTTAATTAAAATTGGAAAAAAATCTATTCTTGAAAGACAAATTGAAATTTTAAATTTAAATGGAATATATGATATTACTGTAATTACAGGGTATAAATCTGATTTAATTAAAAAAAATGCTAATTCTAAATCTTTTAAAATTATAGAAAATAAAAAATTCAAAATTACTAATACATTATACTCATTTATGTTAGCACTTGACAATCTTTATGAAGATTTCTTATGTTTATATGGTGATTTAATATTTGATCCCAAAATAATTTCATCTCTAATAAATCAAGAAAAAAAAATTAGTTTAGTTGTTGATGAATTTTTAATAAAAAATGATAATCATTCGACAGTTATTCAAAATAATAAAATTACACAGATTAATTTAAAAAATAATTTCAATGATGTAAATGGTCAGTTTATTGGTATTTCAAAATTTAATGTTACCTCTATTCCATTACTAAAAAAATTTTTTCGTAATTATGATTTTAAAAATAATTATAA
>Ga0209035_10001326_pt1 | contig 10119 bp, 8 predicted proteins | sample MarorgKNORR_S2LV_6_FD_188220 | JGI IMG/M metagenome (GOLD analysis project Ga0209035, IMG submission 188220) | Marine microbial communities from the Southern Atlantic Ocean, analyzing organic carbon cycling - AAIW_A/KNORR_S2/LV (SPAdes) (version 2) | ecosystem: Environmental > Aquatic > Marine >...
GTAATGCTAGATAACTTCTCACCCAGCGACATTGATAACCTAAAACACCTCAACTTTGGTCAAACCAAAATTGAGGTGTCAGGAAATATCACCAATGAAACCGTGCAGCACTATATTAGCTCGGCGGTAGACTACATTTCATCCGGCAGTCTAACCAAGCATGTGCAGGCAGTGGATTTATCCATGCGACTGATTGTTTAGCCTTTGAATTAAATCAGCACACTGTCACCGGCACACATACACCTGCCCACGTCAAGCTACCAGCCGATACTGTCGGTGTGAGTGTGTAACTTGTAGTGCCTGCAATAGCAGAGGCTGCTACAATCGAATTGTCGGCTGCTGTGATTGTAACTCCAGTCACATAATTACCTGCAGCCGCACCGGTTAAATCTGCACTGCTTTTAGCCGCAGTGTCGCAATCACTCAGATCACCCTTCGTTGCATAACATACTTCAATTGCTATCTTTACCCCGGCAACTGCCGAAACAACCTCAGCGAATTTGGCTTTCTTTGTGTAGCTTGAATAGGCAGGCAGCGCAAGCGACGCCAAAATTCCCACGATGGCGACTACGATCATTAGCTCTATAAGAGTAAAACCCTTTTGCATTCTTTTTATGTTCATTGTGTATCTCCTTGAGTCAAAAATTTTAAAAGACATACCAAACCGGTATACCTCTAGCCATCATTTCGCGAAACCCTAAATCTAGAATAGGCATATAAAATATCAAAACCATTACATCAAGCACTTCGGGTATTCAATCGTAAATAAACGCATATTGATGCTGATGCTGATTCTGTCCCATTGACTGATTAAGCTCTATAGCCAGATTGATAAAATGCGGTCTAAGTCTGATAAAAATGTTGGAACTGTGAGGCACATCACAATTAAAGTGCCCGTGGCAGATAAAATTTGTATCCCGAACAATACTAGACGACTATTTCTTGAACATTGCAATTGACATCTCCAGAGGATTCCCCAAACGATTAATTGATGAGAGCCTAATTAGTCCAGCTGACATGCTGTCAGTCATAAAAGACGCAAAAGCAGCCAATCTAACCCTAATTAACTTTATTTGTGAAAAGGAATTGATCGACGACCAAAGACTTGCCCAAGCTGCGGCTAAAGAGTTTGGCATGGCCGTTTACGATGTACGGCAGCATAAGATAGATAGTGATTTAAAAGGCCTGGTAGACAGAAAACTACTTCGCAAGCACGTAGTAGTCCCTCTATTTACCAGAGGCAAAAAACTATTTATAGCCACTGCAGACCCATTCGATGTTCAGTGCCTTAGAGATATACAGTTTCAATCAAAAATGTCTGTTGAAGCTGTTATATGCGTCTATTCAAGTATTTTGGCTATACGAGAGGCACTACTAAGTAATCAAGCCGATAATATTGCTGAATCATTGTCGATAAATAGTGCCGACTATGAGCCTAAACATAAGGTTATTGAATACTCTGTAGAGAAATTATTCGATGATGAAGATGCAAGTAACGAAACGCCAGTGGTTCGCTTTGTTAATAAAATGATTAAAGATGCCGTTGACGCGAAGGCATCTGATCTGCACTTTGAACCCTATGAGACTGAGTATCGGGTAAGGTTCCGGGTAGACGGTGTTCTGCGTGAAATATTCAAACCACCGCACAGCTGGACGTCTCGACTGGTTGATAGAATTAAGGTTATGGCACAGATGGACATAACAGAGCGGCGTATTCCTCAAGATGGACGAATTCGGGTTGTTATATCAGAACATAAGACCGTCGACTTAAGGGTAAATACCCTGCCACTGCAGTTTGGTGAAAAGGTTGTCATGCGAATTTTAGACCCGTCCAGCGCAAAACTGGGCATTGATGCCTTAGGCTATGATGAAGACCAAAAACAACACTATCTTGCAGCATTAGCTAGGCCTCAGGGAATGATTTTAGTTACCGGCCCAACCGGTAGTGGTAAAACCGTCTCTTTGTACACCGGCATCAATATTTTAAACACTTCTGAACGCAATATTTCAACCGCTGAAGACCCCATTGAAATAAACCTACTGGGCATTAACCAAACGCAGATAAACACTCGAGTTGGCCTTGATTTTCCCACAGCAATGCGCGCCTTTTTACGCCAAGACCCAGACGTTTTAATGGTAGGTGAAATAAGAGATTTAGACACCGCTGAAATTGCGGTAAAGGCAGCACAGACAGGTCATTTGGTGCTGTCCACTCTGCACACTAACAGCGCAGCAGAAACGCTTAACCGTTTACTCAACATGGGCTTGTCGACATTTAATTTGGCCACTTCGGTAAGTTTGGTGATTGCGCAGCGACTGGCACGAATATTATGTACCCACTGCAAGCGCTCCTATGAAGACTTGCCGCAAGAGATTCTTAACGATGAAGGATTTGACGCGATAGGTATTGAACGCCTCGATTTCAAAATATTTAGAGCTGTCGGCTGTAAAAAATGTACCAAAGGATATTCCGGCAGAATCGGCATTTATGAAGTTCTCGTTGTTACACCAAAAATTTCGTCCATTATTTTGCACGGCGGCACTTCCATCGACATTTTGGCAGGCGCCATTGATGAGGGCTTTAGACCAATGCGGATATCAGCTTTACGCAAGGTTGCCAACGGTCTCATCAGTATTGAAGAAGCTAACAGAATAACCACAGACTAATTTACCCAACAGCACGAACACCAAAGTGTCATAAAATTAAAGTAGTCGACGACATACAGAGCGCATATTAATGGCCAGTGATAGTAACTTAAAAATATACCTCTACAAAGGTAAAGACCGCAGCGGCACGAAGGTTCGCGGTAGTGTGACCGCGAAAAATTTAGACAACGCAAAAGGGCTAGTTCGCCAGTTAGGCGTGGCGTCGAATTATGTCAAAAAGAAAAGTCCCTCTCTTGTTTTTTCACCAAGAGGGCGAAAAATAACGCCCAATGAAGTTGCGGTTTTATCAAGACAGCTTGCAACTATGATTCGTGCGGGACTACCCTTAATGAAAAGCTTTGAAGTGGCGGCTGAAAGCACAACGCATACGCACATCAAAGAATTAGTAATGTCTCTTCACAGGGATATTTCCGCAGGAAGTACTTTTAGCGAAGCGCTTAACAAACACCCTTATGCATTTGACGAACTCTATTGTAATCTGGTTGCTGCTGGAGAGCTCTCTGGTGCTCTGGATATAATGCTAGAGAGGATAGCAATTTTTCAAGAAAAGGCTATTTTACTTAAAGCAAAAATCAAAAAAGCATTGACCTATCCTATTTCAGTAATGGTGGTCGCTGGGGTGGTCACAGCTATTATGCTCATCAAGGTAGTCCCTTCTTTTCAAGTATCCTTTGCTAGTTTTGGCGCTGAATTACCTACTTTTACTCTAGCTGTAGTCGCCCTTTCTGAGATTGTTCAACAATATTGGATGTGGTTGCTTGGTTTAATTGGCGCCGCTGTTGTTGCCTTTAAAGTTGCCAAAGCACGATCGGAAACCTTTCTGTACTTTCTTCACCAGTATTCTCTGAAAATACCGGTTATGGGTAATATTATTTTTATTGGCGCAATGGCTCGTTTTGCACGAACACTTGCCACCACCTTTTCATCAGGCATTCCAATGATCAATGCCCTTGAGGCGTCAGCTGGTGCAACTGGTAATCTTTATATTGCGGATGCCGTCATTGACCTAACTATAGATGTGACAGAAGGGGCTCAATTAAATGTAGCAATGGCTAAAAACAGGCTATTCCCACCGTTACTCACTCAGATGACCAAGGTCGGAGAGGAATCTGGTGATCTTGAAAGCATGGTTAATAAAGCGGCTGAAACCTATGAAAATGAGGTGAATGATGCCGTGGACAACATGACCACGCTTATCGATCCTATCATCATGTCTTTTTTGGCCTTGGTGGTTGGAGGATTAATGATCGCCATGTATCTACCTATTTTCAGCATCGGCAGTGTTGTCTAAAATCGTTGGGCAGATGTTGCTATACTTGCTCTATTAGCAGGGTAGTTGAACGGCAAGAGAACCTTTATTTATGTCTACATTTCTGTCCACCGAATTATATTCCGGAGTACTCGGCGTTGTTGGTCTTTGTTTCGGATTAATCATCGGAAGTTTTTTAAATGTAGTGATTTTAAGATTGCCACAACAACTTTACCGTCGTTGGGTCCTTGAATCACATGACATCTTAGATCTTCAAAATGATACGACTGAAGAGCCCGCTGTTACCCTGCTATGGCCTGCCTCTAGGTGTCCAAAGTGCGACACAGCATTGCGCCCTTGGCACAATATCCCCCTGCTAAGCTATTTGTTTTTAAAGGGCCGTTGCGCATCATGTTCAGCGTCTATTTCTGCCCAATATCCAGTTATCGAATTACTTACCGGAACCATTTTCGCTCTTATGATGTATTTTTATGGGGCCACTGCAACAACATTTTACAGTATCGTTTTAGCCTGCTCCTTGATAGCTCTTGCTGGAATTGATCTAAGGGAGAGACTTCTCCCGGATCAAATTACCATCCCTCTGCTGTGGCTAGGGCTATTTGTCAATATGAATGGCACCTTTGTACCTCTACCGGACGCCGTTCTAGGTGCTATTGCTGGCTACTTGTCTCTCTGGGGAGTCTATTGGTTATTTAAACTTATTACCGGAAAGGAAGGCATGGGCTATGGCGACTTTAAATTACTTGCAGCGCTGGGTGCATGGCTAGGTTGGGAGCTTCTGCCATTAGTGATACTGCTGTCGAGTGCCGTAGGCGCTATTATTGGAGTGTTGGCTATTACCATAGGTGGAAAAGATCGCAGTTTTCAAATTCCATTTGGACCTTTTCTTGCGACTGCGGGTTGGATTGCTCTAATCTGGGGTGATAACATCAACACTTGGTATCTGTCCGCGTTTAATTTCTAGCAAACGTCGACTGTAAATAACTCAGATATTTAGGCACTGGCTTTGAAAAAAACTCCTTATATAGTCGGACTCACTGGCGGCATTGGCTGCGGTAAAAGCACTGTAGCCGCTGTATTTAAATCTCTGGGCATTCAATCCGTCGACGCAGACTATGCGTCTAGAGCCGTTGTTCAACCAGGAATGCCTGCACTAAAAGATATTAGTGATCGGTTTGGACGAGATATTATTTTATCCAACGGTCAGCTAGATAGGGCCAAATTACGCCAAATTATTTTCCAAAAAGTAACTGAAAAAACCTGGTTAGAAAACCTATTACATCCATTAATACTCAACTGGATTGTTGATAAACTGCACATGGCCACCAGTCCATATGTTCTCTTGGAGTCACCACTACTTTTCGAAGCTCATCAGGATCAACTGGTGAACACTGTGTTGCTGGTAGACCTACCGGTGCCTTTGCAATTGCAACGAGCGGCAATGAGAGACGATAATGATCCGGCGCAGATTCAGCTTATTATCGATAGCCAGATGTCCCGGGAGGACAAATTAACCCGAGCAGAATGGGTGTTTGATAACGCCCTTAACCAAGAAACAGTGGCTGATAGAGTTGATCTCCTGCACGCAACTTTTTTAGCCTTAGCCAAAACATCAAAAGAGAATTAACCACTGTGACCGAAATTACCATTGTTAAATGCCCCACCTGTAAAAAAGACGTTGTATGGACGAAAGAACAAAAATATCGGCCGTTTTGTTCTCATCGCTGTCAGCAAATTGATTTTGGTGACTGGGCGACCGAAAGTTACAGTATTCCTGTCGATCCATTATTTGACGAGGGCCAACAGGATGAAGATGATTTAGAGTAAAGCACACTCACTAAGCCGCTCTAATCTTGGAGGCGAAGGCGCGCCAATATTGGATGATTGGCCACTGGAAATTTAAAATCTGGTAGGTCTTTTAACCTCACCCAACGTACCTCTTGCCCTTCGGCGCCAATCGGTAGACCGTCAAATTCTGTCACTGTCCAGATATCCAAAGACACTTTTTTATCGGGATAATCATGGGTTATTTGCATCAGAGGCACTGCTTTTGTCACCACTATATCTAGCTCTTCTTTAAGCTCGCGCAGCAGGCCCTGATGAGGCGTTTCATGATCCTCGATTTTACCTCCTGGAAATTCCCACAGGCCGCCTTGATGTAGATGATCTGGGCGTCGGGAAATAAGGATATGGTCAGGAGATCCTTCGTAGTCTCCAAAAATAACTGCTGCAGCGACCTGTATCCGCGTCATACTATTACTACACCCTTAGGTTCGATACTCGGCATTAATGCGTACATATTCCTGAGTAAGGTCGCTAGTCCAGACCGTTTCATAGTACTCGCCACGGCCTAAGCTAACGCGTATTTCGATATCCTCAGACTGCATAGCATTCTGACCAGCATCTTCGCTGTACGTGTCAGCGCGATGGCCATACTCGGCTATCAAGACGTTGTTTAGAAAAATTTTTACTTGGTTAACGTCGAGTTCGGGTATATCAGATCGACCAACGGCGGCTAATATTCTACCCCAATTAGGATCAGAAGCTGACAACGCGGTCTTGACCAGAGGAGATTCGGCAATGGTATAAGCAATATTTAAGGCTTCAGCCTTACTTGATGCCTCCTCAACAATCACCGAGACAAATTTACTCGCGCCTTCACCGTCTCGAATAATAGCCTGTGCCAGCTCAGTAAATACTTGGCTAAGTTGATCAGCAAAGGTATCAAAAGAGACTTCGTCAATAACCACATTACTAGCACCTGTGGCAACAAGCACCACTGAATCGTTAGTGGATGTATCACTGTCGACCGTAATTCTATTAAATGATGCTTCAGTAGCGATAGTTAGCGCCCGGTGCAACAACTCATTATCGACGAAGGCATCGGTGGCCACATACGCTAGCATGGTCGCCATATTTGGCTTGATCATGCCAGAGCCCTTGGATATACCGGTGATGGTCACTAGGTCTTTGTCCCCATATTGTCGACTACTACCTTTGGGACGAGTATCCGTAGTTAAAATTCCCTTTGCTGCTTCTGCCCAACCCTGCTCCGAGAGTTTTCCAACAGCCTTAGGTATTCCTGCTATAAGCTTGTCTATGGGCAGGAACTCACCGATCACGCCAGTAGAGAAAGGCAGGATTGCATTGATATCCACCCCTCGTGATGTGGCCAATGCGCTACAGCTATGAGTAGCATCCAATAATCCTTGCTCTCCAGTGCCCGCATTGGCATTACCAGTGTTGATTAACATATAACGAGGCGCGCATCGGACCAAATGTTCTTTGCATACAATCACTGGCGCGGCACAAAATGCATTTTTAGTGAACAGAGCAGCAACCGAACTGCCTTCGGCGATCTCCATAACAACCAAGTCGCTCCGGTCCGGGGTTTTTATTCCTGCACTGGTGGTACCTAGTTTAAATCCAGTGACTGGATACATGATCGGAAATGCCGATTCGCCTGTGGCCATAGAAACCTCGTTGTTTGCCTTGTCTATATTTTACCATGACATTGTTTGTATTTTTTACCCGAACCACAATGGCAAGGATCATTGCGCCCAATCTTGGGTCCCTCACGCATAATCGGCTCCCGCGCCTTGATTGCCTCATCATCACTTGTTTGTTCTGCCATCGCCGACGCCTGGGCGTGCTGATACTCACGGTTCTGCTGTTCTTTACGTCTCTGTTGCTCAAGACGATCCATATCGTCCTGCGAGGCCACCTCGATATGGCTGAGATATCGGATGGTGTCATATTTTATACTCTCAAGTAATCTACCGAAGAGGTCAAAGGACTCTCGCTTATATTCCTGTTTTGGATTCTTTTGAGCGTAGGCTCTGAGGCCTATGCCTTGGCGTAGTTGATCCATACTGGCTAGGTGATCTTTCCAAAGATTATCCAAAACTTGCAACATAATTTGCCGTTCAACTTCACGCATCTGATCACCCACATGGGCGTAACGTGCCACATAAGACTCTTGGAGTTCATTCACCACCTTGGCACGTAACTCTGTTTCGTCAAGCCGACTATCTTCATCGAGCCACTGCTGAATCGGTAACTGAATGCCAAACTCAGTCGACAGTACTTTCTCAAGACCTGGGATATCCCACTGCTCTTCTAAACTCATCGGTGGTACATAATTACTAATGCACTGATCGGTAACATCGACGCGAACGTTGGTAATGATGTCAGATATATCATCGTCTTCGAGCAGATCGTTACGTTGCTGATAGATAACTTGACGTTGGTCATTGGCCACATCATCAAACTCAAGTAAATGTTTACGAATATCGAAATTTCGCCCCTCAACTTTACGCTGCGCTTTGATAATAGCGTTGGTTACCATACGGTGCTCAATCGCCTCTCCTCGCTCCATACCCATACGGCGCATCATGTTTCTTACTGTATCGGATGCAAATAATCGCATTAAAGGATCTTCTAACGACAAATAGAAACGTGACACTCCCGGATCTCCTTGTCGACCCGAACGACCTCGTAATTGATTATCTATACGTCGGGACTCGTGACGTTCGGTAGCAACTATGTGCAAACCACCCGCTTCAATGACCGTTGCATGACGCTCAGTCCAATCAGCTTTAATAGAGGCGATTTTTTTCTCGCTTCCACCTTTGCCGTCACTGAGTTGCTTTAATTCAGCATCGAGATTACCGCCGAGGACAATATCCGTGCCACGACCAGCCATATTGGTCGCGATTGTAACTGCGCCAGGACGGCCAGCATTAATAATAATGTTGGCCTCTAATTCATGTTGCTTTGCGTTGAGCACACTGTGCTTAATTTTGGCTTTTTTGAGCATCCCAGACAATAATTCAGAGGCTTCTACTGAGGCTGTTCCAACCAGTACAGGCGCACCTTTAGCGACAATTTCTTTAACGTCCTCAATAACGGCTTCATATTTTTCTTCTTGGCTGAGAAATACTAGATCATTTAGATCCTCTCGCCGCACATCCACATTGGTTGGAATAACCATTACACGCAAGCCGTAAATTTGGTCGAATTCGTAGGCTTCAGTATCTGCAGTGCCGGTCATACCCGATAGCTTTCGGTATAGCCGGAAGTAATTTTGAAACGTCGTTGACGCAAGAGTTTGGCTCTCTTGCTGAATAGCTAAGTTTTCTTTTGCTTCAATGGCTTGATGTAAACCCTCTGAGAGACGCCTGCCTGGCATTGTACGTCCCGTGTGCTCGTCAATTAAGACCGCCTGGCCATCCTGAATAATATACTCTACATCTCGTTTAAATAGGTGCTGAGCACGCAGAGCCGAGTTCACATGATGTAACAAGCCAAGATTAGTAGCTTGATAGAGGCTCTGATCTTGCTCCAATAGACCCTGTTTAATTAGGATTTCTTCGATTTTCTGATGACCATCTTCAGTTAGTTCAATACCTCGAGATTTTTCATCAACGATAAAGTCTCCGATAACTTCAGCATCTGGGTCGACGGGCACAGGTTCTGCCATCAAGTCATCTTCTGCTACCGCTGTAAGCTGCGAGGTCAGTCCACTCATGGTTTTATACAGCTCAGAACTATCTTGGGCGGCGCCAGATATAACTAAAGGTGTTCGCGCTTCATCAATAAGAATCGAGTCGACCTCATCGATGATAGCGAACGAAAGACCGCGCTGAGATTTATCATCCAGCCTCAATGCCATATTGTCTCGCAGGTAATCAAAGCCGAATTCATTGTTAGTGCCGTAGGTGATGTCAGCACCATAGGACCGTTGGCGCTCGCTAGGTTGAAGTTCTCCCTCATCATCAGCACCAAGATAGAAAGAACTGGCCGTATCAGCACCCTGGTACGATTGAATTACGCCAAGCGACATGCCCAATGCCTGATAAAGTGGAGCCATCCACTGAGCATCACGACGTGCGAGGTAATCGTTCACTGTAATGACGTGGACACCCTCACCTGATAACGCATTAAGGTAAGCGGCCAAGGTCGCCGCGAGAGTTTTACCCTCACCTGTACGCATCTCAGCAATCTTACCTTGATGTAGTGTGATACCTCCGATCATTTGGACATCAAAGTGTCGCATTCCCATTACTCGAGTTGCAGTCTCACGAACAACAGCAAAAGCATCGGGCAAAAGCTCATCGAGGGTCTCGCCATTGGCGATTCTCTCTCGTAACACCGTAGTCTGAGCACCTAAATCAGCATCG
>Ga0209035_10001328_pt1 | contig 10113 bp, 8 predicted proteins | sample MarorgKNORR_S2LV_6_FD_188220 | JGI IMG/M metagenome (GOLD analysis project Ga0209035, IMG submission 188220) | Marine microbial communities from the Southern Atlantic Ocean, analyzing organic carbon cycling - AAIW_A/KNORR_S2/LV (SPAdes) (version 2) | ecosystem: Environmental > Aquatic > Marine >...
ACCGCAGAGGATTACGGCCAAAAGGGTGTATATCAGGATTCTACCGGGGTCACGATGGTTGGTTGATGCTTGGGCCGCTACTTGTAGAGGCAGCGTCACAATGATGCCCTGCCATGTGCTGGCACCAGATAATGCGAACACGGCTCCTGCAAGATATACTCGACCTCGAGGGCGTGGATTGGGTCACCCTTGTTGGACCCGATGCATTGCCAATTGATTTTTTACCGAAGAAGCAGGATGTTGATTCCGCCATTGCAATGTGGGCGGAATTGGATTTTCTTGTAGAAGATACACCTGCGAAAATGCTTGTACGTACAAGTGAGGCAATAATGCTTTCACACCGTGTCGACGAGGACCGGCTGCTCCTAATCCGCACTGCACTCGAGGTGAATATTGGGCTATTGAGAACTACACTTGAAGATGCGGCTCAACGAATTGTTGACTTGGCCTAATCAAATAGAGGTCCAAGCAGTGAGACACCAGAACTGGTGACTTCCATGGCTTGTTTCTCCATGGAGTGCCTCACATGTCGCATTTTCTCCACCTGCAGGGTGCGAACCATTTGCCCATTCCGTCGATCAAGGCCAAGATTCAGAATTGAATCGGCAAGAAATCCCTCGTTCCCCTCCAATTCAGCATGTTCTCCCGCTTGGCGCTCGGTAATCACGAAAGTGTGAAGGTTTTGGCTCCGACAAAATTCAAAGAACCGGAACATTCGTTTCCGCATTTCCTCATCAACGCTGGTCAAACTGTAAATTGCCCCTAGAGAATCAAGGACGAATACAGAAAATGCATCACCTCTTTCTCGTTTGAAATGTTCAATCATTTTCTGAGTGAATTTGAGATAGTCCATTTCTTCGTTTTCATTTCGCAATTCGGTGAAATCAGTAATCTGGAGATTTTGTGGCAAGGTTAGTCCAAGTGAATGCGAAGAACGGAGTAAACTACTCGTGGTCTCTTCAACTGTACAATACAAACCAAATCCACCAGATTGACGCAAATGATTCGAGACTAACGAAAGGCAAAATGATGATTTCATCGAACCAGGTGGTCCCGTGACGAGGGTTAGATAGGGGGGGTTGACATCGGTTGTAAGTACACGGTCCATTCCTGGCATTCCATCGATGAACATGGGACTCAAATAGGGGGATTCACGGGCGGGGTTTAATCGTTCTCTCCAATCGTGCCAGAAAAAATCGGACGCCCCCTAAGGGGGCGACGTTCAGAGAGCAGCGATTATATGGCATCGCCATTTGGCGTGGACGACTGAAGGCCTGACTGCGTCAGACCAAATGGTGATTCGAATGGATGACATCTTGCCCACGCTTACAGATCTACGAGGGATTGTTGATCGAAAAGCGACTGAAAATCGTGATGTGCGAGATGGATTAAATGGGAAAATGCGGGAGCATATCGGTACACGTAACACATTCAATAGTGAAGTTCGCGAACTGATTTCGGAGGTTCAACACCAAAAAGGAATTCGGGATGAGTCAAATGGCGCTGTTCGAGAAGCAAAGTCAGACCGTGCAGAAAAAAATCAGATGGTCAGGGATGCCAAGGAAAAATTGCGCGAATTGTCTCCTGAAAGTGAACACAGGGGCAACCAAAACGATCGCCGAGGGCGGCGCGAAAAAGAAGACACGCCTGCTTCCTTACGCCGGAAAATTGAGATCCTCGAAAATGAATTCGAAAGAAGCATACATACTGGAAAAAATGAGACGAAGGCTATGCTCAGTATGAAACAAATGAAGAGGAAACTTCGAGACATGACTGAGAAAGAAGACTCAAATGTCGAACTTAAAGAAGCACGTGCGCAACTTCGTGTAGCGATTGATTCGCAGGAAGCTGCACATCAAATTGTTGAAAGTGCTGCACAAATTGCTCAAGAGGCTCACGATTTGATGTTGAGATTGAGTGAAGAAGTCGATAAATTACGTGAACAAGCTGATGCTAGTCAGGCGCAAGTTCGCCGGGCGAAACGCGAGGCTGATCGGGCTCATCAAACATATATTGTAAGCCTGCGATGCCTCCATTCAATCCATGATATTGTTCGAGCAAAGAATAACAAAGACGCTGGAATTGATACCGCAAAGGGCGCAACTGCCAGAGTCGAAGTGCAAGATCTCATGTCCAAACTCATGTCTGGTGAAACCTTGTCAACTGATGAGTTGATGGCCCTACAGCGTGGCGGTGGATAATCGATGATTGGTACTGATGACATTCAGTCGATTCTTGCGGATTATGATCGCCTTAAATTACGAATCGGCATGACTGCGAGCCACAGTGCTTTAGACATCTGTGATGGTGCAATAGAGGAAGGTTTTCCAACGGTTGCATATTGTCAAAAAGGTCGAGAAAAAACCTATTCTGAATATTTCAAAACAAAGCGCAATTCAGCGGGAAGAGTCGTCAGAGGCATGGTAGATAAGGCAATTATACTGGATTCATTCAATGATGTCATGGCACCGGATTTCCAACAACAAATGAGAGACCGTAATGTGGTGTATATTCCAAACCGCTCATTCACATCTTACAGCCCGATCGGGGGAATTGAGGATGATTTCCACGTCCCTTTGTTCGGAAGTAGAAACATGTTGAGGATGGAGGAGCGCACTGAAGAACAGGATTACTATTGGATTTTAGATCAGGCCGGATTACCATATCCCGAGGCCATCGAAAACCCAGAAGACATTGATTGTTTGGTGATTGTTAAATTGCATCATGCCCAGAAGAAACTAGAAAGGGGATTCTTTACCTGTGCGTCTTTCGAAGAATACACCCAAAAATCTGCAACCTTACTCAAAGAGGGAGTCATTGACCAGGCCAGCCTTGATGGTGCGCGAATTGAACGCTATGTGATTGGACCTGTATTCAATCTGAATTTCTTCTATAGCCCCCTTGCAGAAGATATGCCCAAACTTGAACTGCTTGGTGTTGATTGGCGCTTTGAATCATCTCTTGATGGTCATGTTCGTTTGCCTGCTCCACAGCAAATGTCAATGCCTGCGCACCAACAAATTCCTGAAATGACAGTTGTTGGCCACAATACGGCGACAATTCGCGAGAGTTTACTCGAAAAAGCGTTTGAACTCGGTGAGAAATTCATCACAGCAAGTCAGGAGCATTACGACCCAGGTATTATTGGCCCATTCTGTTTACAAACTTGTATCGATAAAGACATGGACTACTACATCTATGACGTTGCACCTCGCTTAGGTGGCGGAACCAATGTCCACCTCAATGCGGGGCACCCCTATGGAAATGCAACATGGCGGAAACCAATGAGCAGTGGGCGTCGGATTGCAATGGAAATTCGCCAAGCTGTCGAACAAGACCGCCTTGATGAAGTTCTAACTTGATTATGGCATAGGCACCAATTGTCCAGTCAAACCGTGGACGAGCGCAATACCCCTATCGGGAATACGAAGTTGCCATGCTGGTAACAGGGCCAACCGAGGCGTAATCTCTGCACTTGATGGATCTAATTTCCACCAATGCAGAACGCTACCTTGGACCTGGCTTATTCCAGTTGATTCGGTCACAGTATAATGTCGGCGTTCCTCGCACAGACTTGCTAATTTAGGTGCGATTTCAGATTCATCAATCCATAATTTTGGTTCAATTCGCTCCAGGTTAGGGATGAAATCCAGAGTCTCGATTTGGCCAAGGTGATCAATTTCACCTGTAAATGGATCTTCAAGTAATTCCCACCATTGGCGATCTGCTGAATCACCTGGCCCACGCAATATACCTGTAACTACCCAAATTCTAGCACTGAGAAGTACAGGCCGTGGTTCTGCGTGCGTCAGAGTTAGCCTTTCCAATACTCCTTCTAAGTCAACTTGGGGCCGAAGGGCAGATGGACCAGTTTGCTTGAGAGTTGGAATCGTTCTTTCAACGTCTTCAACTTCAACTGCAGATGGTGGTGTCGCCACGGGGATACTGGCATTCAAATCACCATTGAGTACTGCATCCCCCAACCACTGTGCAAATCGGACTGGACCCCACACATCATATTCGACATCTGTTCGCTGTGGTTGGTGCTCTAATCGAAGTGGTCGTTCCGAAAGAAGCCAATGTGTCCCCACAGGGGTGTCAACTAACCATCGTTCAATCTCAAGATTGTCCAATGGTGCCCATCCATCATGGGCATGCCACACATGTGTTCCAATCGACAACTCCGAGTCGCTTCGTGTCACGGGTGGCTGACTGAGTATACCGAGTAGAGAGATCCCGGGGCAGGGTGTATGTGGAGGTGGGGGGTCTAATGAAGCGCCGAGTTGGGTGAGTAAATCACGAATCAACGACTCCATGGTCACCTATGGTGACCGTACCAGCCTTGAACACTCCGTCCCAAATCAATTAGATTCAACCTTTGAGGGGTCTCAATCAATATTCGGTTGGAGACTCAATATTTCGCTCTCACCTTCTTCGCAGACACATATCGTGCTGATTGGAAATGGTTTTGCACAAGCAGGACCTAGTTCACGATTGACCAAATCAGTTCGATGCATTGGGACATCGGGGTGTCTTGCGCGGAGTCCATCGATGTATTCTTGAGGGCAATTGATTGCGAAAATAACCATCTTCGCCTTCCCTTCAGCACAAGCATCTGATGCTTGATTCTGTCCAAAAGTTAAATCTCCAGTGTTAATTGCTGTTTTCAGTTCTCGGCTTAGTTCCATTCAAAATTCCTCCATTCTCCACAACTGCTTCTCATGGGTGAAATTAATCATTTTCAGGGATGTAGTACAGTTCTACACTTCCGGTTCCAAGTGCGATTGGTTGGCCGACAATAATATTCTCGGCGACACCTGTAAGGTTGTCGCGCTCACCAATAATTCCGGCTTGCAGCAAATGGTTGACTGTAACTTCGAACGCAGCACGTGCAAGAATACTATGCTTGGTTCCAGACACACCATGACGGCCGATCGCCCGAACTTCACCTTCACTAGTCATTACATCTGCAACCATTAGCAGATGTCGGACATCGACATCTAGACGTGCCCCCTCCAGGGTTAGAATCAGCTCATTGATGACTGCTTGGCGGGCTGCTTCAATACCGAGATAATCATAAATTTCCATGATGTTGTTGGTATAGGTTCGGCCCCGATCTACACCTGCGAAATCTGACACCTTGGACAGATTGGAGCCGATGGTCGAAATGTAAAATTCACCGTCTGTATTCTTCTGAACGTTCGCACGAGCGATGTCCTTCACGCCCTTCAGGCGGAGTGTCTTGATTTTCTCTTCAAGCTGCAAAAGCTCAGTGTATGTAGGTGGATTGTCACCGATGTCCTTCAGATCGTCTTCTTTAGCAACGCCAGGGATGATTTTGAGAACCTTAGGTTTGGTGTCAGAACCATCTTCCACAGCGATGAATAGGCGCAGGGCGCGTGATAATTTGTCCCTCACTTCAGCGCCACTCATATTCTTCAATTTGAGATGAGAATTGTTGAGCTTCAGAACAATGTAACGCTGAGCAACTTCCACATCAATGTCTGCAATGTCTTGGGTCGTAGTCGTTTCAAGCGATGCTGCCAATTTCTGTACCGCTTTTTCATCAGTTGCAAGTGGTTTGCCCTTCTTATCTAATTCCTCTACGTAGATATTCATGGTGGGTGTATCGGGTACCTTTCTCGAATCTACAATCTCGATGATTCTAGGAAGACCCTGAGTCACGTTGACTGTGGCCACACCTGCATAGTGGAAAGTTCGCATGGTCATTTGTGTTCCGGGTTCACCAATCGATTGAGCGGTAATAATTCCAACCGCCTCAAACGGATCAACGGACGCGCGTGAATATTGATCTCCAGCCGCGGTGACAATCTTCTTTGCTTGTCCAGGTGTTAATTTGGCTTTACCACGGGTGTGAATGCCATCGGATAGATCCATAAGAAGGCGTTGTGTAATTTGTATTCCTTCCTTTGCAGCAGCCTTTTCTAGAGCTTGATAAATTGGATCATCATCATTTATGTCGCTGCGGATACTAGCAATTTTTGATTCAACATCGTAGTGCTGTAGGATGAGTTCTGTTTTTTTACCTCTGCGAACAAGTTTCTTACGGCGTACGACGGTTGTAGTCGCATTGTTTGAATCAGAACCACCCGATTTCCCAAATGCAATCAAGGTACTATGAATCGCTGTCGCCTCATCAGATGCGAGGCCGCAAATTTGAGCAATTTCACCTGGTGTGAGAATCTTCACATCATCCCACTTACGATCATCGGCAAGTTTGTGTGCGAATTCTTCTTGAATACCCATATCCATGAGTTTCTTCTTTGTTGCTGACTTGACTACCATCAGTTACCACCTCCAATGACATCATCCAAAATTTGATCGACGTTAATCGGTTCACCCTTCAGTGATCTGCAGGGGTCAACACCATCTTCACCATATTGGAACTGGATAATTCGGTTTGCTGTGTTGCGCACTGAATGTTGCCCATCGTTCCAGACCTTGAGGTCATCCATCGCATTGATCAGACGGCGTTGCATGTAACCTGATTTACTGGTTCGGACCGCAGTGTCGACGAGAGATTCACGACCTGATACGGAGAGCATGAAGAACTCTGTAGGTTCCAACCCACGTTTGAAGGAAGACGCGACAAAGCCTTTCTCCTTCGCACCCTTTACACCACGACGGAAATGAGACAATACACGGTCATTGTAACCGCGTTCAAGACGTTTTCCACGAACCTTGGGCTGACCAATAGAACCGGCCATCATAGCCAAGTTATCCATTGAACCACGAGCACCAGATACTGCCATCATGACCGCAGGGTTGGTGTCCAAAAGTGCTTCCTTGGCCACCGTTCCAGTCTCGGCCTTACACTGATCTAGAATTTGCAGGATATTCTCCTCCAGTGTTTCCAGAGGAGTACGTCCCGGTCGAGTCTCATACTTACGGCCATCAGTACCGAACTTCTCCAGTTCAGCATCCACTGCTTCACTGGCTTCGGCGTTGCGCAGCGTAATCAATTCACGAGCTTCTGCAGGGAGATCTTCGTCATCAATTCCAGTTGTGAAGCCCATTGAAGTACAAACTCCAATGGTGAGTTTGGTCATGTCATTGAGGAACTTTGCCCCAACGGTTGTCCCGTGAGTTTGAACTACTGCATCAAGAAGACGACCGTCCTCTGCACCGATAGCACGCTTGTCAAGAGTTCCGCAGATTACTTGACCCGATTCGACCCTTACCTCATCTTGGCTACGGCTCGTATATCGTAGGTTGAACCCATCTGGAACAATCAGGCTGAACAATTCAAGACCGTAGAATCCGGCGACGCCATCTACTACGCTCTCCTTGGGCAACTCTCCTGACCAGCTAATCTGGCCGAGAACATCAAGAGCAATTGCCTTGGGTACAAATGGATTGTCGTGACTTAGCAGATAGGCTCCCGATATATGATCGTGAATTCCACCGATTACAGAACCGCCATAACGTGGCGTGATGATGTGTTCTTGAACACGCATGAGAATTTTCGCCTCTGCCCGTGCCTCTTCAGATTGAATTACGTGAAGGTTCATCTCGTCGCCATCAAAATCAGCATTGTACGGTGTACAAACTGCAAGATTGAAGCGGAATGTTTTCCCTTCCATCACACGAACTTCGTGAACCATCATCGACATGCGGTGTAGAGACGGTTGTCTGTTGAAAATTGCAACGTCACCATCGATCAAGTGTCTCTCAACAATCATACCGGGCTTTGGGTTTCCGTCAAGGTCGACGGTAGCAAGACGATCTTCAACCTTACTGCGAATGTCCTCTGAAATTTCAGGACTGCCACAATGAGGGCAACGAACATCTAATTCAGCAGGGAATTCTTGCCCAGGATTCTCTCGCTCGAAGACCCACCGTTGATGGATAATCCCTCGAGGGTCCCCATATTCGAGGGGTTTTCCATTGCTATCCTCTCCACGGAGATTCGCAAGAGTTGGTTCAAGGGATGGAATCCACTTTGTCTGTGTATCTCCATCAACACGGCTAATCTCTTCTTCGATTTCCATGCCAGGTAGGAAATTTGGCGCAGGTAATACTTCGTTGAGGTCTGAACGAAGACCAGGGTAGGGCTCATCTCTCTCAACGTCACCAGAATGACATTCAGGGTTGTGACATCGGAAACCGGACCACATAAACTTGGTGCGACCGGTGATACGAACACGATGTGTGTCTCCACGCACAATGTAATTGACGCCAGGGTGGATATCAGGTCCACGCAAAATCATCTGGCGTAACTGTTCTCGGTTTCGACCTGTGACACGAATCGGTACGGTCAATTCTTTGGCGGATTGAGTTGGTACACCAACTGCATTGATACCAAGATTTGGGTCTGGGCTAATGACAGTTCGGGCGCAGAAGTTGACACGCTTTCCAGACAGGTTACTGCGGAATCGTCCCTCCTTGCCTTTGAGTCTTTGAGTCAGGGTCTTCAATGGTCGACCTGAGCGATGGCGAGCGGGAGGAATTCCCGCAGTTTGGTTGTCAAAATATGTTGTAATGTGATACTGCAACAGTTCCCACAAATCTTCAACAATGAGTTGTGGTGCTCCGGAGTCACGGTTTTCACGTAGTCGTTGGTTGATTCGCAATACATCCACTAGTTTGTGGGTAAGATCATCCTCACTACGGTCACCACTATCCAATGTAATCGAAGGGCGAACTGTAATGGGTGGAACTGGGAGAACACGCATAATCACCCATTCAGGACGGCTTGAATCATAAGCCATGCCAATGAAAATCAAATCCTCATCTGGGATGCGCTCTAGCCATTCACGGATATCACGAGCATTCAACTTTTTCTCGACCTTGGATTGGCCTGCTTTCGCCTGCATAATCTCCTTGAAAGTGGTGGGTTTGTCAAGTTGAATCTTGCCCTGTTCTGATTGACAGTGCATACAAACACTGCGTTTCAAACTAGCGCACTCTTTAACTATGATTTTGATCATCTTCTTGAATTCTGTAGAACCAACACCATGCTTCTGGATAACATCGTATACACGGTGTCGATAGAAATCCTGTTCAGACTTCTCAGGGTCGATGGGGTGAGTTCCTTCTTTCTCGTGAAGAAGGATACGACTGCAAGTGTTGCAGGTTGCCTTGAGTGCCGTCTTTAACAGAGCAGTGAATCCAATGTGGACCACTGGAAGTTCAAGTTGGATATGGCCGAAGTGACTGGGGCAAACATCGTGCTTGTTACCACATGTTTCGCAGCGTACACCAGGTTCAATGACACCCATACGGTTGTCCATCAAACCTTGTCTATATGCGTGGCCATCATCCTTGTAAGTGTCTGCAGTCTTGACTTCGACAGCGGACATCTTACGGATTTCAGTCGGATCCATCAAGCTGAACTTGATGGAAGCAATACGCTTCGGAATGGTTGCAACGTCTCGGTTCATCTTCGGTCCTCCAGTTCAAGTCTCATTGCCACTCCAAGTGATTTCATCTCATCCAGGAGTAGCTTGAATGCATATGATGTTGAAACAGGGAAGACTTCCGCCTTGTCCCCGTGTATCGGGCTAACGTAACACCGTTTACGCCAATCCCAGAAAGCGATATGGCCACTTTCCGCACAAACGAAAAGTTCCCAGCCATCCGATTCATCCAACAGACGATCTTTGATGACCATTGAGGCACCATGCGCGATGAGACAGTCTCTTTCCATTTCACCAAATCGGAGACCACCCTGCCGTGCACGACCTTCTGTTGGTTGGCGCGTGAGAATTTGAACACGTCCACGACTTCGTGCGTGGATTTTTCCGCTGACCATGTGGTGCAACTTCTGGTAATAAATCACACCAACGAAAATTTGCGCCGGGAATTCTTCACCAGTCTCGCCGCTGACCATCGCCTCGCGACCAGTATGTGCAAATCCACTACGAAGAAGACCTTCTCGAAGACTGTCTTCCTTCTCACCATTGAATGCAGTACCATCAATGAGGCGACCTTCCATAGCGCCTACCTTACCACCAATCATCTCGAGGATGTGGGCGACAGTCATGCGTGATGGAATCGCGTGTGGGTTAATCAGCAGGTCCGGAACTACACCATCTACTGTGAATGGCATATCTTCAGGGTCGACCAAACGACCGATGACTCCTTTCTGAC
>Ga0209035_10001330_pt1 | contig 10105 bp, 9 predicted proteins | sample MarorgKNORR_S2LV_6_FD_188220 | JGI IMG/M metagenome (GOLD analysis project Ga0209035, IMG submission 188220) | Marine microbial communities from the Southern Atlantic Ocean, analyzing organic carbon cycling - AAIW_A/KNORR_S2/LV (SPAdes) (version 2) | ecosystem: Environmental > Aquatic > Marine >...
CTTCCACCTATTGCCTTATACTGGAATTCCTCGGGGATGAATGGTAATCTTTCCACTGTTTTTCTCCAATCTTTAAAATCTGCATCATAGTCGTCCATGTACTTTAATTGTAATAAATGACCAATTGCCCATGTGACAACCAAGTCATTTCCTTGCCAATGAGTCTCATGCTTATTATTAGCTCCAAGCACATTTGCAACATCAGCAGCAACACTTGGTTTTTCAGCGAGGATGAGAACTACCATGAATTTGAAGGCCAATGGCGACAATACTTGAACCCTCTCTAAAGTAGATTTGAAAGGGTCTGTAAATAGATACTTTAGTATCTAGTCAAAAGTAACATATTTTTTTTTGAAATTATCACGGTTAGCGGGGACTAATATTTCTTGTGACAATTCTTTGATTTGACTCGTTCCATTTTTGTTCTGAGTTAGGACCTCCACATCCGATACAACCTGGGTATCCAGCAGATAGCAACTCTTCACAAGCATCTATGATGTCAAGCCACAAAATATTATCACCTTTGATCCAAAGAATATCTGAATCAGGTTCATTGTGAGAGATTTGTATTATTCTTCCATTGAGTTCTTCTTCCAGAGTTAACATTTCAATAGCGATGTCTGGTCCTTCGGCTATTTGCGGAAATGTTATTCGTGCTGGCTGTTTTTCTCCAAGCCCTACTATCATTTCATTTGTGATGGAATGGTATTCGGGAGGAATTATAATTCGTATTTCCTTTAATCTCAAAATCCTTCTCGAAGCCTCGCGCAGTGCTGGCCATTGGGGGTCAGTGATGCGCATATTTGTGGCCATACAAGCACAAGTCTTGAAGAATACCTTTCGTCACCCACCTAATATGGGACTTGGTTACAGCATCATCGCCAAGCCCTTATTGGCAATTCAAGATTCAGAGAAAGCGCACAGTAGAGCCTTGAAATTATTACGAATGATGGTTTCCAATCCAATAACTCGAAGTTCAGTATCACTAATGTACAAACCATCTAAACGAATTCCTACAACGAGATTTGGCTTAGATTTTGATAATCCTTTCGGAATTGCTGCTGGGATGGATAAGAGAGCAGAAGCATTGCGTGGCTGGGAATCACTGGGTTTAGGGTTCATGGAAATTGGTGGAATTACAATGCTTGAACAATTGGGTAATCCAAAACCTAGAATGTTTCGGGCAGGAAAATCAAAGGCTTTAGTGAATAGAATGGGTTTCAATAATCCTGGTAGCGAGAAGACTGCAATACAACTCAATAAGCATTTTTCAAAATATGGGCAGCCAAAAATTCCACTTTGGATAAATTTAGGCAAATCAAAACTGACCGAACTTGAAGATGCTGCCGCAGATTATGCAACTACGATGCAAAGGTTATGGAAATATGCAGATGTTTTTGTCATAAACGTCTCTTCACCAAATACTCCTAATCTCAGAGAGTTACAGAAAGATGATGATCTAAAGGAGATAATCGAGTCTTGTAAGACTGTTAATGAATCTGAATCAAAGTCACATGGAATCTCTCTAAAACCAATATTGGTTAAGATTTCACCAGATCTGGATGATGATCAATTGATTGCAATAGTCAATACAGCCCGCTCGAATGGCTGTAACGGCATTATTGCATCAAATACTACTACGAGCCGCCCGAGCGAAATTAACGCCAAGGAACAAGGTGTATTCACTCAAACTGGCGGTATGAGTGGTTTGCCCATCCAGCAAAAATCTACCGAAATGATTTCAAAAATTTATAAAATGACTAATGGAGAGTTCCCAATAGTTGGAGTTGGTGGAATAATGTCTGGAGAAGATGCATGGCAAAAAATATGCGCTGGAGCATCCTTGATACAAGCCTATAGTGGATTTGTTTTTGAGGGAGCATCCCTGACAAAGCAGGTAGTGAATGGTATTGATAAGAAAATGAAGCAAAGCGGTTATTCAACGTTGGATCAAGCCATAGGTAGTTCTCACAGAGGTGATTGAATGATTGCAAGAAGAACAAGATTCCTAATAATTGGTGGATTAATTACCATTTTCCTTCTTGGTGTCATAATATTAGAAGCGCCAGAACCCACTAGGACTGTAGATGTTCTAATGGATGATCCTGATTCATTGATTGGCAAATCAATTGCTATTAGAGGTGAAGTTTCGGATGGAAGCATTGACAATGAATCATCAACATTTATTCTACATGGCGATAGTGAATCTGTTATTATTGATTTTTCTCAAGCATCAGTATCCAATGGACTTGGAGATAATAGAACGGTATACGCTGAAGGCATTTTGAGATTTGAAAATAATCAATATATCTTTGAGGCAGAAATCATCAAAACCTCCTGTCCATCAAAATATGAAGAACAAGTTGAACAAGAATCGGAATAATATTCCTTGCTGCTAAAGCGAGTTGTTCAAATATAGCCTGTGTTAGGATTGGATGGGATAGGTGGGGAGCTAGGCGTACCCTATACCACAAATCGTCTTTATGGTGGGCTGAAAGCCTTGGGGCGGCGAAAGCGGCTTATTGGTTTCTGTATGCGGACATTGATGTCTCGCCCCCACATGATTCGGGTGCTATAAACCGTCTTCGGAAGAAAACGGGAATTAGATAACCGAGGGATTAGGTCAGGCCGGGAACGGAGCAGCCCTACTCGGGGCCATGAGTGCTGTGGGGTTTCGGGATGGAGGAAGTGTACAGATTTGGCTAATAGGAACGAGCGTCCACCCTTGGATTCCCACCTTTATTCATATGTCAAAGATGACATCACAATACCATCCAGGTCCTTGAAACGATGGAACTTCTGGCCATTTACTCATAATCTCTTGTTGATGAGATACTTCTTCAAATTTTAGCTGGTGACTTGTGACTGCCTTAATTTCAATTTCACGAGTAACTAATTCACAATCTATCCATGAAACTTGGGCCTGCAAATTCAGTTTTCCGTTTGAATGGCTGACAATCACTTGTCCATCAACAAACCATTGCTGTTTGATTTCGCTGCGATAAAGAATTTCGTCTAGCCATTTTAACAAAAGCAGATCATAGTAAAATTCATCTTCTTCACAATCAATACTAACATTCCATTGTGAATTGTGTCTTAGATGTTTATTTAGATGTGAATTCGATTCATCATCCAATAGAATATTTTGCATTCCAAGGGCGGCCTCCACCATCAAATTATTTGGTGAATTAGAAAATGCACGTAAACCGATATCGGCAGTAGTTGGCCTTGGCCAATAACTCATAATATCACCTCAACGCTTGGATACTTGGAGATTCCAAGCCATTTCGCCTATTCTATCCACTAAATCGTCACGATTCAATACAAATGAGTCTGAACTACTTGCTGCAAGAATACATTCGCATGCCGCATTTACTAATTGTGCCGTATGTGAAACGCCTAGTTTTTCTGAAATCGCAACTGCAATAGCAACCACTGCAGCATCTACTAAACCAATCATTTGTCGCAGGTCTGTCAATGTACACTCTGCATGGACAGAACTTCCGTCTGCGGAATAGATTGTAACTCCGGCAGCTCCACAAACTACCACCAAATGTTTCCAATCATGATTTTTTATCAGTAAATTAGCAGCATCATCACCATGCTCTACACCCAAACGTCTACGCATTAATTCTAAACCATTGGCTTGGAAGATTACCCAATCAACTCCATGAGTATTATGTAATCCTGTTAATTTAGGATCGGCTATTACAGGAATATTATTCTGTGATGCAGCCTCAATAATTGTTTTGACTCCCTCTTCAACGATAACTCCTTGTCCATAATCTGAAAGAATAACAGCCGTTGCTTTATCAAGATGAACTTTGGCTTCTTCAAACAATGCCTTAATCGCTTCACTTGGAATCGCTTCATCACCTTCAATATCCCAGCGGAGAAGTAATTGTTCTTCGCTAACTAGGCTTTCTCTGGTTGCAAGGAGTCTATTTTTTACAGTTGTAGTAATGCCTTCAACGACGGCGATTCCAGTTGATTTGACGCCCTCTTCTTTCAAAGAATCAAAAATACTAATTCCAGCTCTATCATCACCGACAACGCCGAATAGATGCGTTTCAACACCCATAGAAATCAATCCCCTTGCAACATGTGCAGCACCGCCAACATCCTCTTCTCGACGTGTTTCTCTCAAAACTGGAACAGGAGCATTAGAATTGAGGTTATTAGCGTAGCCATGGATATACCTGTCCAGTATAATATCTCCAATCAAAACTACCTTACTGTATTCAATTGATTTCACTTGAACTCTTAATGCGTTCAGTTGGTCGTGGATTGCGACTTCATCATCGGTCATGCCCATTTCAAGTCCCCTCGTAATGGGTGGTTATGGGGGCATCATTTGATGCTATCGCGTAATTCAGCGAGAATTTCTGCATGTTGCGATTGAGAAATGTTCAAAGTTTTTTGTAATGTTTGTAGCATTGCATCCTCATCAGCAGTAATTATTCCATCTGCTAGCGCAGTTTCTAAAGTCGCACGATATGTGGTGATATTTTGGGGTAATACAGGTTCTTCTATTGCAACTTTTAACAATCTTTGATGCGCTAATTGATCTATTCCAAACGCAACTCTTACCGTTTCAAGTAATGCTACTTCATCTTCAATTAATTCACCATCTACTAATGCTTGCTTCAACATATCAAGGTAAATTTCTTCAGGTGGTGGAACTTTTTGGCTACGGCGAGATTCATCTGATAGTCTACGGACTCTTTCGGGGTGCATTCCTAGGAACTCTACAACTTCAGATAGCAATTGCTGTTCATCTTTGGTAATTTTTCCGTCTTCCCATGCCCTTGCAAATAATCTTCTAACTAGTTGTTCACCAGCCTGAGCATCTAGTGATGCTACTCCATCTGGATTTGAAACAGGGGAAATAACAGGGTTTTCATGGAATGTCATGGCTTCATCGATGTGAGATAGTAAATCAAGAGTTAATTGACCGCCCTTTCTCAAATCTGAGATTTTTATGGAAGAACCATCATTTATGACTTCTCTAGATAGGATATTGTTTCGTAAAAAAGATGCTCTTTCGCGTCCTTTAGAAGTCAACCCATATACGATTCGCCGTTGTTTGGCCCCCGGAACATGTCGTTTGCTCGAAACTAGACAACCATTACCCTCCAATCTCTTCAGAGTTCTTGGAACATGCTTTCTTTGAACATGAACAGCTGCAGAGATTCCAGCTTGTGTTAAAGATAGAGGGGCTTCCCATTCACCTTCCGGTAAAACATGGTCGTGAAGATGCAATAACATCCTCTCTTCAGTGGTTAATGAACCTAGATAACCGTCAACCATTGAATCCCCTCTGTGCCGGCTAAAGTAGCGAAAGCACATAGCAACATCGGTTACAAGTCATCAGAATTTACCATGAAGTTTACTAATTGGCGTGATTGATTATCCGACGCACTCAATTATGTGGGTTGCTAGCCGACATTATGGGGGACCAAAGTCGCAAGTTTACGCCAAGGCAACGTAATCGTCGCCACCTTGGTCAACCTTCAAGCAAAAATCAAGCACCTGCCAAACCTCTTCCCGCTCCTGTAAAGAGAGGTGATTATTGGTATGTTGCAGCACCACTATCTTCAAGACTATACCAAAAAAGTGGTCTTGGACAAACAACATCTGACGGTGGAATTCTATTGCTTAGCGAGGAGGTATTATTCTGCCATTGGCATAGGCATATGCCTCTTCCATACGATTCATGGTTTACCGAACAATTGGATTTAGATTCACAACATATTGCTCGTGCGGTTGTTTTTGATGTTGCAAGGAGTGGTGGCGAATTGGTTATTCCAACAGTTCATCTCAAAGATGAATTGGCTGAAAAGATCCATCCTAGTACATGGGCAGTAAGGTGGAGAAGAGATCAACTATTTGGCAAAGAGCAGCCAGAGGCACAAGCAAGATGGGCTTGCACTACTGATTTGGTAGATATCGTTGAATTATTAGGGTGGGCGAGTAATGTCAAATCAGAAGGATATATTCCTGAATTATATATTGTTGATGAAGAAATGGATGTGACTATGTACAGGCTTGACAATATCAATATGGAAGGTAATCAAAAAACTTGGAACGAATTAACAAAAACGGAGCAGGATTCAATTCGCCAATTTTGGTCACAGAAACTTCCGTGGGGTGATGGCTGGTACATCCCTTCTCAGCAGCAATGGGCATGGACTGCAGTTGGTGTTGAGCATATGAGTGGTAGACTGTTGAGGAGGGAAGAGGGTGAATGGCTTTCAAATATACTTTCAAATGAAAATCAATCTTCTGATGTTGATTCTCTTTTCGCCCACTTGATGGCAAAAGGGCTAATAATTCGACCAGGATTCAAATTTGGCTGCCGATGGAGGGTTTATGATGCGCCAGTGGAAAAATCCCATGCTCCTTGGTTAGTACAAACTGAATCAGATGCACCTTCAACTTGGGAAGGAGTTTGTCTTTCCGTTAGATTAGCCGAAGGTGTCCACAAGAGTTGGGTTTGTATTATAGCGCAGCAAGATGAGTGGAATTGTCTACAAATAAAACGCTGGTTACCTGGAAAAAATTAATCGATTAATCTTCCCCATGGGTCTAGTTGAGGAGGATTCTCTTCGATAGGAACAATACTCATCTGTTCACTTCTTGCATCATTCTCTTGCGTGCTATTCGCTTCATTTAAGATTGAATTCTTTTTCTTATTAATGGTGTCTCGCATCCCAAGAATAGTCCATAACATCGCTAAAACACCAGCTAATGCCAGCAGATTAGAAGGATTTCTCCATTGTTCTAGTTCTGACGAATCTGATTGCGCAACGAATTCAACAGGGTATTCCCATCTATGTCCAGAAAATGAAACCAGTACTATTTCTCCAGTGACAATCATTCCGTCACTGAGTAAATTCTTTGGATCTATCTCAATAATCAATTGACTAGATTCATCTAAAATTATTTCATCGTTTGTTTCAGCAATACGTGATAATGGACCATTAACTTCAACTCTAAATGAATTTGAAAAGTTACCCATTGAATCAATTTCTACGATTACTTGTTGCTGCTGTTCAAAATCAATCTTACCAATTATTTCACTTGGAATAGGTATCTTCCCTAATGTTAGTAGCATTGTATTTATTTCAAAATAAGAACTTCCGCAAGAAATAGAACCGGATAATACAGACTGCGATTGGGGTGTTCTAGTTCCGTTAATTATGGCAGAGAATTGCTTTGTACCAGCAGTCATTTGTGCATCGCTAGAATTTTTAAAGAAAATCTGGTTACCATCAGATAGTACTAAATCTAATTCCATAAGGCAATTTTCAGAACCAGTCGCAGTGAAAGTAAAATCATCACCAGGAAGAGTTACATAGCCATGGTCTTGGAGGTCAATATCCATTGACGGAGAGCAATTAGGGGCAGTAAAGTTAACAAAAAAATCTTGGTTATGCTCTACTGTGGCAATCCAGGGAACTAAGACTCCATCATGATCAAAAATCTTTATTCCATCGGCTCCAAAACTACCCGAATTAAATAAATCAGCAGCTTCTCCACTATTGGTTCCACTGGTCATGTCATTTCTTCCATCCGCTTCGATAACCGATAACCAAGGTTGTTCAGGGTCACGGTTCAATTCATTCTGCTCCATATCGCCTACACTCTTGTCTTGATATGTTACTAGAAGACCTGAACCGGGTAGGTGTGAATCAAAACCACTGTTGCTTCTATATTCTAACCAAATTACTTCTGATTGAGATATTTGAATTTTCAAAGTATCACCTCCTTCACTTACGCCGGTCATTTTGATACTTGGTCCAATGCATGGAGAGATTGCACTACTCGGCCATTGTAAGTCCATATTTTGTTGACGTACTGCACCTATTAATTCTAGACTTGCAGCTGTAGGTAAAGCAGGCCAAGAACCCCCTCCATTCCAATTTCCACTAGCCATAATATCCCAATCTCCAACTCCCTTCCATTGGTGAGTTTGGAATGTATCATGAACGGGGTATAGGTCTAGGGCTCCCATTTGATGTAACATTTCGTGCAGCATTGTCCCTATTCCACTTGACCCAGTACGCAAACTAGACATTGTATAGTGTCCAACTTTCAAGTCCTTTGAAAGTTCTATTGGTTCTTTGAAAGTGGTATAGTGACTCCAAATTCGATCACTTGAACCGGTATTTTCTTCTTGCCCCTTGGTCGTATGTAAAATCAATAACCGATCGACCCAACCATCATCATCTAAGTCGTATTGACTCCAATTAACAGTAGAAATATGACTTTCAATTGTTTCCTGAGCTAATGCCATTGGCAGAAATTCACCATCTTCATCAACATCTCTTTGTCCATTGATATCAGAACCATAGTCGGCTAGAACACCAGATGCTCTAGTTACATCATCGGCCACATGAATATTAACGGATGATTGACCTCCACTAATTTGGTCAATATAATCTACCGCACTACCCTGTAAAATATTTCTTGCTTGTTGCGGACCCCATGAGGAATCAGCTGGAGATTCCTCAAAATCAACAATCAATACTAGCCATCTTTCGTCTTGTTGTAAGTTCAATACAGGGGATTTATCATCTGATGGCACAATAATTGCGTTTTCACGCATCCATTGCTCAATGGTGTCACCATTTGAGTATGACCACGAACTTGCTAGAAGGAGAACCACTAAAAATGGTACACCAAGTGAAGGTCGCATAACATCGCCTACTGCTCAAATCGTTTCAACGTTGGTGTAAATAGATTCTCAATTCATTATTTTTAAATCCAAATCAAGAGTTGACAACTGCTTAACGATTCCATCAATTTCACATCCATATGTATTGATAAATGCAGTATCTGAATCAAGTTGTAAGCCCCAACGCCTATCCTTTGCTCTTGAATCTAATACAATTGACTTGGGTAATCGAGATGCCTTTTCCAGTACTTCAACTAACCGGAAAGGTAAATCTTCTACCAACCAAGGATTATTTTGGCTAGCAATAGCAAGTTCAGCATCAAGTCCAAGTTGATTCTGTGGTATGGTTCGGTAAGATTGAATCTGCATTAGTTCTAATCCCCTTACATCACAACTTAATGAATGGCAATTACTCTTGAATAAATGTGGTAATGGTTCGCTATTGCATCCCGAAATAAATACATCCGTTACACGTTCTACCCTGATTTTGTCCAACAACTCTAAACGCTCCTTTCTACTGTTGCATAATCCACTATATGTTGAAATATTTAGGTCAAGATTGCTTTTTGAAGAAATTGATTCACATCCACCATCACAGCGACAGTCTGCGATTAAGATATTTCTTTTTGCCCCTTCAAAGTCATATACATGAGATCCAGAATTAATGCCTTTTGGAATCATTGAAGTCCATCTTAACGATATCAATTCCACTGAAAGTACTGATAATATGATAATACTGAAAACAATCATTCCACCTACTTCTGGCAAAGATAGTGCAAGTAACATTACCAATAGGCCATGAACCCTAAGTCTCCACCAATCTGCAGTTTTTTGGTTAAGATTACCTGTCAAACCTGCAATTACCATTGCCAATCCTGCAATAACAATCAGCATTTGTGCCCAAACTAATGATATAGCAAATTGTAACATCAATGGCGCATCATACATCGGAGCGAAGCCCATACCGATATTGCTTGTATGGCCAAATGAAAATACTCTTGGTACAATCCATAAGATGGTGATTGACATTACTGATAAAATGCCTATTGAGCCACCTATTACCCAATATAAGAACCACTTTTTCTCACTGGGAAGCAGTCCTGGTTTTGCGAATGAATATGATTGATAAATCAATATTGGAATTGAAGATAAGATTCCCAATAATGTTGCAGATAGCCACCTGACAGCGCTCCATCTTGCTGGGTCATAGAGATTTAGACAGTCAGATGTACATGGTTGCATTATTTGTAATAACTGACTTAGAATTGAGTCGATCCAATTCATCCATATCGCAGTGAAAATAAGCGATGAAACTAACACCAAGGTCATCCTATTAGCGAATTCATCCATATGAGAATTGACAGTGTTGTCTTTATCGGTCTCTAATAACAAAGACATATGACTACCTCAAACCATTAAACAAAT
>Ga0209035_10001331_pt1 | contig 10104 bp, 8 predicted proteins | sample MarorgKNORR_S2LV_6_FD_188220 | JGI IMG/M metagenome (GOLD analysis project Ga0209035, IMG submission 188220) | Marine microbial communities from the Southern Atlantic Ocean, analyzing organic carbon cycling - AAIW_A/KNORR_S2/LV (SPAdes) (version 2) | ecosystem: Environmental > Aquatic > Marine >...
GAGCTAAATAATACACAATAACATATGCAATTAAAACGAGTTGTAGTAACTGGACTTGGCGCATTAACGCCAATAGGTAATAACGTACAAGAGTACTGGAATGGTTTAGTTAACGGAGTTAGCGGAGCTGCGCCTATCACGTATTTTGATGCTGCCAAGTTCAAGACTCGTTTTGCATGTGAATTGAAAAATTTTGAAGTAACCGACTTTATCAACAGGAAGGAAGCTCGAAAAATGGATCGATTTACACAATATGCTATGGTGGCTTCAGACGAAGCAATTGCAGATGCAAACATCGACTTCTCTAAAGAAGACGACAACAGAATGGGTGTTATCTGGGGTGCCGGAATTGGTGGTCTAGAAACGTTTCAAAATGAAATGCTGAATTATGCTGCAGGAGATGGGTCGCCAAGATTCAATCCGTTTTTTATTCCGAAAATGATTGCAGATATTGCTCCAGGGCAAATCTCAATCAAACACGGTTTAAGAGGGCCTAACTTCGCAACTGTATCTGCTTGCGCATCTTCATCTAATGCCATTATTGACGCCATGAACTATATTCGCTTAGGCGAAGTGGACCTTATGGTTACAGGTGGTTCTGAAGCATGTGTTACCATTGCAGGAATGGGTGGTTTTAATGCCATGCATGCCTTATCTACTCGTAATGAAAGCCCCGAAACAGCCTCAAGACCTTTCGACAAAACCAGAGATGGATTTGTGTTAGGAGAAGGAGCAGGTGCCTTGATTTTAGAAGAATACGAGCACGCCAAAGCAAGAGGCGCAAAAATTTATGCAGAAATTATTGGCGGCGGAATGTCTGCTGATGCACACCATATTACCGCACCACACCCAGAAGGGCTCGGCGCTAAAAACGTGATGTTAAACTGTTTGCGTAATGCAGGGCTCAAGCCTGAAGACGTAGATGCTATTAACATGCACGGAACCTCAACACCACTTGGTGATATTGCAGAATCAAAAGCTATTAAAGAAGTTTTTGGAGACCACGCATACACCATCAATATCAATTCTACCAAATCAATGACAGGACACTTACTTGGTGCTGCTGGGGTTATTGAGGCCATTGCCTCCATCTTAGCCATGAAGCACAGTATTGTACCTCCTACCATTAACCACACTACGGTAGATGATCAAATTGATGAAAAACTAAACTTTACGCTAAACACCGCTCAAAAAAGAGAAATTAACGTAGCGCTTAGTAACACCTTTGGTTTTGGTGGACACAATGCCTGTGTCGCTTTTAGAAAACTAGACTAAAAATGAATTTTATTCGAAAAATAGTAAAGCCTTACACGAAAGAAGAGGCCGCTTTCTATTCCGAATTAAAAAAATTAGTACAGTTCTCTCCCAAAGACCTTTCTCAATATAAAAAAGCATTTACACACCGCTCTTTAAAATTGGTAGACCCAAAAGGATTGCCTTTTAATTACGAACGACTGGAGTTTTTAGGTGATGCCATGCTAGACGCTGTTATTGGTTCTTACCTCTATAAAAAAGCCCCTCAAGGCGACGAAGGGTACCTTACCCAAATGCGTTCAAAAATTGTGAGTCGAGAGCATTTAAATGAACTTGGAAAAGACTTAAACCTCATTAAGTACCTGCACAGTAATATTGCAAAAAAAAATATTGGTGATAACATTCATGGGAATATTTTCGAAGCATTAATTGGTGCTATTTACTTAGACAGAGGGTATAATTATTGCAAGAAGTTTGTCTACTCAAAAGTAATTGTCCCGTATGTAGACATTGCAAAATTGGAAGGGAAAATTACCAGCTATAAAGGATTGCTTATTGAATGGTGCCAAAAGAAGAAAAAAACGTACGCTTTTGAATCTTATGAAGATAGCGGCAACGAAACAGTCAAACATTTTAGCGTAAAAGCAAGTATTAGCGGGAAACTTGTAGGGAAAGGAAGGGCTACTTCTAAAAAAAAGGCAGAAGAACAGGCTGCAAAACGCGCCTACTATGCGCTTCAAAATCACATTACAACCTCATAGTTCGTAAGAAAACGTTTTCGTGAATTTTTCTGTACCTTGTTAAAAGGAGTTGTACCTTCGCTTACTTATAAGAACAGGAAATATGCAAGTGTACTCCGTAGAATTAGATGATTTCTCAAATAGCGACTACGCTTTAATAGGAATTCATACTTCTTTACAAGGATATAAGCTCGCTTATTTATTAAACAAACAACTGGCTATTCGTTTTAAACTGGCTGAATTTGCGTTGGATTTTGAAAAACAAAAAGCTTCCTTTACAGTCTTTGATTATTTTAACAAAGCATTGGAACAAGACTTTTTTTTAATTTCAAATGCTTATAAAGACACCGAAACACCAATTACCGAAGGACTGTTTGCCACGAGTGATACACGCACTTACTTAATTCCTGAAAAAAAGAAAGTGGATTTTTTCTTAAAAATGGAAGGCGATTACACCGCCGATTTTTTAGTAAAAACAGTCGCTAAAATCAATAATATACCACAAGTAGTTACTTCTTATAGTATAGAAGCAACAACATTAAAATCTAAAGATTATTTAATTTTCTAACCATGCCACACAATAAAAAAACCAAAATTGTAGCCACCTTAGGGCCTGCAACAAGTACCATAGAAGTTTTAGAAAAGATGATCGCCGCAGGCGTCAATGTCTTTCGTGTTAATTTTTCACATGCAGATTACGACGATGTTGCAGAACGCATACAGCAGATTAGAACCATCAACAAAGAAAAGGGTTATAACGTAGCAATTTTAGCAGATTTACAAGGCCCTAAATTACGTGTGGGTGTTATGAAAGATAATGTAACCTTACACGACGGAGATACTTTTACCTTTACCACGAAAGAATGTGTTGGAGACCATACAAAAGCGTTTATGACCTATCAAAAATTTCCACAAGACGTAAAGGTTGGTGAGCAAATTATGGTAGATGATGGTAAATTACTCTTTGAGGTAACAGCAACGAATAAAAAAACCGAAGTAGAAACCATTGTTCGTGTAGGGGGTGTCCTTTCTTCTAAAAAAGGCGTAAACCTTCCGAATACCGATATTTCTTTACCGGCATTGACCGAAAAAGACAAAAAAGATGTGGTTTTTGCTTTGGCGCAAAAAGTAGATTGGATTGCACTTTCTTTTGTAAGAAATCCCGAAGATTTGCAAGCTTTGCAAAACATGATTAAAACCATCGTAGATTTTAAAGTCCCTATTATTGCTAAAATAGAAAAACCTGAAGCCGTTGAAAATATCGATGCTTTAATTCCTTTTTGTGATGGCTTGATGGTGGCTCGTGGAGATTTGGGTGTAGAGGTGCCAATGCAAGAGGTTCCTTTAATTCAAAAGAGATTGGTCTTACGAGCAAAACAAGCGAGAATACCTGTCATTATTGCCACTCAAATGATGGAAACGATGATTACCAACGCAGTCCCTACCAGAGCCGAAGTAAACGATGTTGCCAACTCTATTATGGACGGAGCCGATGCTGTAATGCTTTCTGGAGAAACGTCCGTTGGAAAATTCCCAATACGAGTAATTCAAAAAATGACAGAGATTATTGGCAGTGTAGAAAACTCGCCATTGATAAAAGTACCACAAGTACCACCACATATTAGAACGGATCGCTTCATTACAAAATCGGTCTGTCATCATGCCGCATTAATGACAGATGACATTAATGCAGCAGCCATATCTACCTTAACCAATAGCGGATACACTGCTTTTCAAATTTCTGCCTGGAGACCCAAAGCACATGTGTTGGTTTTCTCTTCAGAAAAACGAATTTTAGCACGTTTGAATTTACTATGGGGGGTGCGCTCTTTCTACTACGATAAAAATGTAAGCACAGACGACACCATTGTAGACGTCAACAAAATAGCCAAAGAAAGAGGCTTTGTAAAGAAAGGTAATTTAGTAATCAACCTCAGCTCAATGCCTGCAGAATCTAAAGGAATGGTAAATACCTTGCGAATTTCTACCATCGAATAAACCCTTTATTCCTTACAAGTTTATTTTCTGTACACAGATCGTCGCATCGTTTGTTACAAATGGCATGGGCATCATTTTTGATGTTCTTGGCTGTAATTGAAACAACGGGTTTTCTAACAAATCGTACGTGATCTCCTGAAGATGGAATACCGGAAGCTCGTTTTTTGCTACAGAAAAAGACAGCTCTAAAAAAGCATCTGTATTTCCAAATTGATAGTTTAGAAAAGACCCTTCTTCAATATGTGTTTCAAGCGTATTACTCATAGGAATACCATTGATGAGAAAATTCTGTACCGTAATTTCTGAAGCAGAAAACAAAGCGAGTTTGTGTATTTTTCGCTGCGGTGTTACGCGCACAATAAACTGTCTATCGTCACCTACCAAACTGTCTTTTACAACGGTTATACTTGCCTGAGAGATCGCTCTATAATTTGTCGGTTTTTGATACATAAATCGAGTGTTGTACTTGCTGCGCTCTGCAGTTGTTTCCGTCACTTTTTGTAAGGGAGTTTCTCCAAATATTTGTGCTGTAAATGCATCCATGGTTTTATTATAGGTTGCAAAATAAGCGGTACTGTCTTTTTGATTTTGAACATAGACCAAGCTGTTGGGACTTTTGCGATCTTCGTTATAATTTCGTTGAAACGTAGCAAATACAAACAGAATAACAACGAGTAATCCTGTACGTTTTGACAAGAATTTTCGGGTATCTTCATCACTAAAAACAGGCAGTAACAATCCAAAAAGAAGCACGCAAAAAAAGCTGCTAATCCACGTGTTTTTTAAACCCAGTCCTACAGGAAACATAGCTATTTGTGGCGCAAAAACATAAATCATCGGTATTGCGCATACTGTAAAAAGAAAAATATGTACTGCCCGTTCCTTTTCGCGATACAGCAAGAAAAATAAGACCGCTAACGCACCGAATACGGGTATGATAAAAAAGCCAGCCCCTGGTAAAAAGGAAACCAAGAAGGCATTGATAAGTATCCATACCGCCAAAGGTGCTATCAATAAATTAGGCAGGGTTGTTTTTTTAAAAAACGGCAAATAGAGTCGCCACAGTAACCAACAACTCAGGGCTATAAACGCAGCTAGGTATCGGTAGCCATTGTAAGGGAATCCGTGTAAAATATCTTGGTATTGAGGGTGAATTTGCCCAAGAATTTTCACACCAAAAAACACCAAAAGAGGAATCCCTATCACAGCGCTTACAAAGGGAATAAACCCTAAGAGCATGCCTCTTTTAGTTAGTTTTTCTGTTTTAAACCCGAACACCACTAGCAATAGTAATCCCAAAATAGCCAGAAGAAGCAACCAAAAATTCCAAGAAAAGGGGTAAGAAAGCAAGGTGATTCCTGGAAAATTAACATAGACATTGTCCTGTGTACTGTCTAAATTCTCTAAGGAGATATTTGCAAAATAAGGCACTAATGTGGTAAAATAATCTGCCTGATGTTGTAAGGTAGACCGGTCTAAACGCGCATACGAATCTTGAGCGGTATGGTAATCAAAATGATCGTCTATAAAGGCAAAATTAAATCCGTTGATGCCTGCTTCTTCTCTAAAAACGGTTAGATCGGTATCGTTGGGAAGCATTTTGTAAATACTGTACATTAATGAGTTTGCTGCGGGATACGTAGGGTTTGCATTTATAAATTCAGCAATTAAACGGCTATTTTTTCCATTGGTTTCGAGCAGCATATAACTTGCGCCACCACTTCCTCTGGCTTCAAAATTAAGAACCAATCCCACATCTTTTGCCCAAGGATGTGTTGCCACAAAAGCCTTTGCGCCTAGTAAGCCCAGTTCTTCTGCATCGGAAATTAAGACAATAATATCATTTTTAAATGCGGTATTCTGAGCTAAAAAACTCCGCAAGCCTTCTAAGATGGTTACTACACCAGAGCCGGCATCACTTGCGCCTAAAGAAGAATGGGGCGCACTGTCGTAATGCGTCAATAGCAACAATGCTTTGCCGGGGGTTGTTCCCTGAATCCGAACCAAAATATTTTCTGCAGTTGTGGCTGCGCCCCATTTTTTATTCACAGCCGTTTGCACTTGTATCTGTGGTGCTAGGTTCATTTTTTCAAACTCAGCAACAATGTAATTTTGCACTTCTTTGTGCGCGGGAGACCCTACATAATGCGGTTGCGCACTAATCTTTTTAAGATGTACCAACGCGGCATCCATAGAAAATGAATTGGGGTCTGTAGTATTGGTATACCCTTCTGAAGGGAGCATGGCTGAAAAACTCCAATAGACAACAAAGGCAAGGAGTAAAATACTAAAAAAGGAAGTTATTTTCTGTGTCATTTAGAGGTCTCTTTTAATTAATAAAAAATAATCATTCTCCAAAGATAAATAACCTTGGTCATATATATAGTAATAGGTGTTTCCTGTTTTGGTGGTATAAATCGCTGTGCACAACTGAAAATCGAATCCTTGCTCGTACAATTTAGTTCGAAGTGTTTTTGTTTTTCCTGAAACATTGAGTTCCGTAAGAATTTTATAATTCTTTTTCAAACGGTTGTTTGTGTTTCTAATGAGGTTTTTACTTTCCTTGTTTACTTTGTTGTTATAGGAATTTCGACAATAGTCTGCGCAAAACTTTTTATCGATTCGTCCTCTTAATACTTCGTTACATTCCAAACAATTACGTGCTTCCATCTAATTCTATTTAAAAAGTAAAGATAGTAAAAAATATCGACTGTAAACGACTACAAACATTTACAACCGAAAGTAATTGTTTTTTAACCAATTATTTTTAGAAAGAGGTCGCATCTTTGCCCTGTTGAATGGAACGAATGAAGTTCAATATCTTAAAACCTTATCTTATGAATACGTTAAGAAACAAAGTACAGTTAATTGGGCATGTAGGAAGCACGCCAGAAATCATTACCCTAGAAAGTGGTAAGAAACTCGCTAAATTTTCAATTGCAACCAATGAAAATTATAAAAACGCACAAGGCGAAAAAGTAACCGACACGCAATGGCACAACATTGTGGTTTGGAACAAAATGTCTGACATCATTGAAAAATATGTCGACAAAGGAAACGAAATTGCTTTAGAAGGCAAGTTAACCTCACGCAGTTATGAAGACAAAGAGGGCGTTAAAAAATACATCACGGAAATCGTGTGTCACGAAGTCTTGCTGCTAGGAAACAAACCCAAGTAAGTTCCTTTTATTTTTAGAACTCAAAGAGCGCCTCGGCGCTCTTTTTTTATGATTTTATTGTATTAACTAATCTGTTCTCCGTTGTTTATTGCTTGTTGTGGTGCTACAAAAGCCAATTTTCCATCGGGTGTATCGGTCATTAAAATCATTCCTTGACTCTCAACGCCCTTTAAGGTTCTTGGTGCTAAATTACACAGTACTGTTACTTGCTGACCAATAATTGATTCCGGAGAAAAGCTTTCTGCAATACCAGAAACAATGGTACGGATATCCATCCCTACAGCGACTTTTAATTGTAGTAGTTTTTTTGTTTTAGGTACTTTTACCGCTTCTAAAATGGTTCCCACACGCAAATCTAATTTGGTGAAATCTTCAAAAGAAACAGTTTCTTTTTGAGGAACCACTGTTTTTGCTGCTTGGGCATTGGCTGTTTTGGTTGCTGCTAATTTCTCTAATTGTGCTTCAATTTCTGCATCTTCAATTTTAGCAAACAACAAACTCGCTGCTTGTATTTGATGTTTGGCAGGTATTAAAACTTCTTGGCTTGCGATCGCATTCCAAGACAGGCTCTTTTCAAGCGCCAACATGCGCTTAAGTTTCTCAGAAGTAAACGGTATAAACGGCTCTGAAACAACCGCCAAAGCAGCCGCTATTTGCAAAGCTACGTACAAAATAGTCTGCGCGCGTTCTGGGTCTTGCTTTACTACTTTCCAAGGCTCTGCATCTGCCAAGTACTTGTTTCCTAAGCGCGCTAAGCTCATCATTTCTTGAGAAGCTTCTCTAAAACGGTATCGCTCTATTGATTTAGCAATGCTGTTCGGAAATAGTTTTAACGCTTCTAAAGCAGCGGTGTCTTCGTTGGTGAAGTCACCTGGAGTAGGCACTACTCCTTTGTAATATTTATTGATTAAAACCACTACACGGTTGATAAAATTACCGAATATAGCCACCAGTTCGTTGTTGTTTCTCGCTTGAAAATCTTTCCAAGTAAAGTCGTTGTCTTTTGTTTCTGGTGCACTTGCAGTTAACACATAACGCAATACATCTTGTTTCTCCGGAAAATCTACCAAGTACTCGTGCAGCCAAACAGCCCAATTTTTTGACGTAGAAAGTTTGTTGCCTTCTAAGTTCAAAAATTCATTCGCAGGTACATTTTCTGGTAAAATATAATCGCCATGCGCTTGCAACATTGCCGGGAAAATAATACAGTGAAAAACAATGTTGTCTTTCCCTATAAAGTGTACCAATTTGGTATCGTCTTCTTTCCAATAAGGTGCCCAATCTTTTCCTTGTGCCGCAGCCCATTCTTTGGTGGCAGAAATATATCCAATAGGGGCATCAAACCAAACATATAGCACTTTGCCGTCTGCACCAGGTACTGGTACTGGAATTCCCCAATCTAAATCTCTGGTAACCGCACGTGGTCGTAAACCATCGTCTATCCACGATTTTACTTGTCCTAAAACATTGGGTTTCCAATCGTGTTTATGGCCTTCTACAATCCATTCTTTTAAAAATTGTTCGTGCTTGTCTAGCGGTAAAAACCAGTGTTTGGTTTCTTTCAAACTAGGCGCATTGCCTGTAATGGCAGATTTTGGGTCTATTAAATCAGTGGCATTATGACTCGTTCCACAAGCTTCACATTGATCTCCGTAACTTTCTGTATTGCCGCATTTCGGGCAGGTCCCTACCACAAAACGATCGGCTAAATATTGGTTTGCTTCGGTATCGTACAGTTGCTCGGTTACTTCTTCTATAAATTCGCCTTTGTTGTGCAGATTCGTGAAAAATTCCGTAGCAGTATCGTGGTGTATTTTTGCAGAGGTTCTCGAGTAATTGTCAAACGTAATTCCAAAATCTTGGAACGATGTTTTAATGATTTCATGATATTTATCCACCACTTGCTGTGGCGTAATTCCTTCTTTCTTTGCCTTGATTGTAATAGGGACACCGTGCTCATCTGAACCACAAACAAAAGCAACATCAGCGCCTTTTAATCGCAAATAGCGTGCATAAATATCTGCTGGCACATACACGCCTGCTAAATGCCCAATATGTACGGGGCCATTTGTGTACGGTAATGCTGCAGTTATGGTATATCTTTTGGGAGTCGTCATCTGTTGTCTGTTAATTTGCGTACTTGAATAACAAGTGGTTTTTATTGATTGACAAAAATACAAAAAACGGATGAATCCCCATTTTTTTAAGCAGGAGAAAATAGGTACATTTACACAACGGTGCACAGGCACCTAAAAGAACAAACCTTTTTAAAAGAAACACGTGGTATTTTCTCTTGATTTTAAGAAGCGTATACAAACAGGATGTAGTGTCCTTTTTTACTTCGTCTCTTTCTTTATAAACGCACAAACTGACATGATACAGCACACGAAACCTCCCTACTTACAAAAAGGCGATACCCTTGCTATTGTAGCTCCTTCAGGGGTTGTTACGGCAAAAGAAGACGCCATAGTTGCCGCCAAGACATTGGCGGAAAGCTGGGGGCTTACCGTTGTTTTAGGGAAACATGTTTTTGCGGAAAATTTTCATTTTGCAGGTACCGATGCGCAGCGCTTAGAAGATCTTCAAGAGGCGTTAGACAACCCTGCTGTAAAAGCCATTTGGTGCGCTAGAGGTGGCTACGGCGCAGTGCGAATTATTGATCAATTGGATTTTACCGCTTTTCGGAAACAACCGAAATGGCTTATTGGCTATTCTGATGTTACCGTCTTGCACAACCATTTGCATACCTTGGGTTTCGAAACCATGCACGCGCTAATGGGCAGTAGTTTTATAGATCCTACAGCAGACCTTTCGCAAAGTATTAACAGCTTTAAAAAGGCCTTATTTGGTGAGTCACTTACCTATACAATTCCTGCAAATCAATACAATCAAAAAGGAACAGCAACCGGAAAATTAGTCGGGGGAAACCTCAC
>Ga0209035_10001332_pt1 | contig 10104 bp, 7 predicted proteins | sample MarorgKNORR_S2LV_6_FD_188220 | JGI IMG/M metagenome (GOLD analysis project Ga0209035, IMG submission 188220) | Marine microbial communities from the Southern Atlantic Ocean, analyzing organic carbon cycling - AAIW_A/KNORR_S2/LV (SPAdes) (version 2) | ecosystem: Environmental > Aquatic > Marine >...
ATTTGATCAGCTTAGGGCAGATCTAAATAGTATTGGTTTTAAAATAACAGGAAATACATATTCATGAGAAATACATTTATTTTATTTACATTTATATTCTCTTTTTTACATGCAATTGGTACTTGGATGTTTAACCAACGAACTCATCCAGAACTTACTTGGCAGACATTAGAAACGGAGAATTTCAATGTTCATTATCATAACGGGATAAAAGAAATTGCCCTACAGGGTGCATCTATTGCTGAGCAGATACGTCCGACCCTTATTAAGCAAATGGGGTTAGATACTTTGCCAGAAATGGATATTGTTTTTACGACTGAAGATGAGGTTTTTAATGGCTTTGCAATGCCTGGCAACCGTACAATTATTTGGGTAGATCAAAATGATGCCAGTTTATGGACGGGTGATGAAAAGTGGCTCAGAACAGTTTTGGCCCATGAGCTACAGCATTTAGTTTATTTTAATACAATAAAAGGACCTTGGTGGCTACTCTCTCCAATGGATATGCTTTTGTCTAATATTCCTCCATGGGTTCCTGAAGGTTTAGCTGAATATTATACAGAAAAATGGCGTCCTTTTCGATTTGATATTTCACATAAGGGGCACGTAATAAGAAATACAGTACATAAAATTAGAGATCCGCATAATGATGGATTTTCAAAGAGTTTATATCTTGCCGATCGGTTTGGAGATTCCACTATAATTAAAATTCTAAATCACCGAAATAAGGCAGGGCTACTAATATTCGATGAATCTTTTAAAAAACATACAGGTATTAAACTAAAACAATTCAATGAGGATTGGCGTCGGCATATGAACACTTTTTATTATGGAGAGCGATCTCAAAAAGAAAGGATAGAAGAGATTGGAGAGGTGTCCAAGTTGCCAGTGAAACGAGTTGCAGCATTTGATTATTTTAATGATACACTAAAGATTGCGATGATTGGGCAAATGTCAAAAGGTCAAGGTGATTTATCTTTAATCGTTGCGACGCGAGACACGTCAAAAGAAAGAAAGGCTCGAAAAAAAGCTTTAGAAAAAGCTGAAAAGAAGGAAGAAAAACCAAAAAAGATTAAACCTATTTGGAAGCTGAAAGAATGGGATAGTGGAATCTTCGGAGAACGCATTATTAATTTTGATGTCTCCCCAGATAATGGTTCTATTATTTATCCAAAATACCGTTACGGGGGTAAGCAATCTTTGATGTTTGATATTTGGAAGTTAGACTTAAAAACTAAAAAGAAGACTTTACTGACTCAATCAATGAGAGCTAATTATCCAAAGTTTTCTCCGGATGGCACTAAAATTATTTTTGTTGCGCATGGAAACTCTCTTAGCCAGCTTTATTTAATGGACTCTGCTGGTGCAAATATAAAACAGATAACAGAAAATGTAGGAGACACTCAAATAATAACACCCGCATGGAGTCCTGATGGTTCATCTATTGCCTATGCTCAATCCGATCCAGATGGGTCCATGGATATTCATATATTAGAATTAGAATCACGAAAAATTATACAAATTACAGAATCAAGTGAAGCTGATTATTGGCCAATATGGCATCCAGGAGGTACAAAGATATCTTTTACTGGACTTTATGACTTTACTCCAAACCTATACACCTACGATTTTGAGACTAACCAGACTATCCAAAATACAGATGTAGGAGATATAGTTATAGGAGCTCAGTGGAATAATAAATCAAATACCATTATCGCAAGCACTCTAAGAACGGTGGATTCTTCCAGAATTGTGAGCATTGATCCTTCGAGATCAGTAGATAAAAAAGAGATCAGTATGAATGAAATTTTTTCATCTTGGAGGTCTAAATCACCCGATAACCCAATTATCAATATTGATCCCTTGAAACCTGTAGCAATCAATAATGAGTCGGCATATAAACCAATTAAAAACATTGCCCATATAGGAACAATTTTTTTACCAGATGATAACAGCTTTTTTCTTAATACGGCTTTTACAGATGTCATCGGTAGACATATGGTAGAAGTTTTGTATGCTACGGATTATCAATTTCATAGTTACATGTTTAGTTATCAAAATTTTAAGGGTCTACCATTTATAGGCGGTTTTTGGGGAATAAATTATTTTAAAGACATCAATTTTCAGTTTCAGTTTTATAATCAAGACCAGAGCCTATTGTTAGAGTCTTTCAATGGTTTTTCTTTTTGGGGAAGGTTTCCATATAATTTTGGTAAATCACTTTCTGCAAATCATAACCTCATATATTCAATTCAATTCCTTAATAGAGAGGCTTATTTCGATAGTTCTAATTTTTCGTCAAATATTTTTGAAGAACCAGACTCTGGTGAGGAGGGTAGCATAAATTTGAGTTACACCCTTGTAAATAAGAGAAGTCATTTAAAAAACTTGTATTCTCCAGATCAGGGGTTTGGCCTAGAGTTGAGCGTTAAAAATGCAGATAATTCTATATGGGGTAATTTTGATTATTTAAAAACTGAGGTAGATCTTTATGTTAATAAAAAAGCAGGTCCATTCTCAGTTTTTTCACGAGGACGTTATGAAACAATTGAGGGATCGCCACCATCCCAAGAGCAGATTGGCATAGTTAATATTCCAAATTATTATTTTGGTGGATCTATTACTCCAGGTAGAGAATATATGTCTCCAAGAGGGTACAGTGGGTCTCAACTTGGAAATCAGGCCTTTATGGGTACAGTAGAACTTAGAGCACCAGTATTACCATTAAATATTATAGAGGTGTTAAAGCTTATACAATTTGGAAGACCAACATTTGCTCTTTTTTCAGATTTTGGTAGAATTACTGATTTTAAAGAAGAGTTGATTTTAACTACAGGAGCTGAGCTAAGGTTTTCAATTCTTTTGGCTAATTCGCCACTTTTTATGTTTAGTTATGGATGGGCTCAGACACCAGGACAATGGAGCGAGGACTGGAATAAAATAAATGATCCTAGCTATGATCAAAGTATAGAGATTGGACCAAAGCCGTATTTTCAAATGACGTTAATTAATCCTTTTTAAGGGAAATACATTATTAGAAATTTATTTTTCTTAGTGCGATAGAAAAATAAATACCGGAAGCAGATATAATTGGGGCGTCTTTATCCCATATTGCAGAGGTTGTTTCAGTGATTGCATTGCCATCATCATCGGTCTCATTAGTTTTTTCTTGATATTGCCAAGGACCGTGAACATCCGTGAAAATATTACTGACTGTAAAAACAATATCTCTTTTTTGATTTATTTGGATTGCAAAATTTAGATTAATAGATGGGCCCGAAAAAAATGAAACAACACCATGCCCATCATCATCTGTTGTAAAAGCGAATAAAGCTGGGAGAGCAATTGCGATTGAACTATTTGTACCAAAGCCCTCTAAAAAAGTATAATCAATATCTAAACCAAGTCCCAAATATCCATCCATTGTCTCTCGTGAGTCTTTGATAGATCCAAGATATCCATTTAAACTACCAGAAAGGTCGTTAAAAGGGTATAGTCTTAATTTACCAACCATCTCGTATCGCAACTGTGCTGAGTAACTAAAACCTATATCTGTGACTGTAGCTGGCGATTTGAGTTCATATACTTTGTTTCCTGGTCTGATTGTTCTCCATTTACGAACAATTTTTGCTCTACTTGCATCTGGCCCTACATCAGATATTTGAATTAGTCCTCGGGATTTTCCAGGAATATTGACGGTTCTTCCTTTATATGTCCTTTCTTTGTCTTTTGATGCTATTTCAAACATCGTTCCATTTTTTAAACCAAGGTCCTCTCCTGTAAAAATACTAATATAACGACCATCAACGTCAATCACCTCGCTTGTAATCATATATAATTCTTTTAATTTGTGCCCAATCTGTGAAGATAAAAGATCTAATACTTTGGAAAGAGATGCTGATCGATTTCCACCTGTAAAACTTGCACTAATATTAAAAGATTGCTCCGATATTCCAGAGACAACATTAACAAGTTTAATAGAGCCCCTAAATTCGGTGTGGATATTATTTTCAAGTTCTAAACGTAGTTTTGTAGTATCAATTTTTTTAGAACTTTCTATAGATTCGGTAACAATAGTTTTAACAAGCCACGTAAATAATGTGCTATCGTCTTTATCCTCTTCTTTTTCTTCTTTCTTTTTCTTCGTTTCTTTTAGAACCCCTTTTTGTCCAAAGTTAATAATGGTCAAAATCAGAGCTTCTTCTGCTGCTGCCAGTTCTCCGATTTCTACAATCTGTTTATCGCTGACCATACCAGAGAGTTGAAACTTTTGTTCTAAAAGAATTTCATCAACAATATTCCTGTCAATTACCTCAAATCGACCTAATTCTGTTGCTTGGTCTGCAATAATTGATAACATTTTATTTGAAATATCATAATAAACTTTTTCAGTTGTTGGTAAAATCATCAAGGATTTCTTTCCGAGAGTTAGGCTTGAATCAAGCTCTTGCGATATTAAAATCTGGGTTAAAAGTATTAGGGGAAAACTATATAATTTTAACGTCATTAGAACTTCCAATTAATTGGTTGTGTGACTGAAAAGGTAAAAAATATAGAAGGGCTTGACTTTGTATTTGTTTGAAAATCTTGAGTAAAACCAATAATACTTCCTATTTGTTTGTTAATGGCCCAATGCAGTTCGCTAACAATCTGAAGTCTCGAAAGAGAAATAGATTCTATTTTTCTACTTAATTGATAGTAATAATCTATTTCAAATTTTGCTATAACATTAGTTTTCTTATAGTCTGCTGAGTAAGCCCCTCTTAAGTAAGATGTTTTTTGTTCAGTATTTAAGTAATCAGAATTGTCAAATGCGATGGCCATTTCGAGAGTCATATTTCCAGATCTATTATCGTGCATTAACCAACCCATTCCCTGGTTATAAAGATAGCGCAAGCCTACATCTAAAAGTGTATTCCGTTCGTACATTAAGGTGTTAAAAGAATATAATCGTTTAAAACTAAGGAAACGACGACTTGTTTTTTGCCTTATGCGAATTTCAGTATCATTATAAAAAAAATGACCATAAAACCTCAGGTCTTTAAATGTATAAGAGGTGGTTCGTTTTAGACGGGCGAAAGTTGCAATCCCACTTTTAGAAGCTGTGGATTGTACAGCACCTAATCTAAAATATTGAGACCAATTTAGAAATTCTAGTGAAGGATCATGTGCGTATAAATTGGAAAAAATAAAAAAATAGATAAATCTATTTCTCATTGTTTGATTTTTTTCCCACTTTGCATAAGACTTATTGCTGCATAGGTAAAAATCAGGGTAAGAATAAAAGCCATTATAAAGCTAATATGGGGTGGAGAGTCACTGACTCCTAGGACAGTATAACGAATGCCATTGATCATATAGTATATTGGATTTACCATACTTAATGTTTGGGCCCATTTAGGAAGCATGTCTATAGAATAAAAAATACCACCTAGAAAGCTTAGGGGTGTTAAAAAAAAATTTTGTAACATCGCTAATTGGTCCCAGCTTTCTGCGAGTTGACCTAATAAAAGACCCATGCTTGCAAATGCCCATGAGACTAAAAAAATAAATACAAGTGTACCTATTGGGTCAGCTACAGGCATACCAATTAAGAGAACACCGAGTAAAAGTACAAGGACTCCATTAACCATTCCGCGAACAGTTCCACCAATTATATAGGCCAATGATATCTCTAAACCAGATAGTGGAGCGGTTAAAAGATCTGGTAGTTGTTGAAGTAATTTCATTTGCAGCATGGACGATGATGTATTTGCTGTAGCATTTGTTAGAGTATTCATCATAATCAAGCCAGGAAGGATAAATAATGTATAAGGAATGCCTTGAATTTCAGAAATCCTTTGTTCGAGGGTAAATCCAAAAATAGCAATATATAGAGCAGATGTTATCAATCCAGGGAGAACTGTTTGTCTATAAACAGAGAAAAAACGTCCTACTTCTCGCCTTATTAATGTATTTAATCCTATCCAATTCATCCGTTTATACCTTTACCGGTTAGGCTCAGAAAGACATCTTCCAGAGATGACCTTGTTGATTCAATACTTTGAATATGTACGCTTGCTTTAGTTAACCTCTGAATGATCCGTGGCATTTCAATATCAGGGTCTTTTAAGGTGAAATGTAAACGATTTTCTTCAATAGTATAGGTATATCCAGATAATTGTGATGTGAGGTCGTCGTTTGTATTTCCTAATTGAATTGTTATTCCAGCTGTACCCAGTTCTCTAGTTAGTGCTTTGGGCGTTCCTTCTTTTAAAATTTTCCCCTCATCAATAATTGCTACATTTTCACATAGCAATTCTGCCTCTTCAATATAGTGAGTGGTGAGTAGAATTGTTTTTCCTTTAGAGTGTAAGTCACGCAGATATTGCCAAAGGTCTCTACGAAGTTCTACATCAACCCCTGCAGTCGGCTCATCTAAGATAATTATTTCAGGATCATGAACTAAGGCTTTTGCTAGTTGGAATCGACGTTTCATTCCCCCAGATAACTGTCGTAAGCGTGACTCCCTTTTATGAGATAATCCTAGTCGACCTAGAAGATCATCAACGTTTGGCTTTGCTTCTTTTTCTGTAAGCCCATAATAGCCAGCTTGAAAATAGAGTAGCTTTTCAATAGGGAAAAACCAATCAACTGAAAATTCTTGGGCAGCGATACCTATCTTTGATCGGGTAAATCGAAAATCCTTAACCGTGTCTTTTCCAAAAACTTTTGTTGTTCCATTATCTCGAAAGACCAGCCCGGTAAGTATATTGATTGTTGTTGTCTTCCCAGCTCCATTTGGCCCTAATAAGCCAAAGAATTCGCCCTTGTTAATTGAGATATCAACACCTTTTAATGCCTGAACCTCTCCGTAGGATTTTGTTAATCCTGAGATTTCTATAGCGGCTTCTGTCACTAAACTTAATTAAAACCGATATGCTGGTCAAAGGGACTAGGGAAATCAAATCCTTCAGCACCTGGGAAGTGTACAATCGATACAACAAATGCCCATGGGATTAGGATAGAAGCCTCTAACTTTTTAGGCTTTTCACTCCCTTTTTCCACAACATTTGGAACTTGGAAACCGGGGTGATGTATCCACATTCCGTTTTCATCGTAACCCTTAACATGGACAAAAATTTTGTCTTGATCGATACCTATTTTTTTTAGCGGTTCGTGGTTTTCTAAAACAAGGAGTATTAGATCTCCGACGACTTTTTCTATTTTCATCATATAAAGTTATTATTTATTGGACACAAATTTATAGACAGCACCTAAATAATCCACGATATACAATTCACCCGAACTGTCTTCTCCAAAAGAAGAAATAAAGAGCGGAATATCAGAGCTGTGCTTTTTTATTTTGTTGCGAAGATTTATGAAACCAACTGGTTTACCATTTTCTAGTTTGAACGACCATATGCGGCCAGTACAGTAGTCTCCAAAAATATATCTACCATATAAATCGGGGTTCTCCTTGCCTCTGTAAACATATCCTCCGGTTACGGAACAGCCTGTTGCCTCGGCCTCATCCATTCCTAAAAGAATTTTCATATATGCTGCATTATTTGGATATTCATGAACCGGTTGAATTAATCCTGTTGTATCACAAAAATCTTCAGGGTTATAGCAGTGGTTTCCTTCCATAATCCGCCATCCAAAGTTTGCTCCCTTAGCATTTTCCCAGCTATTCCAGTTTACTTCTTCCCAAAGGTTTTGACCAACATCTCCAATTATAAGATCGTTTGTTTTTCGATCAAAAGAGAAACGCCAGGGGTTCCGAAGCCCATAACAAAATATTTCAGCACGTTTGCTTTTATCGCCAACAAAAGGATTGTCTTTTGGAATAGAATAAAAATCTCCTTTATTAATATCAATACGTAGTATGGATCCAAGGAGAGAGTTCAGGTTTTGGCCATTATTATAAGGGTCACCCCATTTCCCACCATCTCCAAAACCAATATAAAGCATCCCATCTTTCGGTCCAAAAGCAAGATGCCCACCATTATGATTACCAAAAGGTTGGGCAAGCTGGAGGATGATTGTTTCAGATTCCTTATTCGCTTTTTCAGGGTTTTCAGTAACGGTAAAGCGAGATACAATAGATGTATCCTTCTTATTAACATAGTTTACATAAAAGAAACCATTAGCCAAATAATCGGGGTGAAATGCAAGACCCAATAACCCTTCTTCACTTCCTGGAACCAAAGAACCATGAACTCGATCAGAGATATCAAGGAAAGGCGTATTCAGAGTTGTACCATTCTTGATAATGTGAATCTGTCCTTTTTGGTTAAGAACAAACAATAGGTCTTTCTCATCATCTGGTTGAGTTATATATAGGCTTTTTGATGGTACATTCGCGACTTTTAGTACTGCTAATTCTGAGGAATAACAGATTGAGAAAAACAGAAGAATAGTTAATTGAACTTTCATAATTATTATCTAGATAAGACTATCTAAAAATTCTTTTTCACTTAATATGGGGACTTTCAGTTTTTTTGCTTTGTTTAATTTAGAACCTGCATTTGGCCCAGCGATAACAAAACTCGTTTTTTTGCTTACAGATCCAGAAGTTTTTCCTCCACGCTCATCGACGATTTCTTTAGCAGTCTGTCTATTTAATTTTTCTAATTTTCCAGTAAAGACATATACTCTTCCATTAAAGATAGGTTCTTTTTTTCGTTCTTTTTTCTTTAGTTTTATTCCATAATCTAAACACTGTTGGACCATATTTTGATTGGATTGATCGGACCAGAATTGTATAATGTTTTCTGCTACGATTGGTCCAACACCATCGATTTCAATCAATTCATTATAGTCTGTTTTGATGAATTCCTTTAGGTTACTTGAGAATTTTTTTTCTAGAACTTTAGCAACGTGTTCTCCGACATTTCGTATTCCTAGAGCAAATACAAAACGTGCAAAAGTTGTATTTTTAGAAAAGGATACCGCTTTGACTAAATTTTCTGCTGATTTTTCTCCTAGCCTATCTAGCTCTTTTAATTCCGAAGACTCTAAAGAAAATAGGTCAGCAATTGATGTGATCTTTTTATCTTCTACGAGTTGATCAACTATTTTATGCCCGAGGCCGTCAATGTTCATTGCCCGCTTAGAGGCAAAGTGCTGAATACGCCCCTTTATCTGTTTTGGACATAAAATATTATAACAACGAAATATAGACTCTGATTCTGAGCGATAAATTGTCTGGTTACATGCGGGACAATTATCAGAAATTCTGAAACGTTTTGTGCCATGTGGTCGTTTATCAATGATGACCTTTATGATCTTTGGAATTACATCGCCGGCTCTTTCAATAAGAACGGTGTCTCCTATGTGAACATCTTTTCTATCTATTTCATCCTGGTTGTGAAGAGTTACATTTGCGACAGTTACTCCTGCGACTTGTACAGGGTCAAGCCTAGCGACTGGAGTTAAGGCGCCGGTTCGTCCAACTTGAATATCAATATCACGAATAATTGAAGTCCCTTGTTGGGCTTTGAATTTTCCAGCAATAGCCCAGCGTGGTGACCTGCTTCTGGCGCCTAAAATCTTTCGTGCATTATAATCATTTATTTTAAATACTGTACCATCGATTTCATAGGGTAATTGGTTTCTTTTCGTTTCTAATTCTTCATGATAAGATGTTAGGCCTAGAGCATCCACAACAATCTTGATTAGGGGATTAACAGGTAGTCCCCAGTTTTTTAATGCATTCAGAAAAGATTGATGATCCTGAAATTCATTTCCATCAATTTCACCAGCTTCATAGCAATAAATAGAAAGAGGTCTGTCAGCAGTTATAGTGGGGTCAAGTTGCCGTAGGCTCCCTGCTGCAGCGTTCCTGGGATTTGCAAAAAGAGACAACCCTTTTGACTCTTGGTTTTTATTCAAGAGAATAAAATCATTTTTTTTTATAAAGACCTCTCCGCGAACCTCTAAAAGGTTAGGGTATGGGATTTCTTCTTTTCGAAGAGAAAGAGGAACCGCACGTATTGTTCTTAGATTGTGGGTAATGTTTTCGCCATTAAACCCGTCTCCTCTTGTTGTTCCATGAGCCAAAACGCCATTTTCATAGACTAACTCAACCCCCAACCCATCTAGCTTAGGTTCGGCCATATA
>Ga0209035_10001333_pt1 | contig 10102 bp, 2 predicted proteins | sample MarorgKNORR_S2LV_6_FD_188220 | JGI IMG/M metagenome (GOLD analysis project Ga0209035, IMG submission 188220) | Marine microbial communities from the Southern Atlantic Ocean, analyzing organic carbon cycling - AAIW_A/KNORR_S2/LV (SPAdes) (version 2) | ecosystem: Environmental > Aquatic > Marine >...
TACCATTAGCGTCATTATCTGCAGGTGTTGTGTAACCATCTGTTCCCGAAGTAACTTTTCCAGTCGTATCTATAGATATAGGATCGCCACCAAGCTTTCCATCAGAATTATCATCTGTAAATCCAGCTTCTAAAACATCATAGCATCCATCACCATCAGAATCTAAATCTAAGCTATTTATAATACCATCTCCATCAATATCTCCTGAGCCCTCATCTGTATCCAAAATACCATCATTATCATCATCAACATCATCTTTATCAGGAACTCCATCAGTATCCGTATCAAAAGGAATGACACTAAGAACTGCTGAACATGTAACTGTATCTGTATCACATGCAAATGCAGGAGTAGATATTTTTGCTCTTACCAAGTTTCCATGCATTGAGTAACTAATATCTCTTAGAGTAAGCTTATTAGAAGATGCTCCATTAAGTGAATTTTCAGATGTAAATGTTTTTAGCTGATACGGTGTTTCTGCCAAATAATTATAAGACACATTACCCAGACAGTCTTTACAGTTTGTCCAATCATTAACATTAAAAGTTGGTGAAGGGTTTTTATTATCTTTTCTCTTCATCCATCCTTTAGAATATTCCCAAGCTTTCCCAGTTCCATCTTCACCTATAACACCTATAGCATCAACCCTAGTCGATGTCCCATCTTGCTGAATAATATCTAAACCAAAAGCATCATCTCCACCTACTAAATCATAATATATAATATAATCTTGAAAATATTTAGGATATAATTTACTAGGATACCAATTTGAATAAGACTCTCCTTGTGGAGCAAAATATCTTCCAAAGTAATACTGATCATAATAAACCATTAAAAACTGTCCCTTACTAATACTTCCACTTAGTGTAAGAACTCTACTTGCAGATGTAGTTCCATTAGGATAACTATATACTCTATACTTACTTAAATCATCAATATCTCCAGTAGCATACAATTCAATAAATTGTGGTCTTCCTCCCTGATTTGAACTATTATAACCTTGACCAATACCAACAAAAACTAATTTTATATCTTGTACATCTGTCCATGTCTCACCAGTATCAGCACTAATTTCCCACTGATAACTAGCTTTTCCAGTAGATAAAGTAACACTAGTTTCAAATGCACCATTACCCCCTTCATTGACAGTAACAGAATCTGGACATGTTATAGCTGATATAGCAGCTCCTTCTTCAAGAAAATCATATATACCATTACCATCTAAATCATTTGGAGTACCATAACCACCACTACCTAGAACTCTACCATTTGATCCAACATTTGCAGAATCAATATGTAATGAAGACTCGGACCCAATTGTACCATCACCATTCGTATCAGTATATCCAGCTTCAATAACATCACTACAACCATCTCCATCGGAATCTAAATCAAATACATTATCTATACCATCCTGATCAAGGTCACCAGTCCCCTCGAAGGTATCTAAAATACCATCATTATCATCATCCTGATCTTGAGAATCCCTTACTCCATCTTTATCATTATCTGGGTATACAATTAAATCTACTTCTAATGATAAAGATGCGACTGAGCAAATAAATGAAGGTTGCGTAAGTGTTACTCTATACTTATAACCTGAAATAGCAGAACTTGGCTGTGTTAATATTAATGTCTTAGTTGCTGATCCTGCGTATGGTGGAGCATCTGTAATATCAAACCATGACGCACCATTATCCCTACTCTCCTGCCACTGATAAATAATATCATCAGATGGAACAGTTGCAGTAATTGTAAATGATCCAGTTCCAGATGATATCATTGTAAGGCTAGAAGTATTTGTGATTATAGCTATGTCTGAACCAGAGTCTAAAAAGTCAAGCGCTCCATCTGAGTCTGCATCTGCAGGGGTGGTATATCCATCAACACCACTGGTAACTTTACCGTTTGAGTCTACTTCAACAGGAAGATCCCCAAGAAGTCCATCGGCATTAGTATCTAAGACTTTATCTGTAAACCCTGCCTCAGTCACATCGAAACATCCATCACCATCACTATCAAGATCAAATCTATTAATTAAACCGTCGTTATCTGTATCAAGATCACCTTCATCTGTATCAAGAATTCCATCATTATCATCATCTAAATCTACAGAGTTTAGTATGCCATCTCCATCAAAATCAGAGTTTACATTCAAAGAACCATTAGCAGATACAATAGAATCCTGGCAAGCAAAAGCAGGCGTGTTAATAATAGCTCTGTAAAGGAATCCATTAAAAGATGAAGAAACTTTATTTACTTGAAGAGTATCATTTGTTACTCCAACATAAGTAGATGTTTCTGTTAAATTTGTCCAAGAAGCTCCTGCATCTTTAGATTCTTGCCACTGGAATGTAACTGGACCTTGAACAGTATACCCTACAATAAAGAGCACGGTATCATCATCTTCAGTTACGTAATTTAAAGGTTGTGTATTTATCGATAATGAAGTACCTACTTCTAAATAATCTGGTATAGAGTTTGAATCTCCATCTTTAGGTGTCGTATATCCAGTAGCGCTGCTAACCTTACCTTCAGCATCAACCGTTACAGGAGCTGACCCTAAAATTCCATCGCTATCTCCATCCAAGAAACCAGCTTCAAGAACATCATTACATCCATCTCCATCACTATCAAGATCACTGCTGTTAATTATTCCATCTAAATCTTTATCTGTAGAACCTTCATCTGTATCAAGAATTCCATCATTATCATCATCTAAGTCATTAATATCTGCAACTCCATCTTTATCATTATCGGGAAGCACAGTAACCGTAACAACACAAGAAGTATCATTAGCACCACATGCATAACTAGGAGTACTTGCTATAACTCTGAACTGATAACCAGAAACAGAATTTGAAACATCCGAAATTTTTAAAGTATCAGAAACCTGAGAAACCGTATAACCTCCAGTAAATGACTGTAATGGAAAAGATGTAGAAGATCCATCATTTGTTATAGACTCTAAACAATCTTTACATGTTGTCCACTGATTTTCATTAAATGTAGTACTTGGATTAGAACCACTTTTTCTATATATCCATCCATCATCATACTTCGTTGTATATCCAGCAGCAAACCCAGTACCTACTCTATCAACATATGTCCATCCCTTACCAGTAATATTTCTTAATATTGAAAACGACTCATTACCATTTTTTAGGGTAATATTTAAATATGAGTTAGGGATTGCTTTTGAATAAAGATCCGCAGGTGATTTTCCAAAAAACGAGGTAAATTCAGTAATGCTAGTATTTTGATAAATAACCATATACTCACCTGCTTTAAGAGTACCAGTTTTATTTACCATAGCATATCCATATACAGAAGTAGGACCATTTACTAAATTATCTCTAATTCTATATTCAGCTAAATTAACATCTTTAATAGCATATAATTCTATGAATTTTGGCTGTCCATTACTAGAGGTAGACGCTTTACCATATCCTAAACCTGTAATAATTAAATTAGACTCTGAATTTCCAGTATTTGTCCAAGTAGTTCCTGTATCTGCACTTACCTCCCACTGATAGTTAATTGATGTAGATCCAGCTGATCCTGTAGAAATAATGTTAAAGTCTGTACCTTCAATAACTGTCATGTCTCCTGGACATGATACACTAGATATAGCCTGACCAGCCTCTTGAAAATCTTTTACTCCATTTCCATCAGCATCTAACCCTGAGGATGAAGGAACACCAGAAACACTACCATTAGCATTTATTGTAGGGTTTTCTCCCCCAAAAATTCCATCATTATTTGAATCTCTGTCAGTTCCAGTACCAAAATATTCATCAACATCATAACACCCATCACCATCAGAATCTAAATCTTGAGAGTCAGGTTTTCCATCTCCATCAGTATCAGTGGAACCACTTCCTTCTTGCGTATCTAAAATACCATCATTATCATCATCTACATCTGAATCATCTTCAATACCATCTCCATCAAAATCATTCCTTGTAACTAAAGTTGAAACTATAGAAGTATCATTTACTGAGCAAACAAATCCAGGATTTGAAACAATTACTCTATACTGGTAGCCATTCAAAGACGATGGTGTAGAGCTAATTGTCAACTCCTTTGTTGTCGCCCCTGAGTATGGAGATACATCTGCTATTGTTGACCAAGCAACGCTATCTGAGCTTACCTGCCAATTATAATTTACAGTTGATGGATAACCTCCAGGGCCCCATCCACCGTCAGGCTCATAATATTTTGGTGAAGAAGTATCTTGAATATAATTTATCCATATATCACCCTTACCAGCAGCAGTGGTAGCATTTCTAACTATCGTATTTTCTGCGTCATCATTTATAATAACTAAATAACCACTAATAATAATAGAGTTTGAAACAGATGTAGCATGATTAAATTTAGAACTACTAACATAATAAGAATGTCCATTATACTGGGTCATATATGTATATCCTGTTATCTCATCATTTCTTAGAGAGTTAAACTCAACTACAAAATTCCTATTCTGATTAGAAGTTAAATCATCCCAAAGACCAGAAGTATACATCTGAGCTACATTACTATTTCCATTTGGCTCATTATTTTTCCAATTAGAATAAGTAGAAATTCCAAGTATATCATCGATATTAACAGCTACAGTTAATTTTTCTGATGATCCGATAGCTGATACTGTAGTAGTAGATAAATCTGTAGAAATTACAGGAGAATCTCCTTTTTCTTTAAAATCTGGTGCTCCTGAAGCATCTCCATCTGCTGGAGTACCATAAGAATGTCCAGTAATTTTACCATCTGTTCCAGTGCTAGGTGTTCCTGTACCTAAAATTCCATCTGAATCTCCATCTGCAAAACCTGCCTCTAGCACATCATTACAACCATCACCATCAGAGTCAAGATCTATTCTATTTGGAATTCCATCTCCATCTAAATCTTCATCACCTTCTACTGTATCAAGAATACCGTCATTGTCATCATCTAAATCTACGCTATTCTTTATACCGTCACCATCAGGATCAGAGAATACAGTTAACTTAGAAACATTAGTTACAAGATTTGTTTGACAAGAATTTGATGCATTTAAGATTTGAGCTCTGTATATATTACCATTAAATGTTGAAGGTGCTGTTTTTACTGTTAGCGTATCGTTAGTAACTCCAGCATAATATGTTCCATTGGAAAGGTTTGTCCATGTAGTGTCAGATCCTGAAATTGCACCAATTTGCCATTGATATGTAACTGAACCAGGAATTTCTCCCCAATTCCATCCTCCTAGAGGATGTGCATAATCTGAAGCTTCATGGTCCTGGCTATAATTAATCCAGAAAACCTCATTATTCAATACCTTTTTCCATTCTTCTACAACATACGTATTTTCTTCATCAGACTCGAGAACAATAAGATAACCTCCTGCATCTATAGCAGAACTTACAGCTGTCTCCCAGTTTGACAGTGAAGGTTTATAATAATACGAATGACCATCATATTGAGTAAGATATGTATAGCCAGTTATAGCATCATTTCTAATAGTATTAAATTCTGCAACAGATCTATAATTTTTAGTATTTGGCCAATTATCAAACCATTGACCATTTGTATAGGAGGGGTGAAGAACTGCAGCATTATATCTAGAATCAGTTTGGTTTGGCTCATTAATGTACCAATTTGTATATGTTGAAGAAGTACTTGCTAAAGCAATTAGTGTTATTGTAGATTCTTCATCAGTAATCACATCTAAAGGTTGAGTTAGTACTACAGCATCATAATCAGGCTGCAAGAAATCAACTACTGAATTTGCATCACCATCTTTAGGAGTTGTATAACCATCTGATGTGGAAGTTACCTTACCATTTGAATCGACAGTAGGTGTTCCAGTTCCAAGAACTCCATCGTTATCAGAATCACCAAATCCTGCCTCAATCACATCATTACATCCATCACCATCTGAATCTAAATCCAAAGAGTTAACAATACCATCTCTATCATAATCCAATATAGAACTCTCATCAGTATCTAATATACCATCATTGTCATCATCTAAATCATTAACATCTCCAACACCATCTTTATCAGTGTCTAAGAAAACAATTAGCTCAGCTGCTAAAGAATTTGTGCCATTATCACATAGGTAGTTTACTGATTTTATGACTGCCCTGTACTGATTTCTATCCAGACTTAGTTGTGAATTATTAATTGTCAGTGTATCGTTATTTATACCTGAATATAAATTATCAGGAGAGACATCGTATGTTACTAATGGAAAAGGAGTGGAAGATGCAGAATTTGGACTTGTATTTAAACAACCTTTACAAACTTGCCATTCATTAAAATCAAAAGTTTTGTTTGAATAATTATTATCATTTCTATGAAAAAATCCTTTCTCATAGTTCCATGATTTAGATTCTCCATCAACACCATATTCACCATAGATATCGATAATATTATCATCCATATCTACTAGCTTCAAACCTATATCACCTTTAAGGTATTGAAGGCTTGGCCACTGTTCGTACAATCCATATTTATCACCGTAAATAGCTCTTACATCATCACCAAAAAATTGAACCCACTGACTACTTTTTTGACCAAATAAGTAATATTCTCCTTTATCAATTTTTTGACTAAGAGTTCTTGAATACTCTTGATTATTTGCTGGGTTTTTAAATTTTATTTGATAGGTATTTGCTGGAACATCTTCTAATGCATATAACTCAAGAAATACCTTATTGTTATTGTTATTTCCTCTACCTCCACCCGTTATAACTATTTTAGGTTGTTCTATATTTTTAAAGGTTACCCCTGCATCAGTACTTACTTGCCATGTATAAGAAATTGTAGAACTAGAATTTCCTTTTACAATAAAACTTGCAGAATTTTGGTTTGAAACAGTTACATCTATTGGACTAGATACTAACGTTGCAGCAGCACCAACCTCAAGATAATCTGCAGTACCATTCCCATCCAAGTCGTTAGGTGTAGAATAAGCCGTTGTACCTGTAGGAATTGAAGTAACTTTTCCTGAAGAATTAACTTGTAACGGATTAATACCTAAAGTTCCATTTCCATCTTCATCAGACCAACCAGCTTCTACAACATCATCACAACCATCTCCATCGGAATCTAAATCTCGAGAATTAGGATTCCCATCTCCATCTGTATCCGTATCTTCCCCTTCAACAGTATCAAGAAGACCATCGTTGTCATCATCCACATCTGTCTCATCAGGAATTCCATCAGAATCAAAGTCATACTTAAAAACAGTAAGTTTTGCATCGTTTGTAGTAATATCCGCATCACACTTAAAAGCAGGAGTCTGCATGTATAGTCTATACCTATACCCTTCCATTGCAAAAGTAACAGAGTCAATTTTAAGAGTATCATTAGTCATTCCTGAATAGTTTCCAGGATGAGAAGGGTTGTCAGTAATATACTTAGAGACATTATCCCAACTGCTTCCATTATCTGGACTTATCTGCCAATCAAAAGTAATTGTTCCAAGATTATCTACCGTGCTACCAGAACCCACAAAAATAACATTACTGTATTCTAAAACATTTAAAGCTGTAGGATCAATATTTTTTGATAAAACAGAACCTTTTTCTAAAAAATCTTTTGTAGAGTTAGCATCTAAATCATCTAATGCTGAAAAAATTTTGTAATCAACATTTTTAACTTTTCCATCAACCAAGTACTCATAAGGAGCAACCCCTGCAATCCCATCATTATCTCCATCAGTATAACCAGCCTCAACAACATCATTACAACCATCTCCATCAGAATCAAGATCTAATCTATTAGGTGTTCCATCACCATCAGTATCCAAATCAGAAGCTCCTTCAAGGTCATCAGTAATACCATCATTATCATCATCAACATCAGTATCATCGGGTACCCCATCAGAATCTGTATCTGTTAAAGCGCTAACAATTATTTTTCCTTGCATAGCAGCATGATTGCTACATATATAATAATATTCTCCAGGTGTTACACCTGTTAAATCCCAAATTATAGTACCACCAACTACACCATTATCTGCTACACCAGCTTGATTAAAAGATGAACTGTAAGCACCACCACTAAGTTGACTTACAATAAATAGTGGATGAGAAGGTCCAGCACCATGAATAAGTGTTATTTTATCTCCTACCTTCACATTTAAATTAGGATTATATAGAGTATCTACAAGATCGATTGATATAAACATATAACTTGATGCACCATTTGCCTCAACTTTGTATACATAGTCAGTAGAAAAAGCAGAAAAATTGGAAGCTAATAAGAAGAATAATATTATTATTTTAGAGTAGACTTTCTCTAAAAAAGAGATAAGGATTCCATAATAATGTTTTAAATTAAAGATCAAAATCTGTAGAGTTAATTAAGTAGTTTACAAATTATTTTACGCAAAAAATTGTAAGTAAAAATAACACTATTTTGATTAAATACAACTATGAATACTTTTATATAATAATTAGAAATTATAATCTCTCTTTTCTAACTTTGTAATCATAAAATTCCATGGAGAAAAAACGTTTATATATTCTTTTATTTGTAATAACACTATTAATAGTAATAGGTTATTCTGTTGCCTCTAAATCAACAAAAATACCTAATATTGAAGGAATGGACTATTCTTTATGGAAATCTGATTTATATGGATGTAATTCTGATAGAGAAAATCTAATTAATTTGATTATATCAAATAAAGAAAAATTTCTTAGGTTTAATCAAAATCAAATGATTTATATACTTGGAAAACCAGAGAATCAAACACTATACAGTAGAGGTCAAACTTTTTTTTATTATTATATAAAATACCATCCATCATGTGGAGAAAAAAATGCCCTTTCTGATTCTGAACAAATAAAATTAGAAATACGATTTGATGCACTTAATAGATCTAAAGACATATATGTATATAATTTGTAAAATTAGTTTGTTATTATAAGTTGATAATTACCTTTGTAAAAAACTAAAACTTATGAAATTTGCACCTGGAGTTCTACACGGAGAAAAAGTAACACAATTACTAAACTATGCTAATGATAATAAATTTGCTCTACCTGCAGTAAATGTTGTAGGAACAAGTTCAGTAAATGCAGTCCTTCAGACCGCAAAAGAGCTAAACGCTCCTGTTATTATACAATTTTCTAATGGTGGTGGATCATTCTATGCTGGAAAACAACTAGATAATACAAATCAAAAATCTGCAATTTCCGGATGCGTCTCTGGTGCTTATCATGTGCATCTAATGGCAAAAGAATATGGAGTTCCTGTTATACTTCATACCGATCATTGTGCTAAAAAGCTTTTACCATGGATTGATGGGCTTCTTGAAGAAGGAGAAGAATTTTATAAAAAAGAAGGTCTCCCCCTCTATAGTTCTCATATGCTTGATCTTTCTGAAGAACCTATTGAAGAAAATTTAGATATATGTTGTGCTTATTTTGAGAGAATGAATAAAATAGGGATGACTATCGAAATAGAATTAGGAGTAACTGGTGGAGAAGAAGATGGGGTTGACAATACAGATATCGATGAATCTAAATTATACACTAAGCCTGAAGAAGTAAATTATGCATATGAAAGATTAATTAATATAAGCCCTAATTTTACAATTGCAGCTGCTTTTGGTAATGTGCATGGTGTCTATAAGCCAGGTAATGTCAAATTAACACCAAAAATTTTAAAGAAATCACAAGAATATGTTGAAGATAGACACAAACTAGATCCAAATCCAATAAACTTTGTATTTCATGGAGGTTCAGGTTCATCCACAGAAGAAATTAGAGAAGCTATAGACTATGGAGCAGTAAAAATGAACCTTGATACAGATATGCAATGGGCATTTTGTAAGGGAGTAAATGATTATCATACTAAAAATCAAGCATATTTAAATACTCAAATTGGTAATCCAGAAGGAGATGATATCCCAAATAAAAAATATTATGATCCAAGAAAGTGGTTATTAGATGGTGAAAAATCAATGATTGAAAGACTTAGAAAATCATTTACTGATCTGAACAACATCAACACAAATCTTCAGACCCTATAAATTGGTCTTGTAAGGCATGTTGGACCCCCTTCAGCCTTAATACATAGTTCACTTCCATTAAATGTATGTACA
>Ga0209035_10001335_pt1 | contig 10092 bp, 9 predicted proteins | sample MarorgKNORR_S2LV_6_FD_188220 | JGI IMG/M metagenome (GOLD analysis project Ga0209035, IMG submission 188220) | Marine microbial communities from the Southern Atlantic Ocean, analyzing organic carbon cycling - AAIW_A/KNORR_S2/LV (SPAdes) (version 2) | ecosystem: Environmental > Aquatic > Marine >...
ACCGAAAAGAATCGGAGCCTTTTGATGAAAGACTTGTGGAGAATATGTTGCAAGCCCTGTCTCAGAGGGAAGACAAAAGCTATGGTGGTCTCGCTGGGCAGCCAAAGTTCCCTCAAGAGCCATTGCTATTATTTATGCTGGATCAAGTAGCTCAACAGAGAGCTTTGAGTAGTTGGGCTTTTGTTGATCGGGCTCTTGAGGGCATGGCGCGAGGGGGATTATATGATCAGGTTGCTGGTGGCTTTCATCGCTATAGTGTGGACTCACATTGGTTAGTACCTCATTTCGAAAAGATGATGTACAACCAGTCCCAATTAAGCCTGACCTACCTGCAAGCTTTTCAACTGTCAGGTAATCCTTTTTTCGAAAGGATTTGCCGCAACACATTAAATTACGTGTTGCGAGATATGCAGCTCCCTGAAGGTGGGTTTTATTCAGCAACTGATGCGGATAGTGAAGGTGAGGAGGGAACATTTTTCGTCTGGAAACCAGCTGAATTACTGGATCTCATGTCTAAAAGTGATTACGATTTTTTTACTTCTGTATACGGAGTGAGTGATTCTGGAAATTTTGAGGGCTCGAACATTCTCTGCCTTAACAGATCTTTATTAGATCAAGCTGCAGATCAAATCACACAAGAAGGGCAAGAAGATTTTTATCAGCGTTTGGACAAGCTTCTTAAGCTAATTTATCAAGCCAGAGAACATAGACAGCATCCTTTACGTGATGACAAGGTCATCGTAGCTTGGGCTTCGGCGATGGCTACTAGCCTTGCTAAAGCCTCTGAGGTGATAGTGGATAAAGACTGGTTGATAGCTGCGGAAAGAACAGTTGATCTAATAGCTCGCGAAAATGTTCAGAAGGACAATAGTCTAAAAAGAATCTATCTACAGCAAGTAGTCTCGATTGCTGGTCAGTTGGAGGACTATGCGAACTACTGCCAGGCTTTGCTGACTTTATTTGATATCACCAGAAAACCAGATTATTTGTCTCGAGCAGTAGTGACAATGAATGTAGTACTTGCAGAATTTTGGGATGATGAAGTAGGTAGTTTTTACCTAAGTCCTTTGCAACAAGTTGGCCCATTATTAACGCGGTCAAGAAATGCCAGCGATGGAGCTATTTTATCGCCAGTAGCTACAGCTCTAGAATGTTTGTATATGCTTGCTCGTCGTGAAGCATTATTAGAATGTTCTGTAGTTCTTGAAAGAGATGCAGAAGTTGCTATGTGCCCAGAGAACAATGCGGATGCTAAGAAAACCAATAGTTTTAACTATCTTGCTTACGCCGATCGCTGCGCAGCGGCTTTGACTGCGCATATTAATGAAAATCCAATGAGCCATGCGAGCCTGCTTAGAGTGCTGGCAACCAAGGGAGCTAATCCATTAAATAGCGTGCAATATGCGGGCGGTGGCAGAGCCCGGGTAGCCTTGTGCAATAGACAACGGGCTATAGCAGGTCAAATGTCCTTCGAGATAGAGATCGCACTGCAAGCGGGCTGGCATGTGACCGCTCCTTTCGCTAATTCCTCTGCGATTGATTTATCGGTCGCTGAGCGGGTTTGGGAGGACGGTAACATATCATTGCAAATTCTTTTGCAGACAGACGAGTTACATTGGGAGCTTCAAGATTGCTGCTACCCCGAATTGGATGCTGAACTTGATTTTGCTGGGAAGAAAATTCCAATCTATGAAGATCATAAGAGCGTGACAGTGAATTTGATTCGATCTGACCATCCAGCAAATCCACTCAGCTTTAGCCCGAAGATCGACGTTACCTTGCAACTTTGTAATGACCAAAACTGTCTATTACCAGAGACGCTTGAGTTCCTAGCCTGATGGTCGAAGCAGCTGTTCGAAATAAGCGGGAACGACTTTAGAGGCGGACCCATATATATGCTCATCGAAAGAAGAATCTGTTGCTTCTAAATTAAGTTCTACGGTGGTGGCTTTGCGAATTTTAGCTTTCTGATAAAAGCCTGAAGCGGGGTACACATTTCCAGAAGTGCCGATAGCAATGAAAATGTCGCATGCTTCGAGGGCAGCGTTAATTTCATTCATATGGAAGGGCATTTCACCAAACCAAACGATATGGGGTCGCAGGTTTCCCGGAGATCGACAGCATTTGCACTCTGAGTCTAAATTCAGGTCTTGTCGCAGATCGTAGACCATCTCCGAATTAAGGCAGCGCATCTTTAGCAATTCGCCATGCATATGAAGTAGATTCTGACTTCCTGCGCGCTCGTGTAAATTGTCAACATTTTGTGTCACTAACAAAAAAGAACCGTTAAATTCGTGTTCAAATTTCGCCAGGGCGGTATGCGCTGGATTGGGTTTGATCTCATCGGACAATAGTTGACGCCGGCGTTGATTGTAGAATTCATAAACTAGTGGTGGATTACGATCAAAGCCTTCTGGAGTGGCGACCTCGGCGACGGGATGATTTTCCCAAAGCCCCTCGGCAGCACGAAATGTACTGATGCCTGATTCAGCAGATATGCCAGCTCCAGTTAGGGCAACAACGGATTGTGGAATTGAGTTCATTAAATAAACTATAGCATGGGAAAGACTGCGCTTGGGCCATCCTACATAGGTATAATAGCCAGTTTTAAACGAATTGTAGGTACTGAGAATATGGCATCTATTAAGGTAGGAAATTTAGCTCCATCATTTACTTTGTTGGATCAGCATGGAAAGCAAACTAAATTAAGTGATTATAAAGGCAAAAAAAATGTCGTCCTCTATTTTTATCCAAAAGCGATGACTCCTGGTTGCACAGTGCAGGCTTGTGGTCTGCGAGACAGCAAAAATCAGTTAGCTAAGCTAGACGCTGTGGCACTTGGAATAAGCCCAGATCCGGTTAAGAGGTTGGCTAAATTTGAAGAGAAAGAAGACCTAAATTTCTCACTTCTTGCAGATGAAGATCACTCAGTTGCTGACAAATATGCTGTGTGGGGGTTGAAGAAATTCATGGGCCGCGAGTATATAGGTATTATTCGCACAAGCTTCATAATCGATAAGCGGGGACGTCTTGTGCACATTATGGATAAAATTAAGACAAAATCTCATCATGATGATGTCTTGGAGCTCTTAAGCGCCCTCCCCTAATCCACTATGCAGCTAAATTATTACCAATATTCAACTTCAGGTGAGCCGCTACTCATCCTTCATGGTCTCTTCGGCAGTCACAGCAATTGGGGATGGCATGCGAAAGAGCTGGCGTTACGATTTGCTGTGACCGGTGTAGATCTGCGTAACCACGGCGGCTCTCCCCATGCAGAAACAATGAACTATCAAATTATGGCTGAAGATATTCAAGAGCTGCTTCAGCGTTTAGATATTGAGTCATGTTTCATCATTGGCCATTCCATGGGTGGTAAGGTCGCGATGGAGCTTAGTTTGAGCTACCCAAAACTTGTCAGCAAAATGATCGTGGTGGATATAGCGCCGGTCGCCTATGAGAGCTCTGCTGATGCTCACATGAGGGTGATTGCGGGTATGGCATCACTTGATTTAGAGAAAATTAATAGTCGTATTGAGGCCGAGGATTACCTGCGAGACTTTATTCATGATGAGTCCACTCGACAGTTTGTGCTCACAAACTTAGTGCGAGAAAAGTCAGGTGGATATCGATGGCGCCTAAATTTACCGGTCATCAAGAAAGAGTATGATAAACTCAGAAGAGGTCCCAGCGGTAACAAGGTATTTAGAAAGCCAGTTTTATTTTTAAAAGGTGCCTTGTCTAATTATATAAAAGCTGAGCACGAACAACAAATATTGAAACTTTTTCCAAAGGCTTCCTCTAAGATTATTATGGGGGGTGGACATTGGCTACATGCTGAGAAGCCTCAGGCATTTAATAAAATCGCTATGGGGTTTCTATCTTAATATTTAATTAAGTTCATATTTTCTTCCAAAGGTTGAGTTATAACCATGACAATATTAAGCGTTAACATTAACAAGATTGCTCTACTTCGCAATTCTAGAGGTCGTGATTTTCCCAATGTTGTGAAATTTACCGAGCAAATAATTGCTAATGGAGTGAGAGGTATTACTGTTCATCCTCGGCCCGATGAGCGTCATATTACCCGTGCTGATGTATATGCTTTAAGTGATCTCCTTAAGGATAAAAGCGACATCGAATTTAATATTGAAGGATACCCTTCAGACGATTTTATTAAACTTGTATTGGAAATTTGTCCAGATCAATGCACTTTAGTTCCAGATTTGCCCGGCCAGTTAACCTCAGACCATGGGTGGAATGTTGGCGAGAATCAGCAGTTTTTATTTGAAACCTTGGTAAAATTAAGGCGTAGCCGCATTCGAAGTTGTTTGTTCCTAGATCCAGTTCCCTCCGAACTTAAAAGAGTTCAGGCCGTTGGTGCCGATCGTATTGAGCTCTATACAGAAGAATTTGCCAGCAGCTTTGGTTCAGCGTCTGCTGACTCTGTATTTCAGGCGTATAGAGACACAGCAGAGATGGCAACAACCTTAGGAATCGGTATCAATGCTGGGCACGACCTAGACCTTAAGAACTTAGCCAAATTTCTGCAGATTCCCAATATTCTCGAAGTGTCCATAGGTCATGCTTTGGTGGTGGAGTCGATTCAACAAGGTGTTGAATCCGTGATAGCTAAATACTTGGAAATCACAAGTACCTAATCCCTTTAGATTAAATTATTGTTCTATTTAATAGTGAAGGCAAAACTGGCTATATGTGGGAGTTTAGGTCGCCGATGCGTCTGCTATTATTGGGTACGGGAGCTCGCGTAGGTATCCGGCGAGGCAAGACTGGCCCAATTCTTAAATTTGCTCGGTCTACTCGGGTTGATATTCAGATTGCCTATATAGCAAAAATATGGAGGCAGGTATCTTACTATTAGCTTTGCTTTGGGGAGCATTAATGTTGAATCTATACTATTGGAAGCCGATCGACCAAAATTCGCTCACTCATTTTTAGGATTTTCCATTGACTCATTCAGAGAACCATATCTACTTCGGCTACTGGATTGTTGTAGCAGGATTTGTTACTCAATTTGTAGCTGTTGGTATGACCAACTATGTAGTTGGTTCTTTTATGATCCCCATGACTGAGGAATTTGGTTGGAGCCGGGCTGAATTTTCGGCATCAAGATCAATAGGTCAGATTGTCATGGCCAGTACCGGCTTTATCATTGGGTCCTATATCGACCGCTATGGTGGTCGCCCCTTTATTATCCTTGGATCGCTGATCCTATCCACTGCAATTTACAGTTTAGGAAGTATCAATACTCTTACCCAATGGCTTGTTCTCAATGGCTTTATACTGACAATGGGCGCGGCCATGATTGGCAACTTAGTGATCAATGTAACTTTGGGGAAGTGGTTTGTAGAAAAGCGAGGTCGAACTGTAGCTGTTGCTGGTATGGGTATCTCCTTAGCCGGTGTCATTCTTCCACCAATAGCAACCTGGATGGTAGACGTGTATGGCTGGCGAAATTCCTGGGAAATGCTCGGTATTGGAGCAGCTGTTTTCACTTTACCCATGGCGATATTTATAAGACGCAGCCCAGAAGACTATTTGATGCATCCTGATGGTAAAACTGCGGAAGATATCGCTTCCGGCGGCGGTGCAGCTGCGCAAATAGATTTCGATAGATCAATGACTCGCGCAGATGCTATGCGAACCTCAGCATTCTATTTCTTAGTTCTTGCCTTTGGTCTGTTTCAGATTTCAATAACAACCATGTTGGTACAAACGATTCCGCTGATGTCAGATGCTGGCTATTCAAGATTAGTTGCGTCGTCAATGATTTCTATTGCATCAATTCCAGCTTTTTTGAGTAAACCTTTTTGGGGGATGCTTATTGACCAATACAGTCCGAAGAAGCTCGCTGGATTAGGTGCTGCTATCACTGGCTTTGCCGTTATGGCAATTGTTTTCAGCGTATCTCGACAGATTGATTATTTGATTTACGGCAGTTTTTTGATAATGGGCATAGGTTGGGGTGGCCTGCTTCCTCTCCAGGAAGTCATTTGGGCTTCGTTTTTTGGCCGCCGTTATCTTGGTTCAGTACGGAGTACTGCGATGCCATTTACTTTTGGTATGTCTGCGATTGGACCGATATTAGTCGCTTATTACTATGATACGGTCGGTGATTACAATCTTGCGCTATTAGCTATTGCCATTTGCAATATTGCATCTGCTATTATGCTTTTCAGAATTAGTGATGATCCACGTACGCAAAAACCTGAACCAATCACTGACGTTGATAGTTCAATTCTTGGCTAATTCTTCTTTCTACAGCGACTTCATTGCGACGAAAGCAATCACCCTCGGTCATATTTTTGATGCTGAATTGAAACGCTACAGCCATTATTGTGCTCTCTATCACAGTGATCTAACTATTTAGGTCATAAAATTATTATTTGATTACTTATATTGTAGAAATAAGCGAGATATGCCTCCATTTTAAAACGCATCCTATACAAATACTCTGTGAGATTTATTATCTAGAATTTAACTATGGAATTTTTGCGACGATTATGAGCTTACATGGCCTTAGTATTCTGGTACCAAGATAATAAAGCTAGATGGTTTGTTTTTTAAAAATATTTCTCTGGTGCCTATAGTGAATCCAATGCGATCGCCTTTGCACAGTTGAGCACACGCCCGAAAAAGTTTTATCGTACCGTAACATCAAATAAATTACCGGTTACGGAACAACTATCAAGTGTAAGCTATTGCTTGAAAAATATTGAAGTATCCCGGAATTACTGGACCAAGGGCATAAGCCCCTTACTATTAGATAAAATTATTCGCTTCTGCAAAGATGAGGGAGTAACTTTCTTTCATGGCGAGGCTAAAAAGGTTTAGGTTCTCCAGCGTGGCGGTATAGCGAGAAGGAATTCATGTTGGACTGTACAGACAATATTCAATTTTCTTTTAGTTAGCTCATATATCTTTTCGATCTTCTGCTATTAGTGCTTTTGTAACATCGCTTCCAATACAGCCCAGACATTGTCGAGGATCATATACTGAGCTTCGGCACGAGGGTGAATCCCATCATTTTGCATAAGTTCTGGTTGCTGTGGAATCCCCTCAATCAGAAAGGGTACCAAGGCCAAAGTCTTTTCTGCTGCCAATTCCCCATAAAGCTGATAGAACGGCACAGTGTAGCGCGGGCCATAATTTGGTGGTATTTGTATGCCAGTTAACAAGACCTCAGCCCCTTGCTCTTCAATCAGTGCGATCATAATGAGCATATTGGATTTTAGAATTTCTAGAGGTAAGCCACGCAACCCATCATTTCCGCCCAGTTCCAGAATAACTAAATCAGGTCGATGACTGTCGAGCATGGCAGGAAGTCGTGCTAAGCCGCCAGTGGTGGTCTCGCCACTAACACTGCCGTTCACTACGCTATATGGCCAATTATCATTGCGGAGCTTATTGTCTAAAAGAGCTACCCATCCATCTTCCTCATCGATTCCGTATGCGGCACTGAGGCTATCGCCAAAGACCATTAATACATAGTCGTCGCCTGCCCCTTGCGCTGATGAGCATGCAGCGAGGAAGGATACAACCAGTAATCGATTAAGGAGGGTATTCATCGCGAGCAAAGTAAAATACTTCCCAAAATGTGCTAAGAAATTGCTGAGATAGGAGGAAAAAGCCTTCATGCCTGAATATTATAGACCCACAGCCCAGATGCAATCCAAATGCACACGTCCTAGCAGACACAGCGCATAATTCGACTATAATGCGGGCTGTTTTTGTTGAGTAGCAGCTTGCTCAATAGTTTTTTGAAAGCAGGATAGGCGGATAAAGGTCTGATTATGAGGGTGAATGGACGAAATGCATGATACGAACTGAGAATCTTACTAAGAGTGTTAATACCAGCGAAGGTGTGTTGACAATTCTAAATAGCATTAATCTTTCCATTAATACGGGAGAAGCGGTAGCCATCGTCGGAGCTTCTGGCTCTGGTAAGTCAACCTTGCTTGGTTTGATGGCGGGCCTCGATGGCTCAAGTTCCGGAGATGTGTTCCTCGATGGGCACAGTTTGGCTGCATTGGATGAAGAGCGCAGAGCAGTTCTCAGAGGCCAGGTGGTGGGTTTCGTATTCCAGTCCTTCCAGTTATTGCCAAGCCTGACGGCTCTAGAAAACGTCATGTTACCTATTGAGCTGAAAGGGGATGCTGAAGCGAATGAAAAGGCCAAGCAGCTGTTGGAACGAGTTGGATTGGCTGAGCGTGGCCATCATTATCCCAACCAATTATCTGGTGGTGAGCAACAGCGAGTTGCAATTGCACGTGCCTTTGCGACTCAAGCAAAAATCCTGTTCGCAGACGAGCCCACCGGGAATTTAGACACTGCCACTGGATCGAAAATTGTTGATCTGTTGTTTGATTTGAATCGAGAATTCTCCACCACATTAGTATTGGTAACACATGATGAGCGCTTAGCAAAACGCTGTGGCCGCAGTGTAAAATTAGTTGCTGGAGAAATCGTGAGTGATGAAAAAAACGAGGAAGCCATAGTTGCCTAGCATGAACACAAGTGTATTAAGTGATAACAAGCCGCTCAGTAATTTATTGGGTTTGGCCATGCGCTTACTCTGGCGCGATTGGCAGGGCGGCGAATTGCGCCTGCTATTTTTCGCTCTGGTTATGGCGGTAACCTCTGTTACTGGCATTGCTTTGTTTACTGACAGGTTAGAAAAAGCATTAATACTGGAATCAGCGAATATGCTTGCCGCCGATCGCATTGTCAGCGGTCGTGGATTGCTGCCTGAAGAAGTTCTTGAAAAAGGGCAGGATCTTGGATTGCGTACTGCTGAAACTTTGTCATTCACATCTATGGCTTTTTCAGACTCAGGGAATATGTTGGTGGCCGCTAAAGCGGTGACAGGTACATATCCTTTACGGGGTGAAGTCATTGTTGCTGAAGAAGCGTTTATTCGAGGAACGCCAGTTGAAAGTGGCCCACCAGTTGGTGAGGCGTGGCTGGAAGGCAGAGCATTGGCGGCCCTTGGTGTCGAAGTTGGAGATTCTGTTTTTGTCGGTGAGGCCGAGCTAAGAGTGGGTAAGATTATTATCGCTGAGCCAGACAGGTCTGGCGGTGGCATGGCGGATAATGCGGGCCCCAGACTTATGCTGCATATGGATGATGTCGAACAGACGAATATTGTCCAAGTTGGTAGCAGAGTAAGCTATCGATATTTATTTGCCGATGACGATCAGCAAAAACTCGATGATTTCGAAAGCTGGTTTCGTGGCGAAGAACAATGGCTAGGCAAATACTATATTCGAGATGTAAGAGACGAGAGTGAAGAGGTTAGTGAGGCCCTGAATCGGGCAGAAAGTTTTCTATTACTAGGATCTTTGTTTGCGGTTCTGCTTGCGGGAATCGCCATTGCGTTGACAGCTAAACGCTATAGTGAGCGCCATTATGATTATGTGGCGATACTAAAAACCTTCGGTTGTACTTCTTCTCAAATCACCACCATCTATTTGGCAATACAAATAGTTTTGGCAGCAATTGCTATTGTTGTTGGCTCGCTTCTTGGCTATGTAGTTCACCAAGGAATTTTACTGCTATTGGAATCTGTGCTTTTGGTATCTTTGCCTGCCGCTGGTTTTCAGCCTTATGTAATCGGTTCGCTTACGGCATTCATCTGCTTGTTAGCATTTGCGTTGCCGCCCTTATTAGCGCTAAGAGAAACTCCGCCACTACGAGTGCTAAGAAAAGACATTAGTCAACAAAAAATAAGTGCCAACATACCCTATATATTTGGAATTTTAGGCGCGATATTTTTAGTCTATTGGTACAGTCAGAATTTTTATCTAACTTCGGTGTTGGTGATTGTTATTGCTGGAATATCGGCCTTTCTTTCGATTGTTTCCTATCTATTCTTACGTTCAAGTGGATCGGTGGGTATGAAAGCAGGAAGTGCTTGGAAACTTGCAATGACTGCTGCACGAAGAAGAAGAACTCAGAATGTTCTGCAGGTAATGGTTTTTTCAGTAACAATTATGTCTTTGCTAATTCTCACATTGCTTCGTACTGACCTGATCGACGATTGGCAGGCGCAACTTCCGGAGGATACTCCCA
>Ga0209035_10001336_pt1 | contig 10091 bp, 7 predicted proteins | sample MarorgKNORR_S2LV_6_FD_188220 | JGI IMG/M metagenome (GOLD analysis project Ga0209035, IMG submission 188220) | Marine microbial communities from the Southern Atlantic Ocean, analyzing organic carbon cycling - AAIW_A/KNORR_S2/LV (SPAdes) (version 2) | ecosystem: Environmental > Aquatic > Marine >...
CATCCAGACCAGTAAATAGAAGGAAGTCATTATAAATCGGTTGAGCATGACGTGGATCCTTCGATTGATGTCAATGGGCAGGTTATTGCAAGTTGTTCCGCGGTCTACAAGCAGTTTTGAAGGACCATACTTATTGGTTTGGATTAGGTTCATGAGGTAGTTCGACAGATTGTTAAAGGTGATTCTGAGGCTCCAGAATTTAATTTTGAGTCCGCTGATGTTTCTGCTGCTCCAAATGAAAACCAGGCGGTCACGCTAATGGGCTAATATTCCGCTAATCTTAAAGTAATCTAGATTAAGTATTTGCAATATCGCTAAGTACTGGGCAATCTTAGTATTCTGATAGATCAACTAAGAGAATTTAGAGCAAAGCCATGAAAAATCGATTAAATCTAGCCGCATCTATTTTGCTATGTGGAGCGATCTCTACAAGTGTCATCAGCGCCGAAATAGAGCAAATAGGAACCTTTGACTTTCCGACCTCAGCTTCTGAGGAGGCCCAAAGACATTTCACGCTGGGCGTCGGGTATCTTCATAGCTTTGGGTGGAAACAGGCTAGGGATGAGTTCCGTAAAGCTCAGGATATTGAACCTGATTTTGCCCTTGCCTATTGGGGAGAATCGCTTACGTACAACCACCCTTTAATACCGGTTTTGCAAGACCCCGAATCACCAAAGCTAACGCTTAATCGCCTTGGAGCGACATCAGAGGAAAGATTATCAAAAGCACCCACAAACAGAGAAAAAGGGTTCGTCCGAGCAGCCGAGGCATTTGCATTTACAGAAGGGTCATTAGGAGACAAAAGGTTAGCCTGGATGTATGCGATGCAAGATCTGTATGAGGCTTTTCCTGAAGATCGAGAGATAGCCGCTTTTACCGCAGTATCTATGTTAAGTGGTGCTACTGTTTCTAATGATGACAGGGTGCTTAATAACTTCCTAACCGAATCTGGAACAGAAATCACCATGCGAGCTGGAGCAATAGCGATGGATCTTTTTCGGGAAAACCCGAATCACCCAGGTGCGGCTCACTACATAATTCACTCATTCGATCATCCAACCTATGCGCCTCTAGCACTAACCGCGGCAGAAAAATACGCAAGCATAGCGCCGGCGGTATCGCACGCGAGGCACATGCCGACTCACATTTTCATTCAACATGGTATGTGGGACAAAGTTTCTGACTGGAACGATTCTGCTTTTCAAGCTGGGGCGGACCTGTGGGAGCCCGGTGACGCTGCTGGAGATCAAAATCATTCTTCTGACTGGGGTCAATATGGTGACCTTCAGCTAGGTGATTTTGAAAGATCTAGCCTCTGGATTGAACGTGCAGGCGAAGTACTGGAAAAAAATGCTAATGACCCACGATCAATGGGTACTCTTAAAACCATGAAAGCCCGACATACAATAGAGACGGAGAACTGGGAAACCTATGCCCTAACAGATTCGTTAAATGGGGATGAACTGTTAGCCCTTGGTCTAAGTGCTGCTAATCTTGGAGAACTCGATCTGGCTCAAGCTGTCGCTGATAGATTAGAAAGCCTTGCATCACAAAATTCGAGTAATACAACTCTTAATCTAATAAGTATGGAAGTATCAGCTTTAACTAAATTTAAAAGAGGTCAAGAAGAGGAGGCGGTTTCTATACTTATGGATGCAGTCGCCCTAGCTGAAAGTCAATCACCACCTAGAGGTGCAGCTAGCCCTTTAAAGCCGGTCCATGAGCTCGCGGGTGACATATTGCTTGAAATGGAGAATCATGAAAGAGCAGCTAACCTTTACGAGGCTTCTTTAAGAAGAACGGCTAATCGGCCACGGGCACTTTTGGGCGCTGCTAGAAGTTATGCAGGTATGGATGATGAATACAGCGCGCGCCAAAGATATCAAGCTTTCAATGCACTCTGGCAAGACGATAGCTTGTCAGAAGTAGCCGAAGCCAAAGAGTATCTAGGGCTTTAATTAGCATTAGGGCAACATGCCATTGTACGGTGGCATGTTGCCGGTAGCTCTCATGTCGAGGCGATTTTCGAAATCGAGTTCGCCAAGGTAAGAAATTTAGGGGGCGGTTTTCCACTAGAAGAGGCGATACCTCGGCAACCGGATTGTGCATTACCATTTTGCTACGTGCTTAATGCTTCTTTCGAACACCTGATAAAATGGATAAGGAATGATATCCAGCCACCTCGAGTCCAGTCATGTGGATTTGACTCCTTAAGTGATTCTGAGCGTTTACAATTTATTTCAATGATTCAGGGCTTGCTGAGGGTTTGGGAAGAAACTTTCTTCCAGCTTACGGAAGATCGTCTTGACTGCCGGGTTTGGACCTCAATGGTTGCTCAATATCGCGATTGGATGTCTTCAAAAAGTTTTCAGAAGGTATGGGAACTTCTGAAACATACATATAATCCTGATTTTCAAAAATTTGTTGAAGATTTAGCGCTTGGAAATTACAAGCTCAACTAGAGTCTTGATGCAAGCCCATTACCTGCCGCGTTAAAACGATTCTAGGTTTGGAAAGTAGTCTTTTCGAGCTCTTCAAAAGAGAGAGGATAATCATGTTTCGACAGTTAAAAAATTGCCATAACGTTGAAGACCTTCGGCTGCTTGCGAAACAACGTCTACCTGGCCCTATCTTTCATTATATTGACGGCGCTGCAGATGACGAAGTTACTTATCGTAGGAATACTTCGGCCTTTGATGACTGCGATTTAGTGCCTAACGTTTTAGCTGGTGTCGAGCATATTGACATGTCTGTAACGGTTATGGGGCAAAAACTAGCGATGCCTGTTTTTTGCTCGCCGACTGCTTTGCAGAGGTTATTTCATCATGATGGGGAGCGTGCTGTTGCGAAAGCTGCTGAAAAATTTGGCACTATGTTTGGAGTTTCAGCTCTTGGTACGGTTACTCTTAAAGAAATTGGGAAAATAATCTCCACGCCAAAACTCTTTCAGTTCTATTTTCACAAAGATCGTGGGCTCAATGACGCGATGGTAGAAAGAGCGCAAGAGGCTGGATTCAATGCTCTCGCCTTGACAGTAGATACTATTACAGGTGGTAATCGGGAGCGCGATCTTCATACAGGTTTTACCTCGCCTCCACGTTTAACATTAAAAAGTTTACTGAGTTTCGCTACACATCCAGCATGGGCAGCTAATTATTTTTTCCGCGACAAGTTTGAGCTTGCAGAGTTAAAAGATTTTGTTCAGAAAGGTTCGAATGTTGCGGTATCAGTCGGTGACTACTTCGCGGAAATGTTAGATCAGTCCATGAGTTGGGCAGACGCAGAAGAATTACGCGCAAAATGGGGTGGTCCGTTTTGCTTAAAAGGTGTTATGAGTGTCAGTGATGCGCTAAAAGCGGTTGATATTGGTGCCGATGCGATAATGGTTTCCAACCATGGCGGTAGACAATTGGATGGTTCTCGTTCTCCATTTGATCAAATCAGTGAAATTAGTGATGCCGTAGGTGGCAAACTAGATATCATCCTTGACGGCGGTGTGCGTCGTGGCTCTCATGTCCTTAAAGCAATAGCTGCCGGCGCTACGGCTTGTTCTGGGGGAAGAATGTACTTGTATTCATTGGCAGCGGCTGGTCAACCCGGTGTTGAGAAAGCCTTAGGAAACCTTAAATCAGAAATCGAGCGAGACATGAAGTTATTGGGAGTGAAAAGTATCTCGGAGATTGATCGCTCCATGTTGCGTTATCGCTAAATTAATGTGATTGCCTTGCAGGGTTTGCTGGATTTTCTGGAGGATTTGTAGCGGCATAACCGAAATATCAATTTGGGAAGTTTTTTAACTACCATTCTAGTTCTCAAAGTTCTGGTTGTGCTATGGTCAGCTAGTTTTTTGAGTCAAGAAGCTGTTCAAATCGCAATCGGTTTGTAAGTATATGAGACAAGACCTCTTTATCCTTTATAAACATATGTCGGGAAAGTTTCTATGAAGATGATTCGTTGCTTTCGATTAGCTGCGCTATCACTACTTAGTTTGCTTGTAGTCGGGCAAGCTAACGGGCAGTCGATTGGCATACCAGTTCCTCCATTGGGAGAAGGCCCTTGGATCTTCGATACTGCTGAGCAGCACAAGATCCGCGTGAGTGTTGTCGCAAGAGGTTTCTCGCACCCTTGGGCTATCGCATTTCTTCCTGACAATGGCATGCTCGTTACTGAGCGTCCCGGCCGACTTCGAATCATCCGTGATGGAGTATTAGATTCACATCCGATCTCGGGTGTACCCGAGGTTAGAACTGACGGGAATGGCGGATTGATGGATGTTGCCGTCCATCCAAATTTTTCCGAGAATGGATTAGTTTATTTAACATACACAAAGCCTGTTGAAAATGGCTGGGGTGCGCCGGCACTGTCCGTAGGCAAGCTTGTGGATGGCTCACTCAGTGATGTTCATGATCTCCTTGTGACTGAAGCTTATGAGGGCAACTCCGGCCTAAATGGGCGCGTTGCCTTGGGCAGAGACGGAAAGGTATATATGTCCACCGGAGGCAGGGTTGGAGATGCCGCACAAGACCCGATGAGTCTTCGGGGCAAAGTCCTCAGGCTGGAAGCCGACGGGAGTATGCCAGCAGATAATCCATTTCTTAACCGTCTGAATTATCGGCCGGAGATATACACCCTAGGACATCGCAACACTCTAGGTCTTATGTTACACCCTCAGACTGGTGAAATATGGCAACATGAGAACGGACCTAATGGCGGCGATGAAATTAATATTCTTTTGCCCGGTCGCAATTATGGATGGCCGATTGTCAGCTTTGGTCGCTACTATTCCGGTAACCGGGTAAATGAACACCCGACCCGCGAAGGTCTGGAATCTCCCCTTTTGGTTTGGTTGCCTGCGATTGCGGCTTCGGGTATGGCTGTGTACACCGGCGACCAGTTTCCTGCGTGGAAGGGTAATGTATTTATTGGATCGCTTCGCATGGGTGGTATACCGGGCACGGGCCATCTGCAGCGGATCGTTTTTAACGAAAGAACCGAGGAGATACGACGCGAGTTGATGTTGACAGAACTCAAGCGGCGGATCCGGGAAGTGCGCGAAGGTCCTGACGGATTCCTTTATATACTTACTGATGAAGAAGATGATGGGGCATTATTGCGGATCGAGCCTGTAAACTGAGTATGGTTCCTTCGTTTTATAATAGATACTTAAAGTGAAGCGTCGGCGATTACTGACGAAGTAAAAGATAAGCCTTTTGTGTTTGAGTTTTATGGGGCTTTGATGAGCGCTGATGGTTTGGCTAGAGGTTAATAATAGGAGTAAGAAAATGATTGAAAGACTGGCTTTAGTAATTCACTGGTTAGGGTCTCTTTGCTTGTTGATTGCTATTTTCTATGGAGTGATTCTTCAATCACTAACCGGCACAGGGTTTTATTCCTTGTTGTTGATAGCGGGAGCTGCTTGGCCTATCAAGTTTATTCTCACTGGCAATTCCGAAATATTGCCGTGGCAAAAGAAATACGCTTGGACGTTACAAAAAGGAATATACGCTTCAGAGAATGAAGATTAGGTTATGAAGAAATATCTAATGTTAATTAGTTCCCAATTGGATAACTTTTCTCTAATGCGAGTTATTCTAGTTGCTTTTACGATAGCCCTAACATGATTGCAGTCTTCGCACTGGGATTCTCAAGGGCGCGGATTGAGCTCATATGGTTGCAAGATTAAAAACACTTGGCAGCCATGTTCTTCCTTGAGCGGAGATTATTCGCTGGCTATCTTACTTATGAATTCAGGGTTTTGTACACTGCTGCTTCAAAGTCTTTCAGCATGGCGATAGCATGGGTATCGTAAAAAGGTAATACCTGAGTACCGATTACCGCGCAAAGATCGTTTTCACGATCTATCCAAAAATAGCTGTTAAACAGTCCTGCCCAAGAAGCAGAACCTTTGGGCCTTCCGGATTCGGTTTGTGCTTGGTGAATTAAAAAACCCAGACCCCATTTTGCGGGGCTGCCAAAGCCCATATCGAAGTCGTTACTCAGACCTGGTATTTGCGTGGTGCCAGGTGTGACATCTAAATCACCGATGTGATTTTCGAACATCATATCAACTGTATCAGGTTGCAATATAGTCGCGCCGTCCAACGTGCCTTGATTGAGTATTGCTCGCATAAATCTAAGGTAGTCAGCAATGGTTGAACTTAAGCCGCCACCACCGGATACAGGTTCGCCAAGGTGTGGAATTACTATCAGACCAGATTCTTGTCTAGAGTGAATGGCAGCGCGCCTTGCTGCCTTTTCCTTAGGGACTTTGTAGAAGCTGTCTTGCATCCCTAAAGGGGAAAAAATATGATCTTGGAAATAAACGTCTAGGCTCTTTCCGCTCAGGGTTTCGACGATTACGCCGGCCCAATCAACACCAATGCCATATTCCCAGCGCTGGGCAGGTGAAAACCCAAGAGGTGCCATCATGCCGTTGCCACCTTCAGTGAAGAGACTGTCTAACTCTTCATTGGCGACACTTTGCAGTCCATTAGCATTCCATATCTCATACACATAGCCAGAGGTATGAGTGAGAAGCTGTCGAGTGGTAGGTATGGACTCAGGTGAACTGAGCCTTGGTTTACCTTGATCATCAAAGCCATTCAAAACCTTGAGCTGTCCTAAATCAGGGAAATAGGTGGTAATGGGTGTGTCCAGATCAATCAGCCCTTGTTCTGCCAACTGTAGAGTTGCAACGGTGGTGATCGCCTTGGTCATAGAGGCGATGGCGAAGATAGTGTCGGTGGTCATTACCTGAGTGTCATCAAGGCTGCGCAGCCCAGCGGCGCCCATATACAAAGTGCCATCTGCATTAGCGACACCGGCAACTGCGCACGGGATGTCTCCGCTAGCGATATGTTTATCTAAAATTTCATCTATGGTTTGCATGTTTACACGTCCTTATTCGTAATCTTGGTCGGCGGGTAACTCTGTTTCTTCGAAAACAGACTGACCATAAGATAGTATCAGCTATTAGCTATCAGGAAACTGGCTGAGGGCGACTTGTTGCGCTAATATCTTAGAAGATGATCATTATTTGAGAGTCTATACTTGTTAACTAGAATGTAGTTTATCTATTAGGGTTAAAATTAATTTCTGAGCGTGCCAGTTACGCAATGGACAACTCGGTGTTAGAGATAAGATCAGTATCTTTTTTTTTGACCTCATTCTTATGCTTTATAACCCATATGCTTGATTTTAAAATTTTCAGAACAGAGCGTTTTAAAAAATATCAGGAGGCTTGAGATGATACGTTATTCTACAAAACTAATTTCTGCGATACTGTTGTTAAGCTTATTTGTGTTACCGTTTCTATCGAATTCTACTTTAGCCAATGATGGCTGGGAGCCTGGCCGAACCGTCGATGATCAACCCGATCTGCAAGGGGTTTGGGCAAATAACGCGATCACTCCAGTTGAACGACCGGCAATGTTCGACGAGAGGGAATATCTTACCAGCGAAGAGATGCAGTTCCTCGAGCGTCGAATGTCTGAGATAACAGCTAGTGGTGGCGACGCATTATTTGGAGAGAGTGTGTTGGATGCCGTATTCTCAGGTGATGTGTCATCACGAGATACGCAAACAGGAAATTATGACCAGCAATGGATGGTGGAGCGGACACTGGACAACCGCACCTCTCAGATTATTGATCCATCCGATGGCCGCTTCCCAGCCAAAACCGTGGCAGCTGCAGCTCATGACAGAGAGCTTGCCAGCTACAGGGCAGAGCATCCGGCCGATTCCTGGCTAGATCGATCATTATCCGAACGTTGTGTACATCGTGGTGTTCCGAATCTTCGCCCTGGTTATAACAGTTACTGGCAAATCGTTCAGTCCGATAACTATGTCACTATTATTCAGGAAATGTTTCACGACGTACGCGTTATACCGCTGATAACGATGCCAAATCTACATGAGGATATCCGGCTGTGGAATGGAAGTTCTCGCGGTTATTGGGAAGGAAATACCCTAGTTATCGATACGCAAAATATTAATGAGAAGAGCGATCCCGGACTGGATACAAAGGCGAGGGTATACCAGGAAAGGTTGACTAGAGTCAGTGAAACTGAACTACAATATGATTTTATCGTGCACGATCCGGGCACTTTTACTGACGATTACACTCGTAGACTTATCTTCGGATATTCCGAAGATAAGATTTATGAATATGCCTGTCATGAAGGTAACTATGGCATGATGAATATCCTTTCTGGTCATCGTATTGAGGAAGCTAGGTTAGCCGATAATGATTGAGCAGAATTGATCTGAAGCTAAGGCGCCCTGGCTCCCATTTTATTCTTAGCGCAAACCCAAGTGGTCTTTTTGCGATCTAGAGCGAATAATTATAAAAACTTTCAAGAATCCTTTCCTTCATTTTCTTTTAAATACAGATGTAGCTGACGATCGTGCCTGCTTGCCGCGCTTAATGGTCCGGGCCGCACCCACGGCTTCCACTTCGGATCTGCGCCGCGGGGCTTATCACCCATTACAGTCACACGTTGGATCACTCGCTCTCCTTCGAAGTCATTCAACACAAAATGTTGCGTGATACAGTTGTCCCACATACACACTGTGCCAGCTGTCCAGCGGTAACGTACTGTAAAGCGAGGGTTTTGCACCCACCGAGTAAGATAGGGCAACAAGGCTTCACTCTCATTGGCATTGAGCTCCACCAGCCTGCGAGTAAAATGCTCGTTTACGTAGAGTACTTTTTTCCCAGATACGGGGTGCACCCGCACTACGGGATGAATGTACATCTGCTCGGGATGATTGTGAGGATGAGCGTCATGTAGGGCAGTCATGCCATCGCATAGAGACTTTATGGGCTCTGATAATTCGTTGTAGGCATGGTTTAGATTTGTCCACATTGTATCGCCACCGGTGGGAGGGCATTTCACCATGTGCAAAATAGACATGCGCGCCGGCTCTTCGCGAAAGGTGAGATCTGTATGCCATTCATCGGCAATGCCCCCATGGGAGGCGGCTAGTTCAAATATTTTTTCATGGGGAGTATAAGCATTCTTCAAATTTGGGTGGCCTTCCAACTCTCCGAATTGCTCGCCCAATGTTACGTGCTCATCAACCGTCGGATGTTGGTCAGGTAGGAAGATCACCATATGCTCCAGAAGCAAAGCTTTCAATTCAGCTATGTCATCTTTTTTAGGATGGGAGAGATCTGGGCCAATGATCTCCGCACCGAGGGAGCCCGCTAGTCGGTTAATCTGCCAATGTTTGTGTATGTTCATGGTAGTAAAGTTTATAACTATAGGAGTTTATTGTCTTGTTGGCTGGTTCTATGGAGCAAATCAATCTTGATTAAAATTAAATTATATAGGATGGAACGGTTAAACACAGACAGATTTATTCTTTCTTAGTGTGAGATATTTGGTCGGCAGTCTGAGTAGCAAGGTAATTCATAATTTAATAAGTTGCTTAGTAAGTTAAGGGTTTGCTCTTTCCTCTGCCAATTCCCGCAATCTGGATCGCTGTATTTTCTTTCCATTTGGACTATTTGTAGTAGGGAAAGACTCTAATAAATGAAAAATAACTGGCACTTTGAATGCGGCTAATTTCTTTTTGCAATGCTCTTTTAGTTCTTCTTGATCAATTTTGGCTTCAGGATTTGCTATAACAAAAGCATAGGGTTTCAATTTATTCTTAATAAGGATAGCTACAACTTGAGCAGCGCTAACTGTTTTATGGTCTATTAAATGGTTTTCAATTTCAGCAGGGCTAACTAAATAACCGCCCAATCTTAATGTGTCTCCCATTCTGGTTTCGAATACGAAGTCAGTTTCAGAAGTCATATAACCAAGGTCACCTGACTTTAAAAATCCATCAGAAGTAAAGATATTAGCAGTGGCTTCTAAATTTTCGAAGTACTCACTCATCATACTTGGGCCGCTAAATTCTAATTCTCCACTTTCACCATAATTAAGTAATTGGCCTGTATCGGGGTTGCGCACACGAACTCGTGCCTCCTTCGAGATTAATTTTCCACCAGGCAAATAGCGCTGATCTTGTAATAGTTGGTGGTCGCGTCTAGCGTATAGCGCTTGCACTTCGCTCATGCCATAAAGGCCTACTGTATC
>Ga0209035_10001338_pt1 | contig 10068 bp, 8 predicted proteins | sample MarorgKNORR_S2LV_6_FD_188220 | JGI IMG/M metagenome (GOLD analysis project Ga0209035, IMG submission 188220) | Marine microbial communities from the Southern Atlantic Ocean, analyzing organic carbon cycling - AAIW_A/KNORR_S2/LV (SPAdes) (version 2) | ecosystem: Environmental > Aquatic > Marine >...
TAACGGAAGTGTCATATACTGTAACGTTAGGTATGTTGGCCTGGTCCGCTGCAGCAGAAAAGCGAGCTGCCATAAAACCATCTACTACTGCTTGGCCAATTTTACCAAGGCGTCCGTGTAAAGGTAAGGCAAGAGCAATGCGTTTAGGCTGGTGGGCACTTAACTCAGATAAATTGGCGAGGGATCCGGGTAGATGAATTGCCGCAGGGTGGGTGGGCCAGTCCAAAATCCAAGATTGGAGTGCTTCCAGTTGGAGGTCTAGGTCGTGATTAATAAGTGGTAGCAAGGCAAGGGAAAACCAACCTTTGGTCACCATTGCTATGTCAGGGTTTAACGCTAACGTGTTGGCAGTGATGCTAGCTAATTGATGTTCTAACTGGCTAGCGGTAACTTGGCTCAATGCGCGCCAAATGCGTTCATTAAGGTTGCTGGGATGGCCTTGCTGGTTTACGCCGGCTATATCCAACTGACTCAGTTCAATCAATGCCTTTGCGGCGAGTAAATCTAAGCCGTTGGCTTCATATGCCTGGGCTTTTAGTTGTAGGCGTTTGTTGGTAACGGTTACCTGGCTGCTAGGAGATAGCAGCTGAGCCTGATGTAGCCATACGATAGCGCCAAAGCTGTCACCAAGACTCAAGTGAACAGCAGCCTGGGTTTCAAAGTAGTCCCCTAGCTGATCTGGCGTCAGTTGAGTGGAATCAATTTGATTGAGTAGCCGGCCTGCTGGTTGAGTGTAATCTAGGGATAGAAGGGTTTGGGCAAAGGCTAACAGTTCTGGTTGCAGTGTTTCGGTGCTAGATTGGTATATGCGAGACAGACTTGTAGTTAACGTTTTTGGCAGTGTTTCGTCGACAAAATGAAGTTCAATGAGGGTATCGTCGAGAGTGGGCTCAACAAGGGTTGTTGAATGGTCGATTGTTTTACTTGCCTTACTTTCCTGAGTTACCTTGGGAGCGTCAATGGATGCTGCAAGAGTGTCGCCGAGTAATATGTTTAGGTTAGCCTTGGAATCATCTAAGACCTCAATCACCTCAATGTCTTCAGCTACTTCAGCTACTTCAACTGCTTCAACTGCTTCAACTGCTTCAACTGCTTCAACTGCTTCAACTACTTCAACTACTTCAGCTGCTTCGACTACTGCAACGTCATTAGGCACCATGGGCACAATAGTTTTTACGGCTGGTTTAGCGGCCTTGGTCGGTTTCGGTGTTGTTAAGTCCAGCTCGATCACGAGGGTGCTGACTTTGGTTGCGGTTGTGGGGCTCTTAATAGGGCTGCTGACAGATTTATCGTTAGTTCTAGTGTCGATGCTGGGAAGTGTGTTTTGTTGTTGGCACGCATTGAGCAATAACAGGCCGCAAACAATGCTGAAGGTGCGAAAACAATGGCGTTGATGTGAGGTCATACAGCAGTCTTAATGGATGTAATATAGGTGGTTTAGTTTGCGTGAGTTACAATAGCGCCACTGGCATCATGGTAACCTACTTATAAGCTGGTCCAATTACTGTAAGCCTAGCATAAAAGCTCGGGCAAACAAGTCCAAAACATCGTTCAAGGCCTAAAGGTATGACAACAGCAGTTCTTTATGTGGTATCAACCCCTATTGGTAATCTAGAAGACATGAGTCCTAGGGCAGTATCAACACTTAAGCAGGTTGATGTTATTGCAGCAGAAGACACTCGCCATAGTGGTCGTTTGATGCAACATTTTGCTATATCTACGCCCATGTTAGCTTTGCATGACCATAATGAGCGTCAGCGAGCGCAGATGCTGGTGCAAAAGCTAGCAGAAGGCCAAACCATTGCCCTGATTTCCGATGCCGGCACACCGTTAATTTCTGATCCGGGATACCACTTGGTGTGTGCCGTAAGGGCAGCAGGGTTTAGGGTAGTGCCGGTGGTTGGGCCCTGTGCTTTGATTGCCGGCCTGAGTGTGTCTGGTTTAGCGACAGATCGGTTTAGTTTTTACGGCTTTTTACCAGCTAAAGGTAGTGGTCGTCGGCAACAATTAGAACAACTTAAAGGCATCACGCATACGCAAGTTTTTTATGAGTCGCCACATCGTATCGTGGCTACAGTAGACGATTTTTTAACAGTATTCGGCGAACATCGCCAGTTGGTATTAGCTCGAGAGCTGACCAAAACCTTTGAGACAGTTTTTGGCGGCACAACAACAGAAGTGAAAACTTGGCTGGCTGCAGATCATAACCAGCAAAAAGGTGAGTTTGTGGTGTTGCTGGCTGGCGCGGAACCAGAAGTGTTACAAGATATAGGGGCAGAAGAAGTGCGCATCCTCACCTTGCTTCTAGCAGAATTGCCCATTAAAAAAGCCGCTGCAATAGCGGCGTCTTTAACCGGGCATAAAAAGAAGGCCTTATATGACGCTGCCCTAGAAATCCAAGGGAAATAAAAACATCAATAAATAAGCCCTATGGCACTACTTGGTGTTGCTATGGCTGATTAATCTCGGTATCCTGCGCGCGAGAAAGTCCGCCAGACAGTCGCTGCTAGTCTACATTTCGATGTTTGATTAGGGGAGGAAAGTCCGGGCTCCATAGGGCAAGGTGCCAGGTAACTCCTGGGCGGCGTGAGCCGACGGCCAGTGCAGCAGAGAGTAAACCGCCAACCCCGATTTATCGGGCGGTAAGGGTGAAAGGGTGCGGTAAGAGCGCACCGCGTACGTGGTAACACGTTACGGCATGGTAAACCCCACTTGGAGCAAGACCAAATAGGAACCCAATAGGTGCGGCCCGCACTGGGTTCGGGTAGGTCGCAAGAGGCCTGTGGCGACGCAGGCCCTAGATGAATGACTGTCCACGACAGAACCCGGCTTATGGTGCGGGCTTTCTCCCTCCTTTTTTTGGAGTCAAAAACAGCCTGTTTTTTGACTCAGTCGCTGCTCAGCGCTTAACCGCAAAACGTGGTTTTGCTGACGCTTCGCTGCTCGCATTGGCTTTGCCAATGGCACGCACATCCCTGTGCGTGAATAGAGCACTATATTGATCACAATGGCGGTCAAATTTATGGAAAGCATTAAGTTTGAAGGGTTTACTGCCCAAGTTAAGCGTACTGAGCGAAAGCGCAGTGTGGGATTTCGTGTGGTCGACGGTCAGGTCATGGTGTTGGCTCCAAAGTCTATCTCCCTTATAGGCCTAAGGTCTGCTCTGGAAGCCAAGAGTGAATGGGTGTTATCAAAACTGGCGTTGCAGTCTCAGCGAGAACCTGCTGTGGAGCGACAATACGTCAGCGGTGAAACCTATACGCTATTAGATGATGAGTTTGTCTTGATAGTGCGCGAAGGTGCTTTTAAGGCTGCGTTAGTTGATGGGCAGCAACTGGTAATAAGTGTGCCTCAGGCTAAGTCTGAGTGGGTGCGTAATGCATTGGAGCGATGGTATAAGCAGCAAGCTCAGTGCCATTTTGAAGAGCGTGTGACCCACTTTGCGCATTTAGTGGGAGCAAAGCCTACCAAGGTTGAAATTAAGACTTACCGGGCTCGCTGGGGCAGCTGTAATAGCCTTGGGCAGGTGCAATTTAATTGGAAGTTGATGATGGCGCCCAGCGCAGTGGTCGACAGTGTGGTCGTGCATGAACTGTGTCATTTGTTGCACATGCACCATGGGCCAGTTTTTTGGAAGCATGTGGACAGGGTGTTACCAAACCACCGAGATGCCAAGCAATGGCTCAAAGATGAGGGGCACTTGCTCTGTCTCGATTGATCTTGTGGCATAACGGCTTTAAAATATCGACATTAGCGACAAATGTAGAGATTTAGCCATGGCCTCAGATAATTCTGCAGCAAAAGTACTACAGGTTCTAAAACAAGACGTTTTGACCGGTATATATGCGCCTGGACAAAAGCTTAAAATGAGCGAGTTGAAATTGCGCTACCAGGTGGGTGTTAATCCACTGCGCGAGGCCTTGTCTCAGCTAGTGGTGATGCAGTTGGTCGAGGTCCAAGACCAGCGCGGTTACCGTGTGTGCCCAGTAACCCAGGGTGAATTGATAGACATCTATGATACGCGGGCTAGAATCGAATCTTTGTGTGTGGGTTTGGCCATTGAGCGAGGCGATGGCGCGTGGGAAGCAGGGATCGTAGCTGCGGCCTATCGATTGCAATCAAATGCAGGTTTACTGCAGGCTGAAGGTGACATGCAGGCATGGGAGCATCTGCATCAACAGTTTCATTATGCCATTGCCAAAGGCTGTGGTTCCGAAGAATTATTGAGGGTGCGTTTGGACCTTTACGAAAAGGCCTCGCGGTATCGCAACTTATGGCTTCAGCACAACGCTGGACATGGCGCATTTGATGTTAATCAAATGGAGCATGAGCAACTGGTTTCAGCGGTGCTTTCACGGGATCTTTCGACCGCACAAACGTTGATACAGCAGCACATTTTGGTTCCAAGTAAGGTATTGCAAACACGCCTTTAGCCGAGTCTAAATGGCTAGTTTGGCGATGACCTAACATTTCTCCACATGGCCACTGAGGGCCATTTTATCCGTCTCTATATCCGTCTCTATATACCCCAGCAACTGGTGTTTAATTCCACTTGCATTATGTGCCTTATCTACCTACACTTGTAAGGTGGGTAATAGTGGGAAAAAGTGGTGTTTTTCCCCAAATTAATACATATTTTGGGTGAGTTTTATGTTTCGTGGGGCTGCAACAGTCAATATAGATGCTAAAGGACGTATGGCAATGCCCGTGCGATTCCGCGATCTATTGACGGCAATTCTCAATGACGAATCTAACCCTCAACTCGTTGTTACCATTGACACAGAAGAACCCTGCCTCATGATTTATCCCTTAGTAGAGTGGGATATTATTCAGCAAAAATTAGAACAACTACCTAGCTTTAATCCCGCGGCCCGTCGCATTCAGCGATTGTTAATTGGTCATGCCACGGATATGGAGCTGGACGCCAATGGACGCCTTTTATTGCCTGCCATATTGCGTGAGTACGCTCAATTGGACAAAAAAGCCATTTTGCTAGGTCAGGGTAAGAAAATAGAATTGTGGAGCGAATCCGTATGGAATGCGCGCCGAGAAACTTATTTACAGGCTAGCAGCAACACGGAAGAGCTCCCGGAGCTTTTGCATCAGTTGTCCTTGTAACGACTGCGCCTATGGGCGCGTATGGAACGATTATGGCCGAAGAATTTAAACATAAATCCGTATTATTAGACGAAGCCGTGGAGCTGCTAGTACATCAGCCCGATGGGGTTTATATGGATGGCACCTTTGGCCGCGGCGGTCATAGCTCGCTTATTTTGCAGCACCTGGGTGCCAAAGGACAACTCCAGGCATTTGATAAAGATCCCTTAGCAATCGCTCAAGCGCAATCAATGATGATTAATGAACCACGTTTAGCGATCACCCAGACTTCCTTTGCCAATATGGACCAAGTGGCCCGTGATGCAGGTTGTTTTGGTGAGGTGCAAGGTATTTTATTGGACCTTGGAGTGTCGTCCCCACAGTTGGATGATGCCAGCCGTGGTTTTAGTTTTCAGCACGATGGCCCGTTAGACATGCGCATGAACCCTGATGCGGGTGAATCGGCCGCTGAATGGTTGGCACGAGCGGGTGCAGAAGAAATTGCAGACGTGTTGTACCACTATGGCGAAGAGCGCTTTTCACGGCGTATGGCTAGAGCGGTTGTAGAGCATAGGAAAGAAACACCTATCACCACCACAAAACAGCTCAGTAGTATTATTGCGGCTGCTAATCCAAAGTGGGAAAAAGGCAAAAATCCAGCAACCCGCGCCTTTCAAGGTATTCGTATACATATCAACCAAGAATTAAAAGACCTAGAGGTAGGGCTTGAGGCTGCGTTAGAAACCCTAGCGCCTGGTGGCCGTATGGTAGTCATTAGTTTCCATTCCTTAGAAGACCGTATTGTAAAACGCTTTATGCGTGAGCATGTGAAAGGTGATTCACACCTTCCCCATGGCCTTCCATATACTGATGATCAACTAAAACGTCGTTTAAAACTCATGGGTAAAGCTCGCAAACCCACCCCACATGAAATAGACATTAACCCTCGCTCCCGTAGCGCAGTGATGCGTGTGGCAGAGAAAATTGTGTGAAAGACCTCAGTCAAAACTTCAACCTATGGCTCAAGCGTGCCAGCCTTCAAGCTGAGCGTTACGCCATGGTGTTAGGAGTTTTGCTGCTGTTTTTATTAGTGCTAACAGCCCAAGCAGTTGTGTTTGGTTCCTACCAAGCTCGCGGCCATATCAACCACCTTTACCAGCTAGAAAAAAACCGTAACCAAATGCAGATAGAGTGGGGGCAGTTGTTATTGGAGCAAAGTTCCTGGGCGTCCCATAGCCGAGTAGAAGCCACGGTCACGCAACAGTTACAAATGGGCGTGCCCTCTGCAGAACAGATTGTGTTGGTGCGTCAGCCATGAGCGACGAAGCGCCAATTAGCTCACCCGCAACGATGGAATACCCATGGAGAATGCGTTGGGTTTGGCTTATTTTGTTGATTGCTGCTACAGCGATCGCCTGGCGCCTTGTGCATTTAAACTTTACAGAGCGCTCTTTTTTGATGCGTCAAGGCGATGCCCGAATGGTACGTGAAGTTGCTATTCCAGCTCACCGAGGCATGATTTTAGATCGCCGTGGTGAACCACTTGCCGTAAGTGCGCCAGTGGTTAGCTTGTGGGCTAATCCACAGGTATTAGGTGAGGATCTAGCTCAGGCTAAAGGTTTGGCCCAAGCGTTGGGCCTGCCAGAAGTTGATTTTTTGGCTCGGCTTAATCGTTTGAGAAACAAAGAGTTCATGTACCTAAAGCGCCATGTTAACCCTGCCCAAGCAAAGGATGTGCTGGATCAAAAATGGTTAGGTGTGCATGGCAGGCAGGAATTCCACCGTTATTATCCAGCGGCCGAAGTAGCAACTCATCTCGTCGGTTTTAATAACGTTGATGACCAAGGCCAAGAAGGTTTGGAATTGGCATACGAGAGCTGGTTGCAAGGTAGTGCTGGCGCCAAAGTAGTACAAAAAGACCGTACTGGACGTACTGTAAAAGACCTTAAGTTGATTGAGAACGCCCAGCCAGGTAAAGACCTGACTTTAAGCATCGACTTGCGCATGCAATATGTAGCCTACCGTGAGCTTAAGGCTGTGGTTCAACAGCACAATGCGTCGTCTGGTTCTGCGGTGGTATTAGACGTTCAAACAGGCGAAGTGTTGGCGATGGTTAATCAGCCATCCTATAACCCTAATAATCGCGCCGTAATGAGTATTGATAGTTTACGTAATAGGGCGATGACGGACATTTTAGAACCGGGTTCCACCATGAAACCTGTGACTATTGCTGCCGCTTTAATGAGTGGTCAGTACGACCCAGATAGTAAAGTGGATACAAGTCCTGGGTTTATCAAAGTTAAGCGCAAAACCATTCGCGACCATCGCAACTATGGTGTTTTGGATATCACAGGCATCATAACCAAGTCGAGCAACGTGGGTGTGACCAAGCTAGCGCTGTCGTTGCCAGAAAATAGTGTCAGAGAAACATTTTATAGCTTTGGTTTAGGTCAGGCCACCGCCAGTGGGTTTCCAGGTGAGAGCGTGGGTGTATTACCTAGTTATGCAAAATGGAATCCAATTAACTTAGCGACCATGTCTTATGGTTATGGCATTGCAGTCACGCCTGTTCAATTAGCACAAGCCTACGCTGTGTTTGCCAGTTATGGTCTGAAGCGGCCGATTTCACTGTTAAAGCAAGACACAGTGCCAGAGGCAGAACGAGTGATGCCTGAACACGTAGCAAAACAGGTCATTGCTATGTTAGAAACAGTGACGCAGCGTGGTGGCACAGGTACTCGGGCTCGTGTGAGTTCCTACCGTGTTGCCGGCAAAACAGGCACGGTTCACAAGCCGTCTAAGGATGGGGGTTACGACGACGACCGGTACGCGGCGGTGTTTGCAGGTTTAGCACCGGCAACCAATCCGCGGCTCGTTTGCGTAGTGATTGTAGATGAACCTAAAGGTGAACAATATTATGGTGGCGAAGTTGCTGCCCCCGTATTTTCCCGCATCATGGCGGAGAGTTTGCGGCTATTAAATGTGGCGCCAGATGATCTGGTGCCAACACAAGGTTAACAGTGAGGTTAGATGTGGATACCAAGCGCTTACATGAACTGATGCCCCTGCCAGGGCTGGCCCAACAATGGGCCGACGTTTGTGTGCATGGGGTGTCGTCAGATAGCCGGCAGGTAAAGCAAGGTGACTTGTTTATAACCTGTTTAGGGGAGCCAAAGCGGCAGCGCAGCTATATAGAGCAAGCGCAGGCAAAAGGAGCCGCGGCGGTAGCTATTGATGCAGAACAGGTGTTGTTACTGGACCCGTCTGATCTCACTGTGCCCATTATACCCGTGCCAAATCTGGCGCAGGTTCAAGGTCATCTTGCCGCAAAAGTTATGGACGATCCAAGCCATACTATGGCGTTGATTGGCATTACGGGCACCAATGGTAAAACTAGCTGTAGTCAGTTTATAGCCCAGTGTTTTGACTACATGGGTGGCTCATGTGGGGTTATGGGTACCTTGGGTTATGGCTTGTTGGGCCAGCTTCAAGACGGCCCTAACACGACACCTGACCAAGTGACTATGCAGAGCCAGTTAGGAGCAATGGTCGACAGTGGTGCGCAAGCTTGCGCCATTGAAGTCTCGTCTCACGGTTTGCACCAAGGGCGCCTACAGGGCTGCCGCTTTAACACCGCAGTATTTACTAACTTAACTCGAGACCACCTTGATTATCATGGCTCTATGCAAGCCTATGGTGCAGTAAAATCGGAGTTGTTTAAATGGCCAGGGTTGCGCCATTGTGTGGTTAATTTTGACGATGATTTTGGCCGTGGTTTGCTGAATGAAATTGCCCCGTCTACCATTACATACACCTATAGCGCAGAGGTGGTGGAGTCTGCTTATGTGGATTTAGGAGTTGAGTGGGTGACGCAACATAAACATGGCATAGAAGCGATGATAATAACCCCTGTGGGCAATGCATTATTACGTGTAGGGCTCATCGGCCGGTTTAACCTGAGTAACTTATTAGCCACCTTGGGCGTGCTGTTATTACAAAACGTGGATTTGGGCAAAGCCATTCACGCGCTGGAACAATTAACCACGGTATGTGGTCGGATGGAGCTTATCAGTTCGGGTCATGAAAACGCCCAAGCGATTGTAGATTATGCCCATACGCCTGATGCGCTCGAGCAAGCACTTATGGCGGCGAAAGAACATGTGCCCGAAGGAAAGTTGTGGGTAGTGTTTGGATGTGGTGGTGACCGGGATAAAGGTAAGCGCCCTCAAATGGCGGCCATTGCACAGCGCTGGGCTGACCACATAATAGTGACCGATGACAATCCACGCACTGAATCTGGTGAGGCTATTTTAGCTGATATTTGCGCCGGTTTTTCTCATACGGACAAAGTGGAAGTGATTGCAGACCGGGCTCAAGCTATTGCTCTGGCAATGAGCAGTGCGAAGCCTAACGACCTGGTGGTGATTGCTGGCAAAGGTCATGAAACCTATCAAGACGTGCAGGGTCATAAACATCATTTTAGCGACCAAGAACAGGCTTTGTTAGGGCTTAAAACTAACGGTAATAACACCCATGACTAGTTTTAGGCTGAAACAGTTAACGGCAAAAGTTCCTGCCAGTAGAGCGATAGGGGACGCTCGATTTTCCCACGTATCGACCGATACCAGAAGTCTGCAAGCAGGGGATCTTTTTGTGGCTCTGGTAGGGCCAAATTTTGACGGCCACGAATTTATTGCGCAAGCCCGCAGTCAGGGCGCATGCGCAGCGCTTGTCAGTACCGAAATTGATACAGACTTACCCTTGTTAGTGGTGCCCGATACGCGTATAGCCCTGGGCCAATTAGCGCGCATTAAACGCCAACACCTAAATGGCGAATTTATAGCAGTAACGGGAAGTAGCGGAAAAACCACCGTTAAAGAAATGCTCCAAAAAATACTCGCCCAAGCGGGCCAAGTAGAAGTGACCCACGGTAATTTTAACAATGATATTGGTGTTCCACTCACCTTATGG
>Ga0209035_10001340_pt1 | contig 10064 bp, 11 predicted proteins | sample MarorgKNORR_S2LV_6_FD_188220 | JGI IMG/M metagenome (GOLD analysis project Ga0209035, IMG submission 188220) | Marine microbial communities from the Southern Atlantic Ocean, analyzing organic carbon cycling - AAIW_A/KNORR_S2/LV (SPAdes) (version 2) | ecosystem: Environmental > Aquatic > Marine...
ATATGGATTAATTCTTGTGACATGATGTATGTTTCGCATCAAAGTTGATTGATTTCTTATTTCACGAGGGCCATGTCTAGCCCCAGCTCTATTCGTTACACCACCATCATATGGGACACCCGCCAAAGCTATATCCAATCCTTCTAAAGAATCAGCAATTGGTGTTCTCATAAATGTAGGGAGACCAGCATAACGGGGCTCTTGATTGGCAAAATACTCTTTTCCAGTGACGGGTGATTTATATTTTTTATGTTTCATAGATTTATATTCTATAAACATTTAAATTAAGATCAATAATTAAAGCTATTTTTAAGAATTATGAAATATAAAAAACTAGATCTTCATGGTGTGAGGCATGGAGATGTTGATCGCTTGGTGGAAAACTTTATTCTAATGAATCAAAACATGGTTCCATTAGAGATTGTCTGTGGAAATAGTGAAAAAATGATCAACTTAGTACATTCCGTTTTAAAAAGAATCGAATGCGAGAACTATGAAATGATTCAATATGGAGTTTTAATGGTGAGAAAAGTATAAAGACTTCAGTTGCATATTGGCTCAATTATACTGTCATTTTAAATCACACATGAATTTCACCCTATTTCTTAGATGTGATTGATTGAAAAACTTTCTTACTGTTTAATTCTTTACCATCAAGATGATGTTCTATGGACAAACGAAGTATTTTTTTTGCTGCCCTAAGAATATTAGGTGAAGAAAAATCTTGATTCTTGATTGCTTTAATTTCTGAGCCTTTGATAATAGTTTTAGTAGCATTACTATCATTTGCTAATCTAAAGCCTTGCTCAGGATAAAAAATATAACCCTCTTTTGCTTGAATATTCTTTGAACTCATTGCCTCTGTATCAAAGTTAATTGCATAGCCAATTTCAGAAAGCATGGATAATTCAAACTTCCTCAATACTATCTCAATATTTGCTGCATCGGAAAGACCAGTAATGGCATTGGAGTAATCTGTAAAAAGATCAGGATAAGGATCTGCCACTGTTAAAAAAGATAGAATCAATTCATTTAAATAAAAAGCAGACATTAAATGCTTGCCTTTTATTTTTTCAATATACACACCAGTAACCTCAACTTCTCTGAGTGTCTTTAGTTTTGATCTTCCTGACCAAGAGACACGAATCGGTAAGAATGGTTGAAGAAAAGATTTGAATTTTGATTTAGGTCTTTTCGATCCTTTAGCAATTAAATCTACTCGTCCATACTGTTGAGTAAAAAGATTAATGATCTGACTGGTTTCTGAATAAGGTCTGTGATGGAGCAAGTAAGCAGGCTCATGCTCAATAATATTACTAGTTGGCATATTAGTTTGAAATTTTCATTTTTTCATTAACTCTAACTTGGGATGATAGAAAAACTTTCTTTTTCAACATCTCCTCTACTTCGAGTCTTGTCTCAGTGCCAACTTTTTTCAAGATATGCCCTTTCTTACCAATAATTATTTTCCTATGAGCACTTTTTCTGACACAAATAGAGATCTCAATGAAGACAGTGCCCTTCTTTTCACTCATGCTATCAACTTCACAAATCAAACTATAAGGTAACTCTTCTCTTAGACAACTCATAAGTTTCTCTCGCATGCTTTCAGCAATCCTAAAGTTTATGTCTTTATCTGTTTTAGTATCAGAAGAAAATTCTGGATTTTGATATGGTAAATACCTTTCAATAGAGACTAATAAGTTACTTATATTTTTTCCACGTAGTGCTGATAACGGTATAATTTCTTCAAATATCGATCGTTTATCAGAACTGGCAAGAAAATCTAAAATCTTAGTTTTATCTTTGAAACGATCCACTTTATTTACTGCTAATATTTTTTTTAATCCAGTTTGTTCTATATTTTCTAAGAGATACTGATCCGCCTTTTTCCATTGATTGACTTCAACAAGCATAACAACAAGATCGGCCATAGAAAGAGCGAGGCTGGCTTCTTTATTGAGTCTCTTTAGATTAAGTTTCTTTGTGTTATCCGATAACAAACCTGGCGTATCAATCAATACAATTTGAGTGTTTTCATAATTAACAATACCCAAAACATTTATCTGAGTAGTCTGCGGTTTTGAGGTTACGATAGAAACCTTCTCACCAACAAGGTAATTTACTAGAGTGGACTTACCTACATTTGGTCTACCTACAACTGCAACATAACCACTTTTGACTTTTTCCTTAGTCATTTTATAGTAACCTCAAGGCTTTCATTGCAGCTTTCTGTTCAGCAACTCTTAAACTTTTAGCACTCGCTTTGGTTGATATTTTTCCTTTCTCAATAATGCATTCAACATGAAATGTCTGATCATGTTGCTCTCCTTCTGTATTTAATAAATGATATCTAGGGAGTTCTTTTTTCATTTTCTGCATTTTCTCTTGCAATAAACTCTTATGGTCTTTATTTTCAGATTCTGGATTCAACGATTCTAACTTTGAGGAAAATATATTAAGAACACTAGTCTTTAGAGAAGAGTAACCACCTTCTATAAAAATAGCACCAATAATAGCTTCCAAAGCATTGGAGAGAATAGATGATCTATCTCCTCCACCTGATTTTATTTCACCTTGTCCTAAAATTAAGTATTGATCTAAGTTTATTTCTCTAGCCAATTCCGACAAACTTTCTTTGTTTACGATACTGGCTCTCATTCGACTTAGGTTGCCTTCTGATTCATCAGAATATTTTTCAAATAACAGTTCACTAATGACAAGGTCCAATGCAGAATCTCCTAGAAACTCTAGCCTTTCATTGTTATTTGATGAAAAACTTCGATGTGTTAATGCATTCTCAGCTAAAGACTGATCCTTAAATGAGTAATCAAAGGTCTCAATGATCCATTCTTGTATCTTTTTGGTTTTCAAATTATCTAGAACACTTAATCAATTGATTGGCCAATTCTATTCCATTCTGGTAATGAACTAAAATCCCAATTAAACCAGATTGTTGTAGCTTTCCCTACAATATGATCTCTGGGAACAAAACCAGGGCAATCATATCTGCCGTCTTTACTGTTATCTCTATTATCACCCATAAAAAAATAATGGCCTTCCGGTACATCAAAGACACCCTCTTTTCCTCTTCTGGAAGGGGTTAATAAAGCTAGATGTGAGTTCTTACCAATACTTTCTTCATAAACATGTGCACCATATTGTTTAGTGTTTTTATAGACATACTGGAACTTATTGGGCAATAATTCTCCATTGATTTTAATTTGTTTATTTTTGTAACTGACTTCATCACCTGGCAAACCAATTAAACGTTTAATATATTTAATGGAAGTATCACAGGGGTAATCAAAAACAACAACGTCTCCTCTTTTCAGTTCATTGGTATTCCAAAATGACCGGTTGGTTACTGGCAACCTTAAATCATATGCATATTTCTTGACTAAGATAAAGTCTCCTTTAACCAAGGTTGGCATCATCGAACCAGAAGGAATACGAAATGGCTCAAACACAAAAGACCTAAGGATAAAAACAACCAGAAGAATGGGAAATAAAGCTCCGGATAGTTCAATAATACTGTGGTCTTTCTTATTATAGAAATAACCCACTAACCACATCAATCCTAATGAAAGAACTATAAAAAATAAAATTGCCTGAAAATCAAAATTCATAGATGACATTATAGATGATGGATTAATAAATAATTATGATTTCTTTGTGGAGTCTTTTTGCATGATAGAGAGAAAAGCTTCCTGAGGAATCTCTACAGATCCAAATTGTTTCATTCTTTTCTTTCCTGCTTTTTGCTTTTTAAGTAGTTTCATCTTTCTCGTTACATCACCACCGTATAATTTAGCAGTTACATTTTTTCTGAAAGCTTTGACATTGCCTCTGGCTATCACTTTAGCACCGATCACAGCTTGCAGGGCAATTTCAAACATTTGCCGTGGGATTAACTTTGAGAGCCTATCAATAATCTTTCTCCCATGAGAAACAGACATGTCTCTATGAATAATACTTGAGAATGCATCGACCTTGTCTCCATTAACTAGAATATCCAATCGAACTAGATTATCAGGTTTAAATCTCAGAAAACGATAATCAAAAGAAGCATACCCTTTTGAGACAGATTTAAGCTGATCAAAAAAATCCATCACAACTTCAGCCAATGGTAGTTCATAATCAAGAACAACTTGTCGACCTAGATATTGTAGTTTTTTCTGTATGCCTCTTCTGGATTCACACAGTTGAATAACATTGCCAACAAATTCAGGTGGCATCAATATACTCGCTTCAACAATAGGTTCCCTTATCTCTTTAACATTATTCATTTTTGGCAATGCATCGGGGTTATCTATTTTTATGACTTCACCATTAGTTTTCAAAACCTCATAAACCACTGTTGGAGAAGTCGTGACTAAGTTCAAATCATATTCACGCTCAAGACGTTCTTGAACAATCTCCATATGAAGCATCCCTAAAAATCCACAACGAAAACCAATACCCAGTGCAGAAGAGGATTCAGGCTCATAATGTAGAGATGCATCATTCAATTTAAGTTTATCCAATGCCTCTCTGAAAGCTTCGAGATCCTCTGATGATGCTGGAAATAAACCTGCAAAAACTCGAGGCTGTATGGTTTTAAAATCAGGCAATGCTTTCTCACTGGACTTTTTAAAGTGAGTTACCGTATCACCAACCGGAGCTCCAAAGATATCTTTGATACCAGCAACTAGAAAACCAACCTCACCAGCGGATAACGAATCTCTGTATTCCATTTTTGGTGTGTAAATACCCAACGAATTGGCAGTGTATTCATAGCCTGTAGACATCAATTTAATCTTGTCACCCTTTTTTATTGTTCCATTAACTATCCTCAGCAATGAAACAACACCGACATACTTATCGAACCAAGAATCAATGATTAAAGCTTGCAATGGTTCATCAGGATTACCTATTGGTGAAGGTATGATATTAACAATTTGATGCATTAACTCTTGAACACCTTGTCCTGTTTTTGCACTGATTAATATTGCATTATCCGTTTCAATACCTATCACTTCATTAATGTCATGCAATACTTTTTCTGGATCCGCAGCTGGCAAGTCTATTTTATTAATAACAGGTAATATCTCAAGACCTTGTTCAATTGCACTATAACAATTAGCCACACTTTGTGCTTCAACACCCTGAGACGCATCAACGACTAATAAAGCACCCTCACAAGCAGCCAATGATCTTGATACTTCATATGAGAAATCAACATGGCCTGGAGTATCAATTAAATTAAAAACATATTCTTTATCATCATCGGAAGTAAAATTTAATGAAGCACTTTGGGCTTTAATTGTTATTCCTCTTTCTTTTTCTAAGTCCATACTATCAAGAACTTGTTCTTCCATTTCTCGTTCTTCCAATCCACCAGTTTGTTGAATTAATCGATCTGCAAGAGTCGATTTACCATGATCTATATGAGCAATAATTGAAAAATTTCTAATATTCTTCATTGAATAATTAATCCTTGGTCTGAACCTAGTATCTCAGTCACCATATGTCTTAGATTAAGATCTTCAATTACTTTTGGTGCAGCAAACATTTCAATAATAATAGGATCTTGCAGCATTAAGATTTGATTAAACTGTTCTTTTTTTTCAAAATCCATAGACTCATAATGATTTTCAAAATAAGAAAGTAAAAGCAGATCCAATTCCTTTGTCCCTCTTCTGCATCTCCATCTTATTCTAGAGAGTTCGAATGAATTATCACTCATCAAAATCGTGCGTGGCTATCATTTTTTTAATTTCAGAAATCGCTTGCCCTGGATTAAGATCTTTTGGACAAGACAAAGAACAATTCATAATGGTATGACATCGATATAGCTTTGATGAATCATTGAGTTCCTTCAAACGTTCTTCTTTGGCTTCATCTCGACTGTCTTGTAACCAACGGTAAGATGCTAATAATGCTGCTGGTCCGAGATACTCATCACTGTTCCACCAATAACTAGGGCAAGCAGTTGAACAACAAGCACAAAGAATGCAAGCAGAAGGCTTATCAATTTTCTCTTGATCTTCTTTGGTTTGGTACCTCTCTTTACCTTCTGGACTCTCAGAATCGTTTTTAAGCCAAGGTTCTACAGACGCATATCCTTCATAAAACTTTGTTAAATCCGTCACTAAATCTTTTACAACATTCATATGAGGTAGTGGATAAATTCTAATATCCCCATCCAAATCTTTTATTGGTTGTGTGCAAGCAAGTGTATTCAATCCATTGATATTATGTGAGCAAGAACCGCAGATACCTTCCCTACAGGATCTTCGAAAAGATAAACTGGGATCAAGGTCTGATTTAATTTTTATCAATGCATCCAAAACCATTGGACCACACTCATCAAGATTTATCTCGAATGTATCCAATCTTGGATTGTCTCCAGTATCAGGATCATAACGATAGACAATGAAAGTTCTAGAATTACTCACATTAGCTTCTAAATTAAAACTATTGCCTTTTTTTATTTTTGAATTCTTAGGTAATATAAATTCAGCCATTCGTTAGTACTCCTAGTAAACTCTAGCTTTTAAAGGAACAGTTTCAACCTCATCAGTCTGAGTCTCAAGTGTAACAGGGCTTGAATCTATTCTTGTTTTATTTTTTTCATCCAGCCAACCTAAACTGTGTTTAAGCCAGTTTGTATCATTTCTATCAGGGTAGTCTTCTCGAGCATGAGCCCCCCTACTTTCTTGACGATTCAGTGCACAATCCATAGTAACCATAGCTTGACCTAGAAGATTCTCAAGCTCCAATGTTTCAACTAAATCTGTGTTCCATATCAAACCCTTATCTGTAACAGAGACATCTTTAAAAGAGTTAATACAGGCTGACATCTTATCCACACCATCCTGTAATATTCCTTCCGTCCTAAAAACTGAGGCATGCTTTTGCATGGTTTGTTGCATTTCATCTCTTATTTCAGATGTTCCTAAACTCCCATTTGAGAAGCGTATTCGATCAAACTTATCAATGGCTTTGTCAATCACTGATTGAGGTATATTACTTTTAAGTGCTCCTGGTTTAAGTGTTTTAGCACATTGTTCTGCTGATGCTTTACCAAATACTACTAGGTCAAGAAGAGAATTTGAGCCAAGCCTATTAGCGCCATGAACAGAAACAGATGCCGCCTCTCCCACAGCCATGAGCCCTGTAACAACATGAATATCGCCCTCAGCATTTTTAGTAATCACTTCTGTTTGTACATTGGTTGGTACACCGCCCATATTATAATGAACAGTAGGAATCACTGGTATCGGATCTTTGGTTACATCAACATTGGCAAAGATTCTTGCAGTTTCAGCAATGCCTGGCAATCTTTCATCAATAACCTCGCCACCCAAATGTTGTAAATTGAGATTAATATGATCATTTTTATCACCGACGCCTCTGCCTTCTATTATCTCCATAGTCATGGATCGACTGACAACATCTCTTGAAGCTAAATCTTTTGCATTGGGTGCATATCTCTCCATGAAACGCTCACCTTCTGAATTTGTTAAGTAACCACCTTCTCCTCTTGCACCTTCAGTAATTAAACAACCCACTCCATAAATACCCGTTGGGTGAAATTGTACGAATTCCATATCTTGAAGAGGCAGACCTGATCTTAATGCCATTCCAGACCCATCTCCTGTACACGTATGAGCTGCGGTACATGAAAAGTAAGCTCTACCATGCCCACCGGTTGCTAAGATAACCTTATTGGCTTTAAAGACATGTAATTTTCCTGTGGCCATTTCTAAAGAGATAACTCCCTTGCACTCGCCTTCATCCATAAGTAATTCCAATGCAAAGTATTCAATGAAAAACTGGGCTTTATTCTTGATGGATTGCTGGTATAAAGTATGGAGCATGGCATGACCCGTTCGATCAGCAGCAGCACAAGTTCTCTGGGCTATGCCTTCACCATAATGTGTAGTCATCCCACCAAATGGTCTTTGATAAATTTTCCCATCATTGGTTCTCGAAAAAGGAATGCCGTATTTTTCAAGCTCTAAAACGGCTTTAGGTGCTTCCTTACACATGTATGCAATTGCATTTTGATCGCCCAGCCAATCCGATCCTTTGACTGTATCGTACATATGCCAACGCCAATCATCTTCGCCCATATTTCCCAAAGCTGCACTGATACCACCTTGAGCAGCGACCGTATGACTTCTCGTTGGAAAAACCTTGGTAATGCAAGCAGTATTGAATCCTGCTTCCACAAGACCTAATGTAGCTCTAAGTCCTGCACCGCCTGCTCCAACAACAACCACATCAAAATCATGTTCAATTATTTCATAACCCTCACTCATAGATTTTTCCTTTTAATCAATTCCGTTTAATTAGTGCCAACAGTAATCGAAAATATTGAATAGAATGTGATTAGAACAACTGCAATTCTAAAAGCCCTTATAACATAAAAACTCATAGTCCTTAGACTCAGTGTTGACACATAATCTTCTAAAATGACCTGCAGACCTAATTCAGCATGATAAATTAAATACAAAGACAACAAACATAGAATGAGAGCATTCAATGGTTCGCTTGCCCAAAATAGAACTCCATCGTAATCTAAATATTGCAAGTTAAATAAAATTTGGTAGATGAACCAACCTGACAATAGAACCAGAATAACTGCTGTTTCTCTTTGGCTTTTCCAATGATCTTTTGCGTATTCAAAACCAGATAGGCATAAAAGGTTTAATATTCTTTTTAAGTAAATCATAGGTCAGTTGGAGTCAGAAAATATACACAGCCAAAAAAGAGCTGTCAAAATAAGAGAAAGAATAACAACAATGGCACCTGATATTTTTAATTCTCTTGTTTCAAAACCTTTTCCTATATCCCAGAATAAATGCCTTATACCATTTAAGAAATGATAAAAAAATGCTTGTGTTACTAATACCCATAGACCTATCGCGATCGGACTGATAAATATGCTGGATATCGCATCAAACATTTCCTGGCCAATTGAAATGGATAAGATCCATATTGATAGACTGAAACCTACAATAAAGAGTGCAAACCCAGAAAGCCTGTGCAGTATAGACAGTGTATTGGTTACCTGCCACTTATACACTGATAAATGTGGGGACAAAGGTTGTTTTTCTTTACTCATATCTTGGTAAGCTTTAATGGGTCAATTATACTGACTTTAATAGTTTCGAACATTTATTTTTACTGGATTTACATTATTTTTTATAATTAGATTATGAATCATTTATCTCATCTATCAATATTGTCTTTCTCAGGAAGTGATGTGAAAGATTTCCTACAGGGTCAGATGACTCAGGATATAAATTCCATTTCAAATCAGAGTTATAAAATGACCTCTATACTCAACCCTAAAGGTCGAATGATTGTTTCTGGATTAATAAAAAGATCTGAGGATATTTTCTTTTTAATAATTAGTAAGGATCTCAGTGAAGATATTCTGAATTGGTTATCACGTTACATCTTAAGATCCGATGTAATCATTACAATAGAAGATTTTAATATTATTGGATTGGATAATGTGAATCATAAAAAACTCATTAATCATCAAGATGATAGCCAGCAACTTAACATTTCTCCCATTGATGTTGATAAGGATAGGTATATCTTAATTATCAATAATCAGGTCGTTACAAAAGACAATTCAATTCAATCAATCAATGAAAATGATTGGACATTGGCTGATATCAAAAGTGGATTAGCGATAATAGATAAAAATAACAGTGAGAAATATATACCACAGATGATAAACCTAGATTTACTGGAAGGTATTAGTTTTTCAAAGGGATGTTACACCGGACAAGAAGTAGTTGCTAGAGTTCAACATAGAGGCAAGATTAAACAGAGAATGTTTCATATAATCATTGAATCTAATAGTAATGAAATAGATGCTCGATCTGAAGTGATGTGCGAAGATAAAAAGGTTGGATCAATAGTTATATCAAAAAAATCTAATAATTATTTTCATGCGTTAGCCGTCATAAATACTATTAATTCTGATGAAGATTTATCCATAAATGGTTATGAAGTCAATTTAAAGAAGATTTCCTAGCAGTTCTTACTCTAACATGACT
>Ga0209035_10001342_pt1 | contig 10061 bp, 14 predicted proteins | sample MarorgKNORR_S2LV_6_FD_188220 | JGI IMG/M metagenome (GOLD analysis project Ga0209035, IMG submission 188220) | Marine microbial communities from the Southern Atlantic Ocean, analyzing organic carbon cycling - AAIW_A/KNORR_S2/LV (SPAdes) (version 2) | ecosystem: Environmental > Aquatic > Marine...
AGTGGTTATTTTAGTTTAGAAAAAGGTTTAGTAACGAACCTGAATTTTATCAAGAACTGTCTTCGCTGTCCCTCGGTACCGCTCTTCTAATGGGCTGATAGCGACGACGTTTCTCCGAACCTCTTTCTTCTGGCTTTAGATAATTCAACCACATGAAGTGACGTTTAGCACGCCTCGGCTTTCCTTTTCCAAGTCGTACTTCTATGTCTTCTATGCTTTGACTGTAGGTTCCACGACCTAAATAAAAGCCGAATAAGACTGCAGCTATACCGACTAGGATATAGATGAATACAATCACGATAACTTCATGTCATAGCCAAAATTACGATTTTCTGACAGACTCAAAGAGTAATAGCCCCAAGCCCGTTACTAAGATTATTGCCACAGCATTAGTTCCTAGAGCAACGAGGCCCACAACTGACCAGAAAACTATATGAGTAAATACGTACCCGCCTGGAAGGATAAACATGTCTTTTACTTTTTAAGGTTTCAAAATTTATTCACATAGCTAATATGGGATCTCTGACTAAACTGTTCAACTAGAAATTTATACAGCCTCACGGATTCCTCCTCATTCTGATTCCACAATAACTGTTTTTTCCTTATTAATGGGAGCATACAAAGCCGCCACCAAATCTACACATTGAGATGCTACCACTTTCCTCTTTATCTTCTGAGTTGGAGTCAGAGTCCCAGCCTCAATAGTAAAAGGAGAGAGCAACAAACCAACTTTCTTGGGAATCTCATATGATGCAAACACACCTTGGAGAGGGTCTTGAACCTGCTCTTCAATTAAGCTTTGAACCCCTTGATCTTTGATCATATCTAATCTGGAAGAAAATTCCTCACCATGTTCCTGAGCCCAGTCCTCCAATCGAGAAAAGTCTGGTACCACTAGTAAAATACAAAACGGTTTTCTGTCTCCTATCATAACCACCTGATCTAAATAATCCTGAGAAACCAGTCGGTTTTCTATCGGCTGAGGAGCAATATTCTTGCCACCGGCCGTTACTATTAAATCTTTCTTTCTGTCAGTTATTCGCAGGTAGCCCTCACTATCAATTTCTCCAACATCTCCTGTATGAAACCATCCATCAGCATCGATTACTTCTTGTGTTATTTCAGGCAAGCCATAGTAACCTTTCATTACCTGAGGGCCACGAATTAAAATTTCACCATCCTCAGCTATCTGAGTTTCAGTGCCAAAAACTGATTTACCTACGGTACCGACCTTGAAATTTTGAAATGAGTTAATGTGTGTCACTGGGCTGGTTTCAGTTAAACCGTAACCTTCCAATATTGGCAGGCCAGCAGCGAAAAAGAACCTATTTATTTCTGGGGAAAGTGGAGCGCCACCGCTCACAAAATAACGAATTCTGCCGCCCAATCCTTTTCTGATCTTCTTGAACACCAAGGCGTCTGCGATGAAATGACTAAGTCTCAATAGCCCCCCTGGGGATCCATTACTCAGAGCTTGATCTGCCCACCTATGTGCCACTCTTTTTGACCAATTGGCGATGAGTTTCTTTATGTGACTTTTTCCTGTAACTGTAGCATAAATTTTTTCATATAAACGAGGTACAGAGGGGACAATCGTTGGTCTAATAATTTTTATATCTTTAACCACTGTGTCGACAGAATGAACAAAAGTCGCTTCCAGTCCAGTAGCGAAATACAGATAGGTAGCAGTTCTTTGTAAAACGTGACACAGTGGCAAAAAAATCATAGTACTGTCGTCAGGAAGAAGTGGTAGGACTTTTCCCACTGCTTCTACGTTACTGCACAGATTTCGATGCGTGAGCATCACGCCTTTCGGATCGCCAGTAGTCCCCGAGGTGTAGATAATTGTAACTGTATCTGAAGGCTTCAAGCTCAAAGCGTTATCTCTAAATTGTTCTTCTGACAAAACTCCGCTTTCCCCTTCTCTTAGAAAGGTTTTCCAGGGAATTACCCCCTCTCGACAGTCTTGGTCTGATTCATACATAACGACAGGGATTTGAATTGAGAGTTGTTTGCACGCGTCCAACGCTTTATCAGCTTGATCGCTATTGGAAACGAAGATTAACCTAGATCCAGAGTCTTTCAGTATGAAAGACACTTGTGCAGCGGTGAGTGTTCCGTAAATGGGAACGTCCAGGACTGCGGAACAAATACAGGCTAAATCTGACACTAACCATTGTAGACAATCGTCTGCAAAAATCGCTACTTTATCACCCTTCCTGATTCCCAAATGGTGTAAACCGCCTGCGGCTGCCAACACCATTTGGTACACTTCAGCATACTTCACGTCAATCAAATCATCCCCAGATCCTTCGAAGTACCGATAGGCCACTTGGTCTCTAGATTGATCGCTAACGGAAAAAAACATCTGGCTGAGAGTGCCGTGACTCAGTTCCTGCCGATCTCTTTGTTTCGCTAATTCTGTCACCTTGTCTACAAAATCCTAATTTCGGTGATTAACTCCATATCAGGTCGCATCGAATGGAGGACGCTACAATATTTGTCGACAGATAGCTCTACTGCTCGAGCTAATTTAGGACTATCCTTGCCTAACATTCCACCAACTACGAACGAGAGCTTCACTCTCTTGAAGAAGCGTGGTATTTCAGGCGCTCTTTCGGCATCCGCAAAAATCTCGAGACTTTCAAAAGGAACACGGGATTTCTGGAGAACCATTAAAACATCAATCCCCATACAACCCATGAGACCTAAAAGAACTGAGTCCATTGGAGAAGGGCCTTCTTCACGATTTCCATCTAGTGTTGCGATTGGACCTAAACCCACTTGGCCCTGAAAGCAATTACCGCTTCCAGTCCATTTTAATGTCGAACCTTTAAAAGAGCTCATCTTGAATCGTCCCAGAAGATGGAGGGGAATCTATGTGGTCTTCTTCACCCGTAAGTCGGGCAAGGGTCTCACGAGCATGGGAAACATGTTCCGCTGCTTCTTTCCCAGCCGGAGCATTCTCCAAGAAAGCACGAAGGTGTGGAATAGCTTCTAGATCTTTTCCAGTTCGGACCAAAAGGAAGGCCAACCCATAATGAGCACCAGCTGTTTGTGGGTCCTTATTAACTACATGTTTGTAGGTCTTTACGGCTTCCTCTATCATGCCAATTTTAGTATAAACTATAGCTATCTGTTGTAACACAATTGTATCGCCTGGGGATTGTTTCAAAGCTAAACGGAATGAGGTAAGAGCCTCATGAAGCTTGTCTTCCCCTACAAGCGCGAGGCCCTCCTCATAATACGGAGTTCGATCCTTATCCCTGGAATTATTGAAGAAACGCTGCCACCAAGCCATGCAAAAACTCTCTTAAGAGAAATGCTTTGTTATAAAACACTGAACCTAACAATCACCTTGACTGAGATCCAAAGTAGAATGCGCTTAAATAGGACGCAACGAGTAAACTTTTCTCTTAGAAATAGAGCTCTCTCTAACTTGGACTCAAGACTACAACATCTTCCTGTTTCATAAGGATGTTCAGTCCTTTATTCTCCAAAATACCGATTAGCTTTTCAGTACTCTCCCAAACCACAACTCTGCCAGTTGTCGAAATAATTCTGGCGATTTCCAACATCCAGTCCCCGTCCTCTTTCCCCGAAATAACTAGACCGCGAAAACATCCGTCGCGAAAGGGCATCTTTTCACCAACTATAAGCCTGCTCCCTCTGTCTAGACCAGAGAATCCATGACTTAGAAACATTTCGTGACGGATTCCCACAAATTCAAAGTTGGTTGTAATTTGAGTCAAATCTTTGATCCGACTAGACATATCTCCAATTAGTCCCACGTTACCATACCCTTCCGTCAATCCCAGAAGGGCAGCCATTTCCAATGCTCCTGGTAATTTACTGACTACCCTTTGAGGTTCCCTTCTGGACCCTGAGCGAGGAGGAGGACGAAGATCTCCACAACCATCTACAACTGGAAACTTGTCCCTGCAGTTGGAGCAACCCAAAAAACCTTCTAAAACTCTTCGGTCTTGAGTTTTTTCAGCGAACAATATGAGACCAAATTCCGGGCCACATCGTGGACATGTCATTTGATCTACAAGTAAAAGATGCAAAGACACCTCCTAGGGTTTCAACAGGCTTCTATGGCAAGAACCGGAATATGAACGTTAGCTGGACGGTTACACACAAAAGCAACTGCTTGAGCAACATCGTAAGGGTCAAGCATTTCAGAACGACTAGGAAGATTTCCATTATCATCTATGTTAATGGAATCCCACAGCCTCGTATTCGTTGCCGATGGTTCTAGCAAACAAGCTTTTAACTCCGTTTCTTTAATCTCTTCTACCAAAACCTCATGAAGGCCTCTAAGCCCATACTTTGCTGAAGAGTATGAGACATTTTCGGGATATGCCACACGACCTGCTACTGATCCCACATTCACTATGAGACCTGACCCCCTGGTGATCATCTTTGGAAGGAGGCATCTGATCACTGCAAAAGGACCTTCCAAATTTACTTTAAGGCTTTGTCGAAAAGTCTCCAGTGGAGTATCGGAGATCAGGCCGAGCGTGAATACTCCTGCCGTATTAACCACAATATCTGGAATTTCCCCAACCGACTCCATTAGTGACTCTAAAGATTTCTCTAGGTTATCAGTATCTTGAAAGTCCAATATGTGACCTTGCCCACCTATGCGGTCCGCCAGGGCACGGGCTCTAGTCTTCGATCTTGAAGTTAGATGCACGGCCAGACCCTCTTCAGCTAAAGTCTTGGCCACCGCCCTTCCGATGTCTCCGGTCCCGCCTACAATCAACCCCGATTTCCCTTCCAGTAAGCCAGTCATCCTCTAGGATGATACAGAGCTATAGTCAGTCCCACACAATCTGAGGAATTCTCCCCGGGTCATTGAGTCTTCAAGATAGGTCCCACGCATAGCAGAAGTGACCGTTTTTGAATTCTGTTTTTGAACTCCCCTCATCATCATACAAAGATGCTGAGCTTCTATTACGACTCCGACACCTTCAGGATCAATTAGTTCCCACACAGCTTGGGCTATTTGTTCGGTCAAACGCTCCTGGACCTGAAACCTTCGAGCAAAAACCTCAACTAGACGTGGTAGCTTCGATAACCCAACAATTTTACCGTTTGGAACGTAACCTATATGGACCTTACCAAAGAAAGGTAGTAAGTGATGTTCACACAAAGAATAAACCTCTATGTGTTTCACGAGTACCATATTTTTATGAGCTTCCTCAAAGAGTGCTCCATTTATTACATTGGAAGTATCCATCTGGTAGCCACTGGTCAGAAACTCCATTGATTTCTTTACTCGATCTGGAGTTCGAATCATGCCTTCTCTACTAGGATCGTCCCCGAGTCTCGATATCATCTCAGCTATCAACTCTGCAAAGGACGCTCCTTCCAGTTGTTTGTTCACCCTTCATACTCCACACAATGTCTTGGCGTCTCCCAGAGTGTCAGCTTGCTCAATTTAATCCCTTCGGGGAATCCTTCCACCAATCTATTCCAAATCTCTATTACAAAATTTTCTGTTGATGGAATCACACTCTTCATCCAAGAAACTTCAAGATTAATATTACGATGGTCAACGTCCTTGATAACCTTGGATTCCACCAATGCTTTCAAATCCTTTAGGTCCATTACAAATCCAGTTTGGGGGTCTGGTATCCCCTCTACGGTCACCATCAGCCTATAGTCATGACCATGCCAATTTGGATTGGCACAACCACCAAACACTTCACTATTACGTTCATCTGTCCACTCGGGATTGAAAACTCTGTGAGCGGCACTGAAATGAAGTTCTCTGGTAATTTTAACGGAAGACACTATTGCCTCTCAGTTTCGGTGAATAGGACAGATACATTTACCGCAAACAGCCCTGTGCCTAAGGTGTCCATTCCAAAGTAACGATCCCGCCACTACAACGCTTCCTACCGTACTTCCCTGTGCTTCCGAAAAAGATAGGAATCCTCCTGTCAGCGAAACCCCCCAAACCAAGAATCCTATCAGCCCCATGAGCCACACCAATGCATTTCGGTGATGTTTTAAGGCAAAACCAAAGGAAGTCATAGCCATAACAAATGCTGCTGCCAAAAGTCCATACTCTACACCACTATTGTGACCTAAAACTGACAGCGTTGGAGTTGCTAGAGGTGTTAAGATACAATGGATAGCACAAACCAAGGGCACCAGGGCTTCCCTAAGAGACTTGACCACAATTTTATCCATATCCGTTAATTACATCTCAAAAAAGTCAAAGCTACGTAGACCTGAGTAAATGAAAATCGCTAAACACTAGCAAATCATCAAGAGAATTCCGGTTCAGTCTCCAGTTGCTTAAAGTGTAAAACAAGCCATCTTTGAATTCATTTTCCCGATTTTCGCAAAGTGTTAGTCGATGGTTCCGTATCACGCTGAATCTGACTTGCCCTAACCTCTGCTTCATCCCATACTCGCAGGATGTTCTGCCCAGCTAATTTCATCAATTCTTCCCCAGTCCAACCCCTTCTAGAAAGTTCTCGGAAAAGTGCTGGAAAAGTAGAAACATCCTCTAGGCCGACTGGGGTAGAATCGATACCGTCAAAATCTGAACCAATACCGACGTGATCTATTCCAGCCACATCAACTACATGCTCAATATGTTTTACTACATCATCCAAGGTAGCCCTCGGGGCTTGAGAGATGAAACTAGGAACAAAAGTAATCATCACCACACCACCGTTTTCAGGAAGTCTTCTTAGAATCCTATCTGGCACATTACGGGGGTGCTCTGTTATCCCCCTAGCTGAAGAATGTGAAAATATGACAGGTGCAGACACAACATCCAAGACTTGGTCCATTGTTTCTGGCGATGTGTGTGAAAGATCTACTAACATTCCTAAGCGGTTCATTTCCCCGACTACCTCTATACCAAATGGTGTAAGCCCTCCATGCACAGAGTCTTCACAGCAGGCATCTGCCCAGTCATTGTGACCATTATGAGTTAGAGTCATATAACGAACACCCAGGTCAAAATAGGACCGCAGTGCTCCTAAAGAATTCTCTATGGCATGGCCACCTTCCATTCCTAGTACAGAGGCCACTTTCCCAGAACCAAAAATCCTGTTTACGTCGGAAGTGGAGTACGCTTGTTCAAACACATCGGGATATCGCCGAATGATACGACGAGCGATGTCTATTTGCTCCAGTTGTACCCTGGCCGCACCTTCCTCTACAGCTTCCATCGGGATATACACTGACCAAAATTGAGCACCCACCATACCAGCCCTGAGTCTTCTAATATCGGTGTGACCGACCGTAGTTGACCTGAGGTCATATCTACTGACGTCACCGGGTGCATCCAGATCGTTAGTGATCAACCAAGGCAAATCATTGTGTCCATCGAACAGGGGTACTGAGGACAATGCCCGTTGTACTTTTTGCAAATGTTCGTCCTGCGCATATCCCGACCCAACCACAGTAAATAACATTATCCCACAAATTGTCAGCCGCCTCAGCATAGCTTCTTTCCTTTTCCATTTCCATGACAGTCACATCTAAATCTCCGAAGATTCAGACAATTTCTTAATCCTCTACATTTCAATCAAAATCAGTAGGAATCCTACTTGCCGTCCTTCAGAAGATAAATGGCAAACAGTAAGATTAGGACAAAGAAGGTAACGTAAAAAAACATCCCAATGCCAATCATTCTTATTAATAGCATCTCAATACTCATAACATGTTCAACTGTCTGGTGTCCTGGGGGAGCCCACTGAATCAACAGTGCTGTGACCAACAAGACCGACTGCGCAAACCAAATCTCCTTGGAACTTACGCGTTTTAGTCGCTCCAAACTCACAGTATGTTGCAGGCCAGACTTAAGCGTTGTCCAGTTTAGTGCACCCAGGCCCATCACTGTAACCGCCAATACTATCTTTAGAAGAAGGACTCTGCCATAGCCAGTCGTCAACAAATCACTGGTTGTAGACAAATGAATAGAAGAGGATAAAACACCCGAAATAATCAAGATTCCCACCCAAACCATTGAGGATTTTGAAAAATTAGACATTACTTCTGGCAGTAGGGATTTGGTAAACGACACCTGTCGCCTCCAACTCCTTTCTAAAACCAAGAGGAACATCAGGGAACCCAACCAGCCAGCTGCTGCCCAAACATGAAGGATGTCTGCAGACAGGCTCAGCCAAGAGATTCCTTCAACTGCATTCGCATGCCCCGAGAATGCTGGAAACGCCGCTACGGCCATCAATAAACCAGTGACCAAGCCCCACCCCGCACTTCGCTTCACATACAAGGTTGCCACAGCAAGCCCACAGCCTGCCAAAGCAATAATCCATGAGGATCCCCATAAGGTGTGTCTTAGTAAAAGCCAAGCGTCTTCTCCCCAAGGGACAAAAGGGTCACGAAAAGCTATCAGCTGTCGAAAAAATAGCATCAGCATTGCAACAGTGAGAAAAAATCCTCCTTTAATTGCAGTCCTGATGAGCATAGCGTCCACAAATGACCTGGGGAAGTCATCGTCTTCTCCTGTTCCGGCAAAGAGAGTCCATCTGGAAAGGGAAACACCCAGAACAAACACGAGAGATGAAAGATAGAGCCAACCGATAAGCGTGTTTAGTATTAACACAGATAGTTTTTCAAATGTTATTCTACAGATACCGTGAAGTCATAGTCCCCTGTCACCACATGCCCATCCTGCCCTATTCCGCGCCAGAACACCTTGTAACTGCCCGCTAAAAGTGTGTTGTCCAAATGTGCAATGAAAGCAGTCTGGTCTACTGAATCAGCTTCGAATTCCACACCAGCCACGAGAGAGTCCCCAGCATCTACCAATCTAATGGATACCGAATTGCTCTGCGGAACCTGGGTGAACCAGATACTAATCTGAGAAACTGACTCAACAATGGTATCTTTAACTGGAATAGTTTTATCAACTCCAAAATGGTATGACGAAGGGAAGTGATTCGAAAATGTAGAGGCAGCTAGGGTTAGCACCAAAACAACTCCCAAGCAACAATATTTAAAGCATCTCATAACAAATTCCTTAATGGTCAACAAATTTGTTGTAAAATATCATTGAACTTACTAAAACCCGACTGCTCCAAAAGTTAGTGCAGAAAACGTCATGCTCAAGGGGGGCTGAAAGAGTTGCCTTCAGCCCCCCTTGGCTCTAAGCATACAAGTAAGCTGTTTATTGAAGCTCAGGGACAGAGATTGTGACTCCAACCCAGAATCCACCTTCCTCCTCTGAAGGCATGGTGTCAACCGAGAAAGCAAGCCCCGACTTCACAGGTGTTAGCTCAATAGTTGTAGCCTCCCTGCATGCAACCACCATATGAACATCTGATGATGAATTTTGCAATCCCATAGATAGATTTAGATTCGCTACCTGAATGACCTTAAGAGACTCAAATTATGCATATCCGATCTTATGGGATCGTCACCTTTGGGTGTTTCCAATATTTTAGGCACGGCACTCAACCTAGAATCGGTCATTATATTCCTAAACGGATCCATTCCAAGAAATCCATCTCCAATATTCTGATGTCTATCCTTGTGAGAAAGAAATGGATGTTGTGAATCATTCATATGAATAAGACCCAGATTTTCAATGCCCAATATACTATCAAATTGATCCCAAACCCCATCGTAGTCATCTACTAAATCGTACCCTGCTGAATAACCATGACACGTATCGAAACAGAAACCCACCCGGTCTCTTAATCCCGAGGGAATGAATTCTCTGATTCTTGCTAAATGCTCGAAAGCCCCACCTACACTGGTACCACTACCCGCAGTTAATTCGAGTAATACCTTGGTACCCTTGGGTACTGCTTCAAGGGCCGAAGTGATTCCAGAGGCATTAAGTTCTATGCCTTCCTGAAGGTCTGCCCCGAACTCTAAGAGCTCTCTCCGCTTTTTATCTAACAGTTTTTTCTCTTCCTTGAGTTGACGCTTAGCCAAATCATCCGATGTTAAATCGATTTTTTTCTGAATTTGGTCCATCTCCACCTGAACGTCCTTTAGGCCTTGTCGACGTTCATTATTCTCTGGATTTTTCGCCGAAATCCCTGTTGCATTCCCTGGGT
>Ga0209035_10001345_pt1 | contig 10055 bp, 10 predicted proteins | sample MarorgKNORR_S2LV_6_FD_188220 | JGI IMG/M metagenome (GOLD analysis project Ga0209035, IMG submission 188220) | Marine microbial communities from the Southern Atlantic Ocean, analyzing organic carbon cycling - AAIW_A/KNORR_S2/LV (SPAdes) (version 2) | ecosystem: Environmental > Aquatic > Marine...
TTCTCCTGTTTTTGATTCTTTATTATTTCCTGATTCTGAATACAGATATCCTGGTTTTGAAAAATTTTCTTTTTCATCAAATGAATCCAGTAAATTAATAAAAAATGGTGTACATGGTGCAGTTCCATATAATTTGTATCCTGCTTTACGAAATTTATCAAAAATTTTTGTTGATTTTGAATATGCTGATACGGTTGTAATTCCACTTTGAAATGGATATTGGGATGTAAAAACTGCTCCCATGCAAGTATAACTTCCATCTGATACACTGATGTGTTGATCAAAATATACTCCATTTTCAATTAGTCTATCAATATTTGGAGTTTTGGATGTTTTTGTTTTTCCAAAACATTTGTCACTGCGAAATGAATCTATTCCTATAAAGAGAATATTTTGTTTTTTCATTTTATTCCTTTTATCGACCATCCACCATCAATATAGATATCCTGACCCGTAATGTATGATGATGCATTAGAAGATAAGAAAATAATTATTCCCTCTAAATCTTTTGGTTCTCCCCATCTTCCTAATATCGTATTGCTAGCAATCATTTTTTTCCTTTTAATATTATTCCAACTCTTTTTTGTCATTGCTGTGTGAAAATATCCTGGCCCCACATTATTTACTCTAATGCCAAATTTTGCTAAATCTAAAGCCAATGATTTTGTTAATTGTTTTAGACCTCCCTTAGATGCTTGGTATGCTGGATTATCTGGAAAAGCAAATTCTGCATTAATACTAGTTATGTTAATTATTATTCCTGATTTTTTCAATTTCATAATTTTTGCACATTCTTGTGAAAGGAAAAATGGAGCTTTAACATTTACCTCGTATGTTTTTTCCCATAATTTCTCAGAATAATCTAATGATGAATACGGTAATGAAATTCCTGCATTATTTACTAAAATATCTAATTTACCAAATTTTTTTTTAATATATTTGCTAAGTTCTAAAATTTGTTTTTTATCCGTTATATCACAGTAATATTCAATTGCAGGTAAATTTTCATTTTGAAATTTTTTCACGTTTTTAGATAATTCTTTTTTTAAAATATCAATCATTATTACAGTTGAACCTGAACGTAGCAGTGCTTCTGAAATTGATTTTCCATTATCTCCCGCTGCTCCCGTAACTATTGATATTTTATTATTTATTGAAAATAATGATTCTAAGTATGACATATGAGTACTATTCAATACATATCGATATAAATGATATTTAGCTTTGATTAGTATATGAAAAGTACTAAATCTGCTAAAAATATAAAAATTTTACTAACTGATGTGGACTGTGTTTTAACAGATGGTGGAATGTATTATACATCAAATGGGGATGTGATGAAAAAATTTCATACACGCGATGGTATGGGAGTTAATATGTTAAGAAGAAAAGGAATTCCAACTATAATTGTAACAAAAGAAAAAACACAAATGGTAAAAAAATGGGCCAAAAAAATGAATATTGAATATGTTTATGATGGTATTCAACAAAAAGAAAGCATTCTTAAAATAATTTCAAAAAAATATAATGTTAAAAATTCTGAAATTGGATATATTGGAGATGATATCAATGATATTGAATTATTAAAGATGGTTGGATTTTCTGCAACTCCAAACGATGGAATACCTGAAGCACAAAAAATTGTTCATTATATTTGTAAAAAAAGTGGTGGTGAGGGTGCATTTAGAGAGGTATCTGATATTTTACTTCGTTATATGATTTAACAAATTTTATTAAATGTAATAATTATAAAAATATAGAAATGGTTTTCATTACTGCTGAAATAGGAATTAATCATAATGGTGATATTGATATCGCTAAAAAATTAATTGATGTTGCAATTTTTGCTGGTTGTGATGCAGTTAAATTTCAAAAACGAAATATAGAAAAAGTCTATTCTAAATCTGTATTAGACTCTCCACGTGATAGTCAATGGGGCAATACGACTAGAGATCAAAAATTAGGATTAGAATTTGATCTGAATGAATATAAAATAATTGATAATTATTGTAGAAAAAATAATATTGAATGGTATGCATCATCGTGGGATTTGGATAGTCAGGATTTTCTAAAACAATTTAATCTTAAACATAATAAAGTTGCATCTGCTATGGTTACAAATATCCCATTACTTGAAAAAATTGCAGAAGAAAAAAAACATTGTTTTATTTCAACTGGTATGAGTACTATTGAACAAATTCAAACTGCGATAAATATTTTTAAAAAATTTCAATGTCCTTTTGATTTACAACATTCAAACAGTTCGTATCCTATGAAGCCAGAAGAAGCTAATTTAAAATGCATTCAAACTCTTAAAGAAAAATTTAATTGTAATGTAGGTTACAGTGGACATGAATCTATGGGTTATTTGATATGTGTATCTGCAGTTTTATTGGGAGCATCGTCAATTGAACGTCATATTACTCTTGATCGTTCAATGTATGGTTCAGATCAATCTGCGTCATTAGAACCTCAAGGTTTAGAAAGATTAGTTCGAGATATTCGAAGAATTGATAAAATTTTGGGTGATGGAATAAAACGTATTTGGCCATCTGAAATTCCTGTTATGGAAAAACTAAGAAGTAATAATTAAAATGAAATCTATAAACTTAAACAATAATTTGACTCAACAATTTGATGACTGTATTACATTATTATCAAATTCTAAACCCTTGATTAAAACCATAATAAAATCGTCAAAATTAATTTCATTATCATTAAAAAATAAACATAAAATAGTTTCTTTTGGAAATGGAGGTAGTGCAGCTGATGCACAACATTTTGCTGCTGAATTTATTGGCAGATTTCAAAAAGAACGAAAAAGTTTACCTGCTATTGCATTTACTACTGATACTTCAATTCTTACTTCAATCGGTAATGATTATACTTTTGATAAAATCTTTGAAAGACAATGTGAGTCACTTGTAACTAAAGGTGATGTTGTTCTAGCTATTTCTACTAGTGGAAAATCAAAAAATGTTCTTTCTGGAGTTAGAATGGCTAAAAAAAATGGTGCAAAAATAATTTGTTTAACTGGTAATAAAACAACAGAATTGGTAAAAATTTCTGATATTTCAATTCAAATACCATCTAATTCTACTCCTAGGATTCAGGAAATTCATAGATTAATCTTACATTTAATTTGTGATTCTGTTGAACAAGATTTCTAACATATTACTTTTTATTATTTACTAATAACTCTGCAATTTTAAAATCAAATTCAAAATCAATCATATGTCCATGTTCTTTTGTAATTTCAAATGGAATTATTTTTCCTGATGAAATTTTTTTTGTTTTTAAAAAGTGTTTTACATTTATGATAAACATTCCATCTACATTGTATACTGTAGGAGCATCTTGTCTTCTGGTAACATTAGATTTTGGAATTTTTGATGGAATAAGATATCCATTTTTTTTAACTTCCATCATTCCAAAATATGGATTTGGGTGTGCTTTAATTGAAGCAAAAACTGCATCACATTTATTTTCATAAAATATTTCTAACGCTTTTTTCATATCTTGTTTATCAATAAATGGAACTGTACAATCACGTAACATTACTGTATCAAAATAATATTCTAAATCCTTTAATTTTTTGATAACATCTAATAGAACTGCTTCTGTTGTTGTTGTATCTTTTGCTAGTTTTGATGGTCTCATAAATGGTATTTTACCATTATATTTTTTTGCAATTTTTGCAATTTCCATATCTTCTGTTGATACAATTACATCTTGAAACAAATTAGATTCTAATGCTGTTTTTATTGAATATGAAATTAGTGGTTTTTTACCTAAAATACGTATGTTTTTCCTTTTAATTCCCTTTGAACCTCCTCTCGCTGGAATAATACAAATTGGTTTTAACATATTTACTCAGTATTTTTATTATTTATCCCTGTTTTAAATTGATAAATTTTTCTAATAAACTGATTTGCTAATATTTCCAGTTCTTTCTTATTTTCTATTAGAAATTCATTCATTCTTTCATACTCAAAATTAACATCTACTAAATTTCCATTCATATAAAATGCATTTTGATATTTTGCATCAAAATTTAGTATGTCAAATTCAAAAGAGTTCTCTTCTAATATTTCTACATAATTTATTACATCATTTGGATTTACTTGTATTTTTAAACTATCTGTTATTGCTTCTTTTAATTCTAAATATGAATTTAATTTTTTTATTGATGGTATTATTTTGTATCCTAAATCTGCAAAAATTAATGATGGTTTACCAAAAAATACCGCTTCAAAACTTGAAGTTCCTCCAACTGATATAACTAATTCACAATTATTTAACAATACTTTTGAATCAAAATCTGGGTGAAATAATTTTACATTTTTTAATTTCATGATTTCTTTATAGAATGATATATCTCTCCAATTTCTTGCCGGTCCTTGTGTTGGATGTTCCTTTACATACAATGTATAATTTTTTGGCAAATTTTTAGAAATTTCTTTAATTGTACATAATTGATCTGAAAATTTTGGTGCAGCAATTAGTAATGATCTTTCTGGTTCTTGATGTAACGGTAAATAGATAAATTTTTGTTCATTTGCAATTTTTTGAATTAAATTTTTATCAATAAATTTTTTTCTATTTTTTTTCTTAATTCGATCTTGAAATTCTTTATATAATACTTTTAATTTATTTCTTCCAAAATATGTGTAATGTGTTTTAATGTTATTATTTTTTGAAAGTAGAAATTTTAATGCAGCCTTGATTAATTCTATTTGTGATTTTTTTAATTCTTCATGAAATTTTTTATGATGCTTTGATACTTTTGATTCTTCAAATAATTGTTGAATTTCTTTAAATCCTATATTTTTATTATTAGTAATTTTTAATTTGTTAACATTATCTATTTTATGCCTTTCTTGAGAAATATAACATACTTTTTTCCAATTTGCATGATTTAACATTAAAATTTTAATTCCTTTTTTTCTACACATTTTATAAAATAAGTGATGTGGTTGCAGTGATGTTTCAGTTGTTATAAAATAATTTGGTTTAATTTCATCTAAAATTTTTTCAAATAATTTACATTCACTTTCAATAATTGAATTAACTTCATCATCAGAAAAATTATAATATTCATTATATTTATTTAATATACGATCATTTTTTGCTAATTCTTGTAGATCTAAATCATATTTTTCATTAATTTGTTTAAGATATTTCATATCTGCCTTCTTTCCACTTTTTATATGATCATGATAAAACCAAATTTTAGAAAATTTTACATTATTTTGTTCTTTAAAAAATTTTTTTGGCTTATTGGTTAAATCATAAATCCCAAACAACTCTCCATCAAAATTTTTTTGAAAAAAATATGATAAACAATAGGGTAGTAAATCTGCACTAAACCAAAAAATAATTTTATCACCCATATGCATATCAATTTTTACCAAATTAAAAATACTTCGAATAAAAACTTAGTCAGAAAAATAATTTTTATCATCACTAAAGATTAAAAGTAATGAAAAATTACTTTTTTTAATAATGTTTAAAGGAAAAAAAATACTCATAACTGGAGGAACGGGTTCCTTAGGACAATCACTAACAAAAAGACTATTGGAAACAGATGCTGACACAATTAGAATTTTTAGTAGAAATGAGAGTAAACAAGTTGAAATGGAATCAAAATTTGATGATGGACGTTTAAGATTTTTAATTGGAGATATTCGAGACAATCAAAGATTAGTTACAGCATTTGAAGATATTGACATAGTTTTTCATGCTGCTGCATTAAAACATGTTCCAGTAATTGAGTATAATCCGTTTGAAGCTATTAAGACTAATGTTTATGGTTCTCAAAATGTAATTGATGCATCTCTTTCACAAGATGTTGAAAAAGTAATTTGTATCGGTACTGATAAAGCTGTTTCGCCTCTTAACACATATGGTGCAACCAAACTTTTAATGGAAAAATTATTTGTAAGTGCCAATAACTCATTAAATGAAAAACGACATAAAACTAGTTTTCTTGCTTTAAGATATGGTAATGTTGTGGGAAGTAGCGGCTCTGTTATACCAAAATTTATTAAAATGATTAATGAAGGGAAGAAAATTACTATTACTGATTCAGAAATGACTCGATTTTCTATTACTATGGAACAAGCATTAGATTTTATTATTGATTGTACACAAAATGGAAAACCTTCAGAAATTTATGTGCCTAAATTGAAATCTTACTCCATTATGGATGTTAAGGATGCATTATTCGATCTTCTTGGAAAAACTGATTTTAATGTAGTTGGAATAAGGCCTGGAGAAAAATTACACGAGACATTAATTAATTCTGAAGAAATACGAAATAGTTGGGATCTTCAAAATAAATTTATGATTTCTAATCCTATTCGAAATGATGATGAAATTATTCAATCATATGATAATCAAATTAAAAAAATCACTGACATAGATGAATACTCTTCAAAAATTGTTACACATCACAGTAAAAATGAATTAATAGAAATTATAAAAAAATCTAATTTATTAAATCATAAAGACGATTAAAAATGGTTAATGAAAAACCAAATATTTTATTTTTAACTATAGATTCTTTACGTGCAGATAAATTTCACGGTAAAAATAAATCTTCAAAAACTCCTAACATCGATTTTTTGATTAATAATGGTGCATACTTCAATCAAGCAATAAGTACAATTGACGGTACATTTAGTTCTCTAGGAAGTATTTTTACCTCAAAACTTCCTTTTAAAACAAATATTACTTGGTCAAAAAATCACTCAAAAGCTCTGGGTTTTTTTAAATCTATCAAGAATTATGGTTACTCTCAATATTCCGTTACTCCAGATCATGCTTTTTTCAAATCTATTTCAGAAAACTTTGATGATAAAATATTAACATCTACTTCTTCATATCTGGGTTTATGGGAAGGAATTGGAGATTTAATTATTTCTAAACTAGATTATTGTAAAAAAATACAATCACCTTGGATTTTTTATAGTCATATAATGGATTTACACACTCTAAAACCAATTCCTGACGAATATAATGTTCCCGAGTTTGGTGAAACTGAATACGATAGAAGAATTTCATTAATTGATATTTGGTTGGGAAAATTTCTAGAGAAAATTGAACTATCAAAAACTTTGATAATCTTGACTTCTGATCATGGGGAATTCATACATGATCTAGATAAACATCCTGAATATGTGCCAACACTACAAAAAATTTTTAGAATTGGAAAAAAAGTTACACCACAATTTCTAACACCTATTGGAATAAATTTTTTTGAATACTTACGTTCAACAGTAAAAAAACAGCGAATAAAAAAACTCAAAAAAACACTCTCTGATGAAGAATTACGAACATTCAATGAACGTGGATATGGAATATTATTTGATGAAGTTTTACGTGTACCATTATTGTTTTCAGGTTTTGGCATCAAAAAAAATTCTATTATTGACAAACAAGTAAGCCATGTGGATATACTACCTACTATTGAATCACTAATTGGTTCATTTCATAATGACGACAAAATTGACGGTAGAAGTTTAATAGAAATTATTAATGGAAATTCAATTCAAGATATCCCTGCATATATTGAGAGTGTCCCAAAACTAGCTGATTTAGAAGGAGATACAATTGGTATGAGAACTTCAAAATACAAATATTGTCGTTCTAGAAAAAATCCTAAAGAAAATATATTTTTGTTTGATCTAGAATCCGATCCTTTAGAAACTAAAAATTTAGCTAATGAATCACTACAAGTAATAACACAAATGGAACAAATTTTATTAAAAATTACCGATTTTTCAATAGATGATGGAGATGAAGAACTTTCTGAAGAAGAATATGCTAAAACTAAGAATGAATTAAAAAAACTTGGATATGTTTAATTCATATTTTATCAACTACATTTAAAAATCATTTAATAGTTTTCAATTTATGTTGTCACAACCTAACATAATCATACTGATGATTGATGGAGGAAGATGGGATAGATCTCGAAATTCTGACGTATTTAAAAAATTAAAAAATAAATCAGTTTGTTTAGAACCTATTACTTATGGCCCACACACAATTGCTGCCATGCATGCATTTTTTAGTGGTACATATGGAAGTAGAACTGGCACCAATAGCTATTGGTCTAGTTATAATTTTAAAAAAGATAAATTCAAAACATTATCTCAATATTTACACGAAAAAAATTATTACACTATGACTGATGTTGTCAGTGAATTAGTTATTCCAAAACAAGGGATTGATGAATTTTTAATTCATGATGAAATAAAAGATAATTTACTTGAAAGACATAAATCATTTCTTGAAAAAATGAAACTTAAAAATGAACAGAACCAAAACTTTTTCCTTTTTTTACAATATAGTAATATTCATACTGGAATAATGAATGAAGTTTTAAAAGTATATGATAATTTTAGTTCTGAATTTTTTGAAAATAAATTAAAAAATGAAAAACGATATGATAAATTATTTTCTAATGCAGAAAAATATCTTACTGAAATTATGGAAACGATATATGAATTAGAATTTGACAAAAACTCAATTATTCTTATTATGTCCGATCATGGAATTGGTGTTGGAGAAAAATTAGGTGAACGTGCATATGGGGCATTTTGTTATGATTATACTCTAAAAACATTTGGATATTTTCTTATTCCAAAATTTCCACCATTAGAAATTTCTCAACAAATTCGTACAATTGATTACATGCCTACTATTCTAGATTATTTACAAATTTCATTAGATGTAAATTATGAAAAAATAGATGGTGAATCTTTACTTCCGTTATTTAATGGTGAAAAAATTTCAGAAAAATTTGCTTATTCTGAAACAGGTAACCCATTAAATAAAAAAGCACCACCTAAGAAACCCAACATCCATTCAATTAGAACATCTACTTGGAAATTAATTTATAATTCACATAATGAAACAAAAGAACTTTACAATCTTAAAGAAGATCCAGAAGAACTTAGAAATCTCAGTGGAACCTGTTTGGAAATTGAAGAAGAATTGTGGAAAGAATTAATAAAAATAAAAAATAATAATTAATTAAATAGCGATTCTGCTTTTTTAAAATCCTCTATAGTATCAATTTCACACCATTTTCCACTAATTATGATAGGACTAATTTTGATATTATTATCAATTAATTCTTGAATCATATCCGTTAAATATGCTTTTTTTAATGACGGCGCATCATGAAATTTTTTATTATGACTATTTTTTAATTTATTATATATTTCAACAAAAATTTTTGAACCATTTTTTGAAAAAATAACCGGCCCTAAAAATTCACCAATTATTTCATTTGAATTACACGACGAAATATTTTTTTTAATTTCTAAAATAGTTTCATCCTTTAGAATTACATTATCTGCTTGGGATTTAGGATGATGAATCCTATCAACATAATTTTTTTCCCAATCTACATCTACTGGAATTCCAATTTCACCATTAAAATTTAATATTTTTTTTAAAACTTCATCATCAAAAAGTATGTCTGAATAACAAGTCAATACTTTTCCATTTAAAAAATCTGAAGCAGCCATTAGACTTCCTAAAACATCATGATTTTGATAATTTGTATCTTCAACATATGTTACATCCGATATACCAAATTCTTTATGAGGACCAGTAATGATAATTATATCCTTAATATTATTTTTTTTAAATAACTCTATTTGTCTTTCTATAATTGATTTTCCATTTATTTTTAATAACCCCTTTGGTTTTCTCTCAGTAAGTTTTCCTAATCTTGTAGCATTACCTGCAGCAATAATTATTACTTTCATACTATTTCTATAATGACTTCATTACTCTGTCTCTAATAGTTTTAGGAGTCCAAGAAACTCTTTTGCTTCTTTCTTTACTTGTAGATATTTTTACCAAAAGAAATATTGGCCCTTGTAATTTTTTAATATTTTTTAAAATTGATATGAGTTTAGTTTTTGATTGAACTAAAAATATTTTATAATTAACTGCCTCTGCAATTTTTTCTAAATCAATTTGTGATGAATTTGTTGGTTGACCTCCTGTAGATTCATGACTATTATTATCAAATA
>Ga0209035_10001347_pt1 | contig 10047 bp, 9 predicted proteins | sample MarorgKNORR_S2LV_6_FD_188220 | JGI IMG/M metagenome (GOLD analysis project Ga0209035, IMG submission 188220) | Marine microbial communities from the Southern Atlantic Ocean, analyzing organic carbon cycling - AAIW_A/KNORR_S2/LV (SPAdes) (version 2) | ecosystem: Environmental > Aquatic > Marine >...
GGAATTAAACAAAATTGGAATTACTGAAGTTGTGTTAAGGGACGCCCATCAGTCCTTGCTTGCTACAAGATTTAGATATAAAGACATGGAGGCTTCACTTCGTGCGCTAGATGAGGTTGGGTTTTGGTCTGTTGAATCATGGGGAGGAGCAATATTCGATTCCTGTATTAGATACCTTGGAGAAGACCCTTGGGAAAGAATTAGAAAAATTAAATCTATGATGCCCAATACGCCACAGCAAATGCTTTTAAGAGGGCAAAATTTATTAGGCTATAAACATTATTCAGATGATGTCGTAGATAAATTTGTAGAGTGCTCAAAGATCAATGGTGTAGATGTTTTTAGAATTTTTGATGCGCTTAATGACCCACGTAATATGCATCAAGCAATGCGATCTGTTATTGCAGTGGAGGGTCATGCACAGGGAACTATCTCATATACCACTAGCCCAGTTCATACAATTGATTCCTGGGTTGATTTAGCTAAATCGATTCAAGATATGGGCGCTCATTCTCTTGCAATTAAAGATATGGCTGGGTTGCTCAAACCATACATCGCTTTTGAATTAGTCTCTAAGTTAAAAGAAGCTTTAGAAATTCCAATTCATATGCATTGCCATGCCACAACCGGTATGTCAGTTGCAACTGGAATCAAGGCAATCGAAGCTGGATTAGACAACATAGATACTTCTATCTCTTCAATGAGCATGACTTATGGCCATTCACCAACGGAGACAATGATTAGCATCCTTGATGGCACAAATCGAGAGACAGGCATCAATCTTGAAAAACTCATTCCAATTGCGGAGCATTTTCAAGCAGTGCGCAAAAAATATAAAAATTTTGAGGGTTCGTTGCGTGGCGTCGATGCAAGAATTCTTGCCTCTCAGGTTCCAGGTGGAATGCTAACAAATCTAGAGAATCAGCTTAAAGCCCAAGATTCTATCGATAGATTTGATGAGGTTATAAATGAAATACCTAAAGTGAGAGAGGATTTGGGATACATCCCCTTGGTTACTCCTACCTCTCAGATTGTTGGAACACAAGCGGTAATCAATGTTCTTTCAGGCTCTAGGTACTCGACAATCACCAATGAAACTAAATCCTTGCTGAAAGGGGAATACGGAGCCACTCCAGCACCAGTAAACAAAGATTTGCAGCAAAGAGGGATTGGAGATAGCGCTATTATTTCTTGCAGACCTGCAGATTTGCTAACTGATAATTTTCAAATCATTAAGGATAGTTTCTTGAAAATTATTTCAGAACAAACGGTTGATATTGATATATCCAATGAGAACATTCTTACCTATGCAATGTTCCCAGAAATTGGACTGTCTTTTTTAAAGAATATCAATAACACTGATTTTTTTGAATCAGAGCCCTTGGATATCAAAGAGCTAACCGATGAATCGTATTTAGTTAAGGTTGATAATAAAGAGTATTCGGTAATGGTAAAGCCTGATAACTCAGTCCATATTAACAATGATGCGAATCAAGCATTAGCACCAGCCACTGAATTGTCTCTCAATACTGGGTCTGGTGAAATTATTCATGCTCCCTTAGGCGGAAATATTTTTAAAGTTATTGCAGATCAAGGCTCATCTATTAAAGTTGATTCAACAGTCTTAATTCTTGAGGCAATGAAAATGGAAACAGAAATAAAAGCACCAATAGCAGGAACAATTTCTAATATTTTTGTTCAAACTGGAGACTCAGTTAAGCCTGGAGCTCCTTTGTTTGAAGTCTCACCATTATGAATTTAAGTACTATTTTTTCTAATCTAGGTATTTTTAGTCTCACTAGCGGGCAGCTAATAATGTTGCTAGTTGGAATAGTTATTTTATTCTTAGCAATTAACAAAAAATTTGAGCCATTGCTTTTACTTCCCATTGGTTTTGGAGCAATTTTAACAAATATCCCTGAAATAGGCTTAGCCCTTAGCCCGATAGAAAAATTACTTTATGAAGCAAATTCAGGAGAGTTAGCAGGTGCAATATCATTAATTTCTATTAATGAATCTGAGACGATTTCTAATTTTCTTAAGACGGCATCTCACTCTCAATTATGGATGCTTAATGAGTATGCATTAGAGCTAGGCTACAAGGCAGGTATTTTAAATACTTTTTATGAAGTCGCTATAGGTTCAGGTGTTGCTCCATTGATTATCTTTATGGGTGTTGGAGCAATGACAGACTTTGGCCCCATGCTAGCTAATCCTAAAACCCTTATTTTGGGAGCAGCTGCTCAGTTTGGAATTTTTGCAACTGTATTAGGAGCATTACTACTAAACCATCTAGGGCTTGTATCTTTCACTCTGAAACAAGCAGCAGCAACCGGAATAATCGGGGGCGCAGATGGACCAACAGCAATTTATGTATCTTCTATTCTAGCGCCAGAGCTTCTAGGAGCAATTGCCGTTGCCGCATATTCTTACATGGCTTTAGTCCCGTTAATACAACCTCCAATTATGCGACTCCTTACAACACAATCGGAAAGAACAATTCGAATGATCCAACTAAGAGAAGTCTCTCAGACAGAAAAAATTATCTTTCCTTTAATTTTAATTTTACTAGTTGGCATGCTTTTACCCAGCGCTGCTCCTTTGATAGGAATGTTTTGCTTTGGAAATCTTATGCGTGAATCTTTAGTAGTAGAGCGGTTAAGTGAAGTTGTTCAAAATTCATTAATTAACACTGTAACTATATTTTTAGGATTGGCTGTAGGTTCAAAACTAGCAGCTGAACAGTTCCTGACCCCTGAAACCTTAGGAATTTTAACACTAGGTATAATTGCTTTTTCTATTGGCACAGCTTCAGGAGTTTTAATGGCAAAACTAATGAACCTGCTAAGCACCAATAAAATTAATCCACTTATAGGTGCTGCAGGCGTTTCTGCAGTTCCAATGGCTGCTAGGGTAGTGAATAAAGTTGGCCTTGAAAATGATTCTCAAAATTTTCTGCTCATGCATGCAATGGGCCCTAATGTTGCTGGTGTAATTGGTTCGGCAGTTGCTGCAGGCGTTATGATTCAGCTACTAAGCTAGCCTATGGATCAATTTTCTGAGATCAGACCCTATCTGGACCAAGAGGTTGAGGGGGTTTTAGAAAAATTAATTGGCAATCCAGAAGTCTTAAGGGCATTAATGGGATTACGCTATCCTAAATACCTTTCAAGAATACCTTTCATCAAATCTTTAGTTAAATATAGGCTTAAATCTCAATCAAAAAGTATTAAAACTGTTGACGAATATCAGGGCGTATTCAAAATTTTAATGGATGGGATGATTCAAGAGACCATTTCTAATTTTTCCGTAAGTGGCGTTAGTGATCTTGATCCAGGGAGCAGTTATCTTTTTATTTCCAATCATCGAGACATTGCCCTTGACGCAGCATTGCTTAATGTTTCTTTGTATGAGTCTAAGCATAAAACTTTTAATATGGCTGTAGGCAATAATTTGATGCAGGAGAAGTGGGCATCAGACTTAATGCGCTTAAATAAAAGTTTTATTATTCAGCGGTCTGGAACAAAAAAAGAGATTTACACCGGGCTGTCATTAGCATCTAAATTTATTCAACATACAATTTTTGAGTCCAATGAATCTGTGTGGATTGCTCAAAAGCAAGGAAGAGCAAAAAATGGCATTGATAAAACAGATCCTGCTGTACTCAAAATGATTCACTTAACCGAAAGAAAGACTCAGCCAATAAACAAATATTTTAATAGCTTAAAAATTGTACCCGTATCAATATCTTATGAATTTGACCCCAACGATTGTTTAAAGGCAATAGAGCTTAGCGCAACAGAGGATCATCAGCATTACCAAAAAGAAAAAAATGAAGATTTAAACAGCATTGCCAATGGCATCAAAGGACAAAAAGGCAATGTATTTATTAATGTTGCCAAGCCTTTGAATTTCTCTAATGAAGATGACTATGAAGATACAGCAGATCAAATTACCAAATCAATTATATCCATGTATAAATTGCAGCCTACAAATTATGCTGCAGCTGAAATGCTGGGGATAGCGAGTGAAATTACCCCAGATTTTAGCAATCAAGAAATTCAACACGCAAAAGAATTATTAGAGCAACGAATGATTAAATTGGATGCCGGCGCAAGGTCTAAATTTTTAGAGCAATACGCCAATCCTGTTGTTCAAAAACATAGGTTAAATCAAACCTAGCTAGCGTGATATCCAGTTTCGTTATGCTCAGTATGATCTAGCCCCTCGTCCTCACTTTGTTCGTCCACTCTTAATGGAGTAATGAGTGAAGTTACTCTTAAAGCAACCCAAGAGAATATCAAAGTCCACAAGCAAATCACACCAACTCCTTGGAGTTGGATTATAAATTGTTCCCAAACACTAGGTTCAAATCCACTCGAACCAATACCCAAGAATCCGTCAGGTTTTCCAAGAAAAGCTAACATCAATATACCTAAGATTCCGCCAACGCCATGTACTGGAAAAACATCTAACGAATCATCAATTTTAAAATATCCCTTAATTATCTGAGTTGCATAAAAACAAACTAAGCCAGCAGAAAAACCTATTAGCAATGCACCTTGTGGCCCAACTGTTCCTGATGCAGGGGTAATGGTTGCCAACCCTGCAACCATGCCGGTGGCTATACCTATCACAGTAGGCTTGCCAGTTTTAATCCATTCAATTGACATCCATGTAAGCGCGCCTACTGCTGCGCTAATGTGCGTTACTAAAATAGCCATTGCAGCATTTCCATCTGCAGCAACTGCACTCCCTCCATTAAAACCAAACCAGCCAACCCATAGCATTGCAGCACCCATAACAACCATAGGTCTGTTATGGGGAACTAAAGCAGATCCTGGAAAACCTTTTCTTGGTCCAATCACCATTGCAGTAACCAATGCCCCAATTCCACAAGTAGCATGAACTACAAGTCCACCTGCAAAATCTATTACCCCAAGTCCAGCAAGATATCCTCCACCCCACACCATGTGGCAAGCTGGGAGGTATACGAGCGTTACCCATAAGATAGTAAATATGCACACCGCACTAAATCGCATTCTTTCAGCAAATGCACCCACCACTAGAGCAGGAGTAATAATTGCAAAGGTCATCTGAAAAATTACAAATAAGCTCTCAGGAAGCGTGCCAGAAGCCGCATCTCTTAAGATAGTCCCAAGAAATATAGCCTCACTCCCACCAATAAATTGCCCAGTGCCGGTAAACGCTAAACTATAACCATAAACTACCCAGATAATTGAAACGATACATGCGATTGCAAAACATTGCATAAGCACAGAGATAACATTTTGAGTTCTTACCAAACCCCCATAAAACAGTGCTAGGCCAGGTAAAGTCATAAATAATACTAATGCTGTAGCAGTTAATATCCACGCAGTATCTCCAGAATTAATATCTGCAGCAAAAAGGGCAGGTGATGCCACCATCACCAATATAGTTAAGCTTAAATTAAATAATTTCATTTTGTATCTCCTAATTAAATTGCGTCATTGCCAGTTTCGCCAGTTCTTATTCTTATCACTTCATCAATATTAGTTATAAATATTTTTCCATCACCTATTTTTCCAGTTCCCGCAGAAGCAATAATTATTTCTAAAGTTGAGTTTAAATTTTCTTCTGGTACAAGAATTTCTAATTTAATTTTTGGGAGTGTATCAACGGTATATTCTGCTCCTCTGTACATTTCAGTGTGACCTTTTTGTCGACCATAACCCTTTACTTCAGTAATGGTTAGGCCTTCGACACCAGATGAAATAAGAGCTTCGCGAACTTCTTGAAGTTTAAAAGGTTTAATAATTGCTGTTATTAATTTCATGATTACAGACTCGCAGAAATTGAGAAATAAATACCATCTTCATCTATACCGCTATATCCTTTATCAGCAAAATCATATGCTGTAATTCCGCAATCATAAGAACCGCAGCTAAAGCTCCAGCTAGCGGTTGAATTATTTCCCATGTCATCATACTGCCCATGGGTAAATGAGAAGGCTCCAATCGCATACGAGAATTGAAAATAATCAGTGGCAGAGTCCTGGCCTGCAGAATATAAAAATCCTAAGTCTCCAAAACTTAGGCCAATATAAATTTCCTCCATTTGAGCATCAGGAGTTGAGTCAGGAAAATCATATATAAGAAAACCAACATCCATTTCAACATTTTCAGTTACATCAAAAACATATCCAGCATAGTAATCAAGTTCAGCTCCATTACCATCTCCAAAATTTACATTCGAGCCCCAAATTCCAGCATAAAATCCAGCCTCAGATTTGTAATCAAAACCGCCTTGCATTGCAGAACCATCTGTTTGTGTCATTCCTCTCCAAATATAATCTGTGGTGAATGAGACGTTGGCACTAACAGCCGCAAAGGAGGGGACAGTAAGCATGCCAACAAGTAATAATAATCTCTTCATAATGGCTCCTATTAAATAATATGAAAGTTACATCTATAATAGATGCAATTCTCATGCCAATTTAAAGAACACAGCTTTTAATCAAATGATTTATCCAAATTATAGGTATAATCATCGTTCAAATTTAAAGTAAAATTAACTACGTTAATTAGGAGAATAGGAATGGAACTCAAAGATAAAGTTGTTGCAATTACTGGCGGTGCATCAGGACTGGGGGAAGCATCTACTAGGCATTTTGTTGCTCATGGAGCAAAGGTCATGATTCTTGATATCAACGACGATAATGCCAAGGCTATTTGCCAAGAATTAGGTGAAGGTAGTGTGAAATATATCAATACAAACATTATGGAAGAACAGCCAGTTATAGAAGCTATGACATTTATTAAAGAATCTTTTGGAAGACTGGATGTTGCCATTAATTGTGCAGGAACTGGTTATGGAGCAAGGATTATAGGAAAAGATGCTCCCCATCCATTAGACCACTTTAAATTTATTATTGATTTAAATCTTGTCGGCACATTTAACGTTATGCGATTAGCTGCTGAATTAATGGATAAGAATGAGGCCGGCGAGGACGGTGAGAAAGGTGTGATTATTAATACTGCCTCTATTGCTGGATACGAAGGTCAGATTGGTCAGTCTGCATATAGCGCATCTAAGGCAGGGGTTATTGGTCTGACTCTAACAGCAGCCAGAGATCTTGCAAGACATGGTATCCGTGTTAATACCATAGCGCCAGGTATCTTTGATACACCTTTAATGAAAATGGCTCCAGAAAAGGTTCGAGATCCCTTATTAGAATCTACACAATTTCCCCATAGATTTGGGAATCCTTCTGAATTTGGAAATCTTGCGGCACATATTGTTGAGAACACATACTTAAATGGTGAAACCATTAGGTTAGACTCCGCTATGAGAATGAAACCTAGGTAATGAAGTATTCAGCTTATTATATTCAAGAGTCCGATGGAGAGTTCTTAGCTTCTATAGCTGAATTGGATTTAATTAAGCCTGAGCAGGGATTTGTGCAGATCCAAGTTTCTCACTCATCTCTAAATTACAAAGATGCCTTATCAGCAACTGGTGTAAAAGGTGTTACAAGGAATTATCCTTTTGTTCCAGGTATCGATGCGGCAGGTGTGGTTACAGACTCGGATTCAACATTATTTGCTGAAGGCGATGAGGTTATAGTTACTGGTTATGATTTAGGAATGAATACTCCTGGAGGGTTTGGAGAGTTTATCTCTGTTCCAGAGAGATGGGTTGTTAAAAAACCTCATAATTTATCAGCGTTAGACGCAATGTCAATTGGAACCGCTGGCTTAACTGCTGCAGCATGTGTTTTAAAAATTTTAGAATCATCTCCACAAGCTGATCTTCCTTCTCTTGTCTCAGGGGCAACAGGTGGGGTGGGTTCTATTGCTGTAATGCTTCTTTCTAAGCTTGATTTTACAGTCACTGCTTTAACTGGAAAAACATCAGCAGCAGAATTCTTAACCAACATAGGTGCAACTCAAATTCTCATTCGAGATGAGTATCTCAATTCACCCAATAAAGCTATTGATAAACCCTTATTTTCAAATGCGGTTGATACTGTTGGTGGAAATATTTTGAGTAAAATGTTATCTCAAATACATCCCCATGGATTAGTTGCTTGTTGTGGAAATGTAGCTGGAATTGAAATTAATACTACAGTATTTCCTTTTATCTTAAGAGGGATAAGTCTTAGCGGAGTTGACTCAGCCGAAGCCCCAATAGAATTCAAGGCGAATCTTTGGAATAAACTTGCAAATGAATGGAAGCTAGATCTTACTCCCATCATCAAGGAAGTAACAAAAGATCAACTAAACAATGAAATCCAGCTTATATTAAAAGGCGGTCAACAAGGTAGAGTGGTTTTAAACCACAGGGAGTAAATATGTCAGATAAATCAAATGAATACTATCAATCAGAAGAAGCGAATGAAGATAGTAAAACCGATGCTATTGTTGCATTAGTGGTTGTATTAGTTGCAGTTATTGCAGCTGTGTTTTGGGTTTCGGGTCAGTAAGCAATCTATTCAGAGAGATATTTCTCTGCATCTAATGCAGCCATGCACCCAAATCCTGCAGAAGTTATTGCCTGTCGATAGATTTGATCGGAAACATCCCCTGCAGCAAATACTCCCGGTACGCTTGTTGAGGTTGCTAAGCCTTCAGTTCCAGATTTAATGATGATGTAATCGTTTTTCATTTCAAGTTGGCCTTTAAAAATATCAGTATTGGGATGATGGCCAATGGCTATAAATACTCCCATTAATTCAAGTATTTTTATTTGATCATCATGAGAAATTTCTATTGAATGAACCCCTTTTGCATCGCCAAGCACTTGACGCAGTTGTGAGTTCCAATGCATTTGAATTTTCCCCTCATCTACAGCAGATGCAATTCTGTCTTGAAGAATTTTTTCAGCTCTAAGTTGATCTCTTCTGTGAACTAAGTGCACTTTTGAACAGATTCTTGAAAGATACAAAGCCTCTTCAGCAGCAGTATTCCCTCCACCGATAACAGCTACTTCCTGATTCTTATAAAAAAAACCATCACAAGTTGCACACGCAGACACACCCCTACCTAAAAATTCTTTTTCAGAAGGGAGACCTAAGTACTTTGCACTGGCTCCAGTAGAAATAATCAATGAATCCGCAGACCAATTTTGACTGCCATAAAGCTTGAGAGGTTTCTGAGATAAGTCTGTTTTATGTATATGATCATTTATAATCTGAACATCAAACATTTCAGCGTGTTTACGCATTCTCTGCATGAGGTCAGGGCCTTGGAGTCCATCAGAATCACCTGGCCAGTTTTCAACATCTGTGGTCGTGGTTAATTGACCGCCTTCTTCTGCCCCAGTCAGCAACAAAGGGTTAAGTCCTGCTCTAGCAGCATAAATGCTTGCAGCGTAACCAGCCGGCCCAGATCCAAGGATAATAAGTTTATGATGTTGATATTCCATGCATGAATTATAAGATAGACAGAAAAGAAATTGTTATCTTTTCTAACTAAATAAGATATATCTCAATATAATAATAAAAAAAGGAGACAATCATCGTTAAAAAAACCGAAGATTCTAATTTGTCTGCAGGCACATTGAAAAACGTTTTAGCATTTTTATGTTTGGGCGCAGTCCTGTATATTTTTATTTCTTTGGTTTCATACTCCACTCTAGATCCAAGCCTCTCATCGGTTAACTCAACATCAGGACCTATCAATAATTTAGGTGGTCCTTTTGGCGCCTATCTCTCTGATGGTCTATTTGCTCTGGCTGGAATAGGCGCATACCTCATGCTATTAATCCTATCCTTTGTGTCCATAAGACTGCTTTTCTTTTTTCAACCTAAAAGCAACAAACATAAATTAATTAAACTTGCTTCAGCCGCCATATTGGTAACTTCTTTTTCCTCAATATGCGAATACTATTTTACTGGTGATTACTTTCCACAAGGATCTTCCGGGGGAATACTTGGCTCAATTGTTTTTAGTAATCTTTCTAATGTTTTTGGAGTTGCTGGATCACTTATTTTTATTGTGATATTTTTCTTAGCATCGATCTCATTAACTTTTTCATTTTCTTGGTTAATTATGATTGATGGAA
>Ga0209035_10001349_pt1 | contig 10042 bp, 3 predicted proteins | sample MarorgKNORR_S2LV_6_FD_188220 | JGI IMG/M metagenome (GOLD analysis project Ga0209035, IMG submission 188220) | Marine microbial communities from the Southern Atlantic Ocean, analyzing organic carbon cycling - AAIW_A/KNORR_S2/LV (SPAdes) (version 2) | ecosystem: Environmental > Aquatic > Marine >...
GTAGTAATTCTATCTCCAGCAAATAATTGTCCTGCAAACCAACTAGTCATAGGAAATGAATGTGAAGATAATTGAAATCGTTCAAATCCTATGGATGTTGAATTAGTTTTTTCAATGGCAGGATTTAAAATTGTTTTAAGATTATCATATGATGCATCATTATACACTATGAAAACACCATTATCTCCATGAATGTAATTTAAAGCAGATTCAATATTTGCTAAACCAGAACCTTGTGTAAATGGATCATTTTGAAGATCAGTGGCAGTAGACATCAAAATATTTTTAATGATAAAAGGATCATAATCTTGAAATTCTTTTTTCATTTCTTCCATCAGAAGAGCTGCAGTACCTGAAACTAATGGTGCAGCCATACTAGTCCCACCAAATAATGAAAAAGACTCATCTTTTGAATTTTTTTCAGATTTTAAAACACTTGAAGGTGTAAAACCATGAGCTCCAATACTCATAATATCAGGTTTCGGATCACCTATTGCACTAGGACCTCTACTAGAAAAGTCAACTACATGATCATAATGAATTGTATTATTTCCAAATCGTGGTTGATCTTTAAATGGACCATATCCAACATAGACATTATTTGTTGTAGCGCCAACTGTAATTCCAAACGGTGATGCATTAGGTAATCCAATAGTTCCATAACCATGACCAGAATTTCCAGCGCTAGAAATTATTGTAACACCAGGATAATCATCGTGTAAAGAATACGGAGTTGAAAGGACACTGAGAACTAATGATAAAACATCCATTCCTGGTAATGCATTTGAAGAAGGAAATTTAGAAATTCCCCAACTATTAGAAATTATATCTACTTTAGGATTACCTGAAAATTTCCAATTATGATCAGTGTTTTCAAATCCTGCAGCCCATAACCATCCATATACAGTATCACCAAACCATAATGCTTTGATAGGTAGAATTTTTGCATCAGGAGCTACACCAACAATAGAATACTTTTTTGTATCATTGTAAATATCATAAGATTCTTGACCACGTGAAATAATTGATGCTGCACTTGCTGTACCATGACCCATAAAATCAGTCATAACACCAAAGAAATTACCATCAGAATCTAATGCCGGTAGTAATGTTCCATTAATTGCATTTAGATTATTATCAAGAATAGTTGAATTATTTCCAATTACACCATAGACATCTAAAACTTGTGCACCAAAAGTTCCTGCACTATAATCATCTTTTCCATCATTGTTGGAATCAAATACTAAAAATTCATTACCATCACCTAATACAATTGGAGTTTCATCTGTAAAATCAAAATCATAATTATTTTTTTTATCAAATTCAAGATTATCTCTTGTATAATCAGCCCAAGAAGTACTGAGATCAGGAATCATAGTATCATAAACGCCAGAAATTTGTGAATCAACTACAAGTACTGGTACTGTTTGGATTTTACCAACTTTAGATAATTCTCCTTGAAACATTACACCAAGATGATAGATTCCACTTTTAGATTGAATAAAATCTCTATGATTATTACCAATTTTCATATCATCAAATAAAGTTCCATTAAAAATAATTGATGAACCAAGTTGTGGAAAAAATGAATTATAAACTTGAATAGTTGTACCATTACCACCTTGAGCTATATCAAGAAAAACACCATCTCGTGTAAGATACACAGATGAAGTCATATTATGTGAAGTTGGTTTATCATAATTTCTAATAGTATTATAGTCACTAATATTTGCAGAAAAAGTTGCATTTGTTAAAATAATTCCTTGTCCATCTGGATCAAGCATTAAAGGGTAATTCAAATCATCGCGTGCAAGTGAATGTTGTATATCAGGATTTGAAAAATCAACTCCAGTATCTACAATTGCAATAACAATATTTTTTCCTGTTGCATTGTATTGTTCATTAGCAATACTTGAACCTGTAATATTACCAATTCGGGAAACATCAGAAATTATTTCATCAGATAAATGAAAATCCAATTGTGAATCTTCAATTACGTTGTATCCTTGTGAAATTAAATTGGATGCAGACTTTGTAGAAAGTACAGACACATAAAAAAATCCACTATCAGATTGAATTCCATATATAGAATTATTTTTTATGATATCAGGTTGAGGTAAATTAGAACCAAAAATTAAATATCTTTTAAAATCATTATCAACAAAAAAAGTGGAATCGATGTCTATAATATTTGAATTAAAAAAAAATGAATTTTCAGAATTATCTAATAATGGTGATTCTTCAAAAGTGAATGCATGAGAATTAGTAAGAATTGGTGAAACTAATAATATTAAAAAGAATATAGCCACTTTAGGCATTATTTTATTTCACCTTGATGCATAATTATAACTATCTTCGTCTAGCAATAATTGTAATTTGTAAAGCAACTATAATTCCAATAGATGCAATAATTGGAAACAGTAAAGAATTCAATTGAGAAGATGCTTCACTAATTGATTCGACAGATGTTGCAATAGTACCAGTACTTTGATCTATTTTTTGACTAGCAGTGACTAGTGTAGAATCAAATCCTGCAATTTCAGATTTTAGAATATCCAATTCATTAGAAGTTTCACTTAAAATAGAATTTAGTTTAATTATTTCTTTGTTAATTCCACCAAGATCTTGACTCAATACATGGGTAGCTGCAAAACCTTTTGACGTAACACCTTCATTAAAAACAGAAATTTGAAAAACATGGGTTCCTTCTTGTCTAGGTGTAAAATCAAAATAATAAACTCCAGAATATAATGTGTTAAAAGAATTTTTCAATGCTAATGATGAACCATCAGGTAAATGAATCATAGAATTTCCAAGTAGAGTAGTAGGATCATTTCCAATGTTTAATCCATCACGAGTTGTTTGGATAAATACTCGAAATGATTGTTCGATCGCACCAGTCTCAGGTGCAAAAACAATAGTGTCTATTTGTCGTTCTACTGCAACAGAAATTAGTTCTGTTGTTGATGAAAATTTAATGTCAATTTTTTTAGATAATCCATTTTGTTCAGTACTTAGTACTTCAACAACATAAGTCCCATAAGGAGTACCTGAAGAAGGGTTTGGCCAAGATAATAATTGATAATTAAAATGTCCATTAGAGTCGGTCTGAATTTGATCAAATTTTGTAATAGATTCATCAGGTGCAAATAATCTTAAAATAAGATTTTCTTCAGGTAAACCAGTTCCATAGACTTGTAAAGTATGTTCAGGAGAATACACTTTGGTATTTGTAAAAATTTCTAATTCTGAAAAAGAGTTAGGTATTGGAATTAATAGAAATACAAAAAGAATAGAAAGCAAAAGAAATGATTTCATTTTAATTTATTTCAAAGGTTCTCCTAGATATTACTTGTGAAAAAATTGTGCATAACTTTCGTTAAGAGGTATTCAAAAAAAGAAAAAAAGGGAAAATTTGAACTAGTTATTCTTACTGTACACTTATTGTTGTACTGACTGGTGGTGATAATGCCGTTGGATTATCTACTGATTCCCATACGAATGCAGTTGCTGTGTAGCTACCGCTTTCGGTTGGAATCCAAGATAATGCAGGGCTGAATGATTGACCACTAGAAAGTGAACCTGTAATCCATGCGAGTGAAACTGTTACACCGTCACCATCCTGAATTTGTACTAAGTATGCGAATGATTGCTCTCTATCTTGACCATTTGCTAAGTCAGCGCTGATTTGCACCTGTTGATCTACGCTAACAGAGTTTAAGCTGTTACCGAATGCATCAACGGTTCTCAAGTTAGCAGCTGGTGCTCTCTCGAGAGGTGGTACAATAGTGCCGATTAGTGTAGTGGCTGTGATATCAAGTTCATCTGCAGTAGTATATGGTTCAGGTAATGTATTGTCCTCATATTCTGCGGTGACTGTGTCACCTTCTGCGACTCTGAGTCTGTGACCTGAAGAATCGTTAGAAACTGTAAAGAATACAGTACCTTCGAAAATTCCGGTTGCCTCATTAGTCTCAGTTACAGTAAGGTCAATACCTCCGGCGTCGGAGTCAGACCAAGCGTCAACTGAAAAGTTGTCGATTGCCTCTGGATTTAAGTTCATATCTGCGTCAATTACTCTTACAACACCTGTTCCGCTTGCTGGATAGCTGGCCTCGAGCCATTGTACCTCACCGATATTCCATCTGACTAAGGCAGAACCTACAACTGTTTCATCCTCTGAGAATTCAAAGGAGACAGTGATTCCGTCATTGTCAGTTACTGCAAGTTTACCTTCTGTTGGACCAGACTGTGTAGTTTGGTCTGAAGTTAGATCACTTGCGGATTTAGTAATATCATTTGTACCGTCACCATCTGCATCGTGTTTAAATCCTGCGAGTGTTACCTCACCGATGAAAATACCAGTATCTGCTCCTGATTCAACGAGTTTGTATTGACTGATTTCGTTTCCTCTACTTGAGACCTTTATTGGGTCTGTTGCAGAATCACCGATTTCATCAACTAAACCGCTGTCCATGTTATGGTCAGGGGCGACAACTGTGATGTAGACTTTGTCAGTCCATGAGTATACTTTTTGATCGAGTTCTATTGTTGCACCAAAGTTAGAAGTATAGACAGTTAAGCCAATATCTTCATCCTCTTGTCCAACATAGTCAGCTCCGGCTGGACCCCAATCAGTATATTCCAAGTCGATTTTCTCACCTCTATCCAATTTATCACCGCCTAATGTCTCAGGGATTTCAATGACTACCTGGAAGATTCCAGTAGAGTCACCAGTTTCTCTGAGTTCAGATGGTTCTGGATCGAATGCGGCTGCGTCATCTGCATCAATGGTACCACTTACCATACCAGCTAAGCTGGTGGTTTTGGCATCAGAGTCCCACTCAATTAAGGTGAGAGGTACAGATTGTGCACCGTCATTATCAAGGTCAAAGTCTGGCTCAATTAAGGTTAAGATCATATCAGAACCAATTAAGTAGACAGATTTATCGGATTGTAATACACCGTTTCTAAGGTCGAAAGTTGCAGAGTCAGTTACAGTTTGTGCTTTACCGGAAGCATCATTGTTATCTGCGTATTCTACAGTGATAATATCACCTTGCAAAATACAACCACTTGATGTTGGACAACCAGTGGTTGGTCCAGCAGTGTTAGCGATTGTAATGTCTGCTTCGAATACACCAGAGTCTGGTGATACTTCAGTAATTTTACCTGTTTGAGAGTTGCTGTCATTCAGTGCGGATGTTGAGTTACCCCATACACCTACAACTGTTGAAGCTGATCCTCTTACGACTTTTACAGTTACGTTAGCGTCAGATATTGAATCTTCACCTTGTGCTGATACATTGTAATCAGCATCGGTTACTCTAACGTGGACAACGACACTACCTGCATCAAGCTCTAATGATGATGTACTATCATTGGCTGTTGCGTGAATGTCAAAGTCATCTGCATCATACGGAACTGGATATACAGTTCTATCAAAAGTTACGGATCCAGTGTTTGCATTAATGCTTGCACCGTCACCTACTTCTGTAGATTCTCCAGATGAGTTTCTGTAATCTTGGTAGTTAACTTCAATGTCTTTACCGGTTACTGAAACAATCTCATCTGAAGATGTGTTACAGTAATTGGTTGGGACTTGGAAGCTACCTACGAAGATACCGGATGAGGTGTCAGTCTCTACTAATGTAAAGCCTGTTGCCTCAAGTCCGTCATCACCAGTGACAGATCCAGTTGCAGAGCAAGTGGAGTCATTGGTACTAACCCATAGAAGGTCATCGTATGTAATATCGAGAACTAAGCCAGACTGTAAATCAGTTGCGGTACTTGCACCAACCATATCTCGTGTATTGGTGGTGTAAATATCGATTAATTCTGAGTCGGCATTCATATCTTGGTCGTCAAGTGTTACAACAACAGTATCACCAATCTTGTAATTGTCAAGATCAAATGAAACTACACCATTATGTGTTGGTGCTTCCATTTGGTCTGCAATTGCTGTGTAAACTCCATCTGCACCAGTAGCATTGTAATTGACTCTTGGAGAGTCTTCATCAGTCAAGTCTTCAGTGACAATAATGTCAATGTCTTGATCGACTGTTGCTAGGTTTGTGTAGGTTGCATCAAGGTCAACGTTAATTTGATTTAACATTGTAAACTCGATTGTTCCTACAAATGTTGCAGAGTTATCTGCATCTTCCTCTAAGAGGAGTCTGTAGATTGAGTTATTGGTGGTATTACTCCAGGACATTACATCAGCAACAATTCCTATTGCTTCCACATCACCAGTTACGGTAGAACCTGTATCAAGTGTAGTGTAGATGGCTAGTTTTAGCTCACCTTCAGCTATAGTTGAAACAGATGTTAATTCTACTATTGATCTCTCTTCATTGGCAACTGAAACAATTACGTTTCCACCTGCATCAATGAGTTGAACATTGGTAATTGGGTTTGTAGCGTTAGCAAATGATGAAACATCATAGTTAAAGTACGTGTTGTCTGTGTCGATTGCATCAATATCATCTTGTGTGAAATTTAATGCAACTTTATAGGCATCAGTACTTCCGACGTCAACAGCAATTGAACTATTAGTGTAATATCCAATTTTACTGTAGCCGGTTGCGTTTGCTGTGATGTTATGATCACTACCTTGGTCAATGGAAACAGGGTTTCCGAAAGTCAAGGTTGGGATTATGTGATGTGTTGTAGAGTTGTTGATAGTTAGATCTTGTCCAGAATATGTATTCTTGTTTTGATCCTCGTCAATAAGTATAACTGTCAATGCTTCGCCAGAGTTCCATTCATCGCCAACAGAGGATGCAACCATATCAATTGTAGCGAAACTGTTTGCAACCACGAGTGATTGGGCAGAATCGTTATAATCAAATGTTGCAGAGAATCCTCTTGCAGCGTTTTTATCAATGTTGATGTTAGAATCATCATCATCATCAGTATTTACAAAGACACCACTGTTTTCGGCGGTTTCATAGAAGACAATTATGTTGTCTGCTACGTCATCGTCGATAGTTGTATCATTAGATAATATTGATGAACCACCATTGGTGTTGTTGGTGATGATTAATTTACCGTTATCATCAAAACCACCTTCAGTAAATGCGATATATTTATCAGCATCTACTGTTCCTGTTTTGTTGGCAAATCCGACACCCTCTAGACCGGTTGCAACGTAGAATAATACTACATCTTTTCCAGTTGGATCGAGGTTAAGTTGATTGTCAGTAATTGTTAGATGTACTTCAGAGTCTTGTGAGGCACTGTTTCTATCTAATGTCATACTTGCATAATCATCTATGTCGTCTGTGTCGTAGTTTAATACGACTACTTCATCAGCTCCGGCTTGTTCGTAACGTACTTCGAATGTCTCAATGGTCAAATCGTATAATTGAATTACAGGCCATGATGCTGCTGCGAGACCAATTTGGCCTACATCAGCATTGAATGCACTATTGTCAGCGTTTGTACTGTTCCATGCAGATAGTGTAGGTGCGTTATTAATCGTACCTGTACCTGATGTTGTAGTATCACCGTTGCCTGTTAAGACATCGGCTGCTTTAGATAATACATTTGGTGCTGCAAATGATCCTTTTGCGAGATCAGGAGTAATATCATAACCAAAGTTAATGCCATGAACAACAGCTAAGTTGCCGGTTTGGGCTGGTTCAAGTGCTTCGTGTGATGTTTTATCACCAAAGTATCCATACCAGTTACCATCTACGGCTTGTGCCATTCTCAATTGTATTTCATTAATTTTGACTACAGGTTCTCCTTGTTCCTCATCAGTTTCATTTTGTTTGTCAATTACAACGACTTCGACTACTTGAACACCTCCAAAGGTGTTGTCGAACAATGCGTTTTCTGCGGAGACATATAATGCGCCGGCGGCGGCAGCTTCTGGTACCATCATTGATGGTGCAGCAATTGTCATTCCACCTGCTAACATTATTGTCATTAGCGTAAGACTAGTTAATTTACGTCCTATTTCGTTATTCATGTTATTAGTTATTTTTCTTAAAAATTTGTATTTAAGGCTAATGGACGATTTGTCCACAAATTGTCTATTTTTTGTGATTTTTTCATGTATTTTTTGATTTTTTTATGTATTTTTTATAATTTATCTATATTTCTTGTAAATCATTTCAATATTTAGATCAAATAACTATATTTTATAAGATTTACTAATCATTTATGAAATTTTTACAGCCTAATTTTTAGATAATAAGGTTTTGTAGAGTGTAATTGCATCAGATTCATCTTTAGAACCGACAACTACAGCAGAACCTCTCTTCATGAAATTTACTGATAAATCATTTGTTCTCATAGATAATCCCAAGTCACCTAAATTTTCAACTAAAAATCCTTTTTCCTTTGCAACTGCGGAAACACTTGCAGAATCTAAATCAAAAGTTTCAGTTGGAGTAATAGAGTAGGTTCTCTTTCCTCTATTTCTTCCACATAGCTCTTCTAAAATTAATTCTTGTTTTTCTATTACTTCTAATTTTCCAGTTCCACAGATAGGACATTCTTCAGCTCTGAATGTTTTTGTACTGTTAAAATCTAAATTTTCTAAATCAATATGTAAAATTCTATTTGAGAGATTTGGTTTTTTTCCAGTAATTATTTTTACAGCTTCTGCAACTTCTATTCCACCCATAATAGAAAGTATTGATGGATGTACTCCTTCAATACTACATGTTGGCATTGTATCTTCATCAAGTGCAGGAAACATGCAATAGTAACATGCACTTTCTTTAGGTAGAATTGTAAATGCTTGTCCAGATGTTCCGACAGCGGCTCCTGTTACAAACGGAATTCCAAATTTAATGCAAGCTTTGTTTAGGGCGTATCTGGCATTAACTGAATCAAGTGCATCAATTACAACATCACATCCTTCAACAACTTCAAGTGCAGTATAATCATTTACAGAAACAGTTAGTGCTTCAATGTTGCATTCTGAATTTAATTTTTTTAATTTTTTTGCTGCTGCTTCAACTTTTACTTGTCCAACGTCAGATTCATCAAATAATGTTTGCCTGTGTAGATTTGATAATTCAATTACATCTCTATCAACAATTCTTAATGTACCAACACCCATTGCAGTTAATCGTGTAATAATTGGATGTCCCAATCCACCTGTTCCAACAACACAAACTTTAGAATTTTTTAATTTTAATTGTCCATTATACCCAATTTCTTCAAGCATTACTTGACGTGAATATCTATCAAGTTCTTTTGATGATAAGTCTTCAGAGCCTCCAGCTACTGCAGGTAAGATATACACTTCATCACCGTCTTGTAATGAAGTCTCCATTCCACTAGAGAATTTTGCATTCTTACCATTAATGTAAATATTAATCAGAGAACGTGGAGTATTATCAGCCTCTAATACTCGTCGTTTAAAATCATCACCTAAAAGTTCAGATATTTTGATAAATGCATCTTGTAGTGAATCTGCAGAAATATCAATTTTCTTTTCTCCACCCCCAGCATTTAGAACTGATGGGATTGTAAATTTGATATTTGCCATACTATTGAACTACCGCCGAAATTTCATTAATGTTTGGCTTGTAAATAGTTGGTTTTGGTAATACTTCCATGATTGATTCAGTTGCTTTAAGACCATTTCCAGTAACATAGCATACAACTTTATCATTTTTATCAATTTTACCTTGTTCAACCATTTTTTGTAATACAGAAATAGATACACCACCAGCTGGTTCTGTAAAAATTCCTTCAGTTCTAGATAAAAGAAGTATTGCATCTAAAATTTCTTTATTGTTACATTCTTCTGCAAATCCATTATACTGCTGTAATCTTTTCAAGACATATCGTCCATCTCCAGGATCACCTATTGCTAAACTCTTAGCTACAGTATCAGGATTTTCAACTGGGATAACTTCTTTAGAATTGTTTTTAAATGCATCAACAATTGGAGCACAGCCATGTGGTTGTGCTGCAATCATATGCATGTTAGATACATCATCAAGTAATGAAACAGTTTGTAATTCTTCAAATCCTTTACAAATTGCATTAAGCATTGCACCACTTCCTACAGGAACTA
>Ga0209035_10001352_pt1 | contig 10039 bp, 11 predicted proteins | sample MarorgKNORR_S2LV_6_FD_188220 | JGI IMG/M metagenome (GOLD analysis project Ga0209035, IMG submission 188220) | Marine microbial communities from the Southern Atlantic Ocean, analyzing organic carbon cycling - AAIW_A/KNORR_S2/LV (SPAdes) (version 2) | ecosystem: Environmental > Aquatic > Marine...
CAATGTTTTGTATTTTTGCAACATTTTCATTTAAATTATTTATTGAAAAATTTCAACATAAAAATTTTATATTTATAATATGTTTTATCTTGATAATTTTAACTAGTATTTTATTTGCAGATTATAAATTTGAATATGAAAAAGAACATGAATTAGCAGTAATAACTAATTATGTAGAAAAGAATACAAAAATTATTAATAGTTATTACCCTGAAAGTAAATTTCTTTCAGGTTCTGGATTTGAACCTAATTGGAATGATTATCAGACATTTGCTAAAAATACTAATGGAAATCTTGGTAACATTAATTCTATTCATACTAAAAATCCAAATGATTATGATAATTTAGAACTATTTTTAGTTGAAACTGGTAAAGATGATGTAACACATTTAATTTTAGATGGAAAAAATACGAGACCTGAATTTTTAAATGATATTTTTTATAATGAGGATAAGTATACTTACTTAACCAAAATTTATGATTCTAAAGATCAGAATTTTGAATATCATGTAAAAATATTTCAAGTTAATTAAAAATAATAAAAATTATTTTTTTCTTAATTAATTGTATTATATTGCAATTTATTGTATTATATTTTAAATTAATTATTTAAATTATATCTATTAAATGATGTAAATTCAAATTTTTCTAAAATTTTAGTCATTTTTGACATTGTTTTTTCAATATTATGATATGTGATGAAATTATCTTTTACTGATAATTTTATTCTAGGCATATATTCAGGCGTTAATTCCCATGAGTGAATATAGAATGTTGCCGGCATATTATTTTTTTCATAATCTTTTATCGCATTCATAACTATTTTTTCTGGTAATGTTCTAACATAAAATCCACCTCCAGCGGGAATTTTTTTCCCTAAGAATTTAGTCGTAAGTATAGGAAATTCAGTAATTATTCCTTCAGGATCTTCAGATTCTAAAGACTTACTGCTAATTTTATATGGTTTAATTTCTGCTTTAGGTAACCCATACATACTTGTTTTTGCTGGAACTATGCTACTATCATATTCATATCTATTTTCTTCTAATACATCAATTAACCATTTACTTGATTCATTTAAAGAAAAAGTTGGTGCCCTAAATCCTTTAGATTTTCCTGAAGTCATTTTATCAAATCTTTTAATCTCTTCTTCAAATTGTTCTCTAAAATTTATGGTATCTAACCTTGTATGATACATAGTATGAAATCCAATTTCATGACCATTTTCAATAATTTTATCCAATATTTCTGGTTGATATTCTAATAATTCTCCAACAACAAAAAATGTTGCATAAGTTTCATGATGATTTAACCAATCAATAATTTTATCTATTCCTTGAATTACTTTTGGTTTTTTTTCTTCATTTGTTAAACCATTTTGAATTAACTCTGGATGAAACCAATCTTCAAAATCTATTCCTAATAAATTCAAGATATTTCATTTAATTTATTATGTTTAAAAAGTTTGAAATTTTTTTCTGTATCAATGATCAATTTGTTTAACAACTCTTGCAGGATTTCCAACTACCACTGAAAAATCTGGAACATTTTGTGTAACAACGCTTCCAGGAGAAACAATAGAATTTTTACCAATGGTAATACCTGCCATAATTATAGAACCTGGAGTTATTACGGCACCCGATTTAATTGTAATAGGCTCCACTTTTCGCTTATAATCTCCAGTTTTTAAAAATAAATTTGCAGTTGGATTAGTATGTGCAAAAATCATACAATTAGAACCTAAAGTTACATTATCTCCAATATTCACTAAATGTGGATAAATTAGATCAATTTGGACATAAGGGCAAAAATGACAATTTTCACCAATGATTACGCCTCTAGATTTTTGCATTTTTACTGCAAATCCAGAATGTGGAGAAAAATATGATAATGAATGAAAAATCCAATTTTTAAGCACAAATAATCTAAGCCTAAATTTTCCAAATATTCCCTTTAGATTGTAATATTCCATTAATTCAGCCTCATTCAAAGAAAAAGCATTATTAGATTCTGTATTCATTTGATTGAAAATATTATTAGTTACCTTTAACCTTTAAGAAGAAAAGATTTGATAAATCAAGTTAGAGATTAATCAGTCATAGAGTTTTTATCAATGAAATGGAATTTATAAAAAATATGGAAATAAAACAATTATCTCATTACATAAATCAAGCAAAAATAATTAAACCTGAAAATCATAAAAATAAAATACGTGTTGCATTTGTTGGAAGTTTTACATTAAATGGATTTGAAGAAACTATTCAAGTTCAATGTAATGACGAAAAAATTAATTGCATTACCTATAACTCACCATACAATCAGTTTAATCAAGAAATTTTAAATGAAAATAGTAATTTATATAAATTTAAACCTGATGTAATTTTTTTACTAATTGATAATAGAACAATTTTAGAAGATTTATTTTATTTCTCAAATATTAATTTTGAAAATGAAAAAAAAAAATATGCTAATAAAAAATTTAATGAAATAAATAATTTAATAAAAATATTTACAAAAAAAACTCAATCAAAAATAGTAATACTTAATTTTGTTATTCCAACATATACTTCATTAGGAATTTATGAATCAAAAATAGAATATGGAATAAAAGAAATTATTTTAGATTTAAATAAAAAATTAAAAACATTATCTAAAAATATTGATTCGTGTTATGTTTATGATTTTAATTCGTTTGTTACAAAATTTGGAGAAAAAAATGTTTTAGATTATAAGAAAATGAATTATGCTGATATTAAAATAAATTTTGACATAATACCATATTTGATTTATGAATTTTTAAGTTATGTAAAACCAATTTTAGGTTTAAATAAAAAATGTATTGTTTTAGATTTGGATAATACATTATGGGGTAACATTGTAGGCGAAGATGAATTTGAAGGGATAAAAATAGGTCCATATCCAGAAGGTAGATCTTTTGTTGAATTTCAGAAAGTAATAAAATCTCTATCAGAAAATGGGATTATTTTAGCGATCAATAGTAAAAATAATCATAAAGATGCTATGAAAGTAATTAATCAACACCCTCACATGATTTTAAGAGAAAAAGATTTTTCATGTATCAAAATTAATTGGAATGATAAAATATCAAACATGAAAGAAATTGCAAATGAATTGAATATTGGATTGGATAGTATTGTTTTCTTTGATGATGATCCTGTTAATAGAGAATTACTTAGAATGAGTATGCCAGAAATTAATACAATTGAATTACCAAAAGATCCATCAACTTATGCACAAATTTTAAGAAATTTGAATGATTTTAACACATTAAAAATTACAAAAGATGACATGGAAAGAAAAATAATGTATAAACAACAACAAAATAGACAGCACTTAGAATCAAGTACTAAAAATTTAAATGAATATCTAAAAAAATTAGATATTAAAATAAAAATAAAATTTGATGATAAATTTTCAATTCCAAGAATTTCTCAATTAATATTAAAAACCAATCAATTTAATCTTACAACGAAAAGATATCAAGAAGAAGAAATTAAAGAATTTGTTGAAGATGAAACAATGATTGTTGGGTGTTCAGAAGTACAAGATAAGTTTGGAGAAAATGGAATTACAAATGTATTCATTATTAAAACAAAACCAAATGAATGGATTATTGATACATTTCTTTTAAGTTGTAGAATAATGGGGAGGGGTATTGAGGAAGGAATTATAGGGAAAATATTAGAAATTGCAAAAGATAAAGGCATTGAAAAAATTAGTGCAACATTTATTCCAACTGAAAAAAATAAACCAGCTGAAAATTTCCTTGAAAATTATGGATTTAAAAAGGAGCAAGAAAATTGGGTATTTTTATTAAAAGATAAAATTAACATTCCAGATTATTTACAGGTTAAATTAAAATGAATGAAAAAAAATTATTTGAAATTGTTGCTAGGGTATTTAATATTCCCATTGATGAAATTAATTATGAATCAAATCCAGAAAATATTGAAAATTGGGATTCATTTACAGGTTATGTACTTTTAGATGAGATTGAAACAAATTTTGATATTTCTATCACAATGGAGGAATCATTAGAAATTAAAAAAATAGATGATTTTAAAAATATTTTAAAAGAGAAGGGAATACATTTTGATTAAAAGTAAAATGAAAATTCATCATTTAGGAATAGTAGTAAATAATATTCAAGATTCCTTAGGTGAACTCTCAAAATTCATTAAATTTGACGAAACAACTATACCAACTTTAGTAGGATCACAAAAAGTTAATGTATGTTTTATGAAATTGGATACAATACGAATTGAATTAATTGAACCAATTGGAAATGAATCACCAGTAAAAAAATTTCTTGAAAAAGGTGGAGGATTCAATCATATTTGTTTTGAAGTAGAAGATCTATCTAAAACAATAGATGAAATTATATTTGAAGGAGGGAGATTAATTATATCTCCAGTAGAAGGGTTTGAAGGTAGAAAAATTGCTTTTGTTTTATTAAATATGAAGAAAACTAATTTTAATTTAATTGAATTAGTAGAAATAAAAAATGATTGAAAATTTTGCTATAGGAATAGATATTGTAGATGTAAATAGGTTTAGAAATCTTCAATATGAACAAAAATCATCATTTTACAGAAATATTTTTAATCAAAATGAAATTGATTATTGTTTAAAATTTCAAGATCCATACATACATTTTGCAGGAAAATTTGCATTAAAAGAAGCAGTAAAAAAATCTATTATTTCAAATATTCATGTTCTTAAAATTAAAACTTCTCATAAGGAATTAAAACCATTTATTACATTAATTGATTCAGAGAAAAAATATATTTTTAAAGCATCAATTAGTCATGAAAAAAATACTGCTATTGCTATTGTAATTTCTGAATTAATTACTTAATACTTTCTAAAATCATTTTAGTCAATACTTATTTGTTAATTTTAAAAAATTCTATTGTATTCTTTAATCCTTCATTGAGATTTACGGATGGTGTCCATCCTAAATCTTTTAATTTTTTATTACTAGCTACAAAATTTCCTACATCCATTTTTTTAGTATAAGTAGGAGTTTTAACAAAAATTACTTTAGCATTAGTTAATTTTTCTAATTTTTTACCTAAATCATAAAACCAAACTTTCTTTGATGAAGAAATCCAATATGTTTCTCCAGATTTACCTTTTTTAATAATAGATTGAATTCCGGTAATGACATCTGTGATATATATTAAATCTCTAAAAAATTTACCATCATTAAAAATAGTAATTTTTTCACCTTTGAATGATTGATTTATTAAAAAATTCACTGCATTTTTTTTAGGAATAATTTGTTCTCTAGGGCCATATGCATTAGTAATACGAAATATTTTGGTATCTAAATTATACATTTTATGATATATTTTACAATAATATTCACTTGCAAGTCTATTTGTTCCATAAATTGTAGTAGGATTACAAATAGAATTTTCATTAACTGGTAATTTATCAGGACGACCAATTACAATGAAAGTACTTCCAAGAATGAATTTACATTTATAATTTAATTTTCTAATTGTCTCTAAAATAAATAATGTTGATTTTGCATTGGCGTCTACATCTAATAGGGGTGAATCAAAAGATGCCGAATGAGACGTAATTCCTGCCAAATGAATTATCATATCTGGTTTATGTTTTTTTATACTAGAACCAAATTTAGAAAAATTTGTTACATCTATTTTTTCTATTTTAATTTTATTTCTAAATCTTTTAATATTATTAATTTTAGAAAAACTTTTAGTAAAAATTACTACATCATTTTTTTGACATAATTTTTCTGCTAAATGACTTCCAATAAAGCCTAATCCTCCAGTAATAATAATTTTCATAATTTTAAAATTAATTAGTACTACAAATTCCTTATGGTTTTTGTTACTTTATGCATGATATTTCTAGTCTAAATCTACTAATAATTTTAATTTTTTATTATCATAGCTTGTGATCCAGTCAATTCAATTATTTGTATTTGATTTTCTTTTTTAAATTCTGTAAAAGCTTTTTGAATTCCATCTGAATGATAGTCGTGTATTAGAATTATTCCCCCTAATGTCATTTTTGGAAAGAAAAATCTCAAAGAATCTATTGTACTTTTATACAAATCTACATCTAAATGTACAAAACAAAATTTATTATCAATAATTTTTTCCCCTGATTCAGGAAATTTTCCTTTTATTATCTCTACATTTTCATATTTATGTAATAATTTTTTGATTGCTTCTAGACTTGTATTACTAAACTGATTTTCATACCAATGTTTTTCTCCAAAATGTGTGTCATCATCTGATAAATTAGGTAATCCTGTGAATGTATCAAAAAGATATAGTTTTTTTCTATTTTTTATTTCACAAATTAATTTTGCTGATCCCCCTTGATATACTCCTACTTCTGCTAAATCTCCATCTATAGATATTTGGTTTTTTACTATTGAGTGAATCATAAAAGCCTCATTAGGATAAAATGCAAAATCTACTTCTTTTTTTATTTTTTTAATTAATTTTACAACTTCTTTATCCTTATAAAATGACAAAACTTTGAATTGAAAAATAGTAACAAATTTACCTAAAATTCCACCTATCATCTTCGAATTATAAACAATTTTCCTTGTATTATCTACCATGATTACTTACAAATTATTTAATAATTTAACATTATTACTAGTATGCTTCATCCGTCTTTAATATATTGGACAAAAATAATAATTTATCAAATTGACTTCATATGCTCAAAATCCACTTGTTAGTATAATTATACTAAATTATAATGCAGGTAAATTGCTTGAAGAATGTATAAATTCTATTTATAAAACTAATTATAAAAATTATGAAATTATACTTGTTGATAATAATTCAAAAGATAATAGTCATATAATCTGTAAACAAAAATTTCCCACAGTTAATCTAATAGAGAATAAAGAAAATTTAGGTTACTGTGAAGGAAATAATGTTGGAATACGAAGTTCTAATGGTGATTTTACGATTATTTTAAATCCTGACACCATTGTTGATCCTGAGTGGATTAATGAATTACTTTTAGGATATCAAAAATCTGGTGATGGAATTTATCAACCCAAATTTTTAACTATTAATAATGAATCAATTATTCAAAGTACTGGAAATATGATTCAATTATTTGGTTTTGGATATTCGAGAAATAAGGGTGATAAAGATAAAAAACAATCTAATGATATAGAAATGATTAACTATGCATCAGGAACATGTTTGTTTACATCTAAACAAATACTTGATCAATTAGATCTTTTTGATTCATTTCTTTTTGCGTATCATGATGATTTAGATCTTTGTTGGAGAGCTAGTATGCAAGGAATACAATCATTTTATGTTCCAACTGCAATTGTATTTCATCCTTTAGAAGGATTTAGTTTTAAATGGAGTAATTTTAAATTTTTTCTTTTAGAACGAAATAGACTATATTGTCTTTTTACTCACTATTCTCATAGTACATTTTTAAAATTTCTCCCTGCATTGATACTTGTAGATATTGCAGTTAGTTTTTTTTATTTAAAAAATGGATTACTTCTTGAAAAAATTAAGGCTACAATTAGTATATTAAAAAATATAAGAAAAATCAATTCAAAATATATTGAAATTCAGAAAAAAAGAACTGTTAGTGATAAAGAAATTATAATGAATTTTAAAAATGAAGTTATTTTACCTAAAGGAACAACTTTAAAAAATAAGATCCCATTTAATTCTACATTTAGATTTTTATCTAAATTATGCAAATCTATAATTTAGATTATTTTTTCTCACATTTTAATAATATCTAACTTATACATGGCAAACATTATTTACCGTTTGAGAAATGTGGTGATATGAAATCATTATCAATAATTTTCATAGTTGCAACCTGGCCAGCAACATACGGACATACATCCGTAATTAACAATTTATGTCAAGGATTAACTAAATTAGGTCATAAAACTGCAATTGGTGCATTTAATTTTAAACAAGATCCACCAAAAAATGTTGAGAAAGTTCAATTAAGTAGATTAAATTTATTAAAATCTGGAACTAAATCTTTAGATTATGATATAATACATCCTCATCAAGCACAAGTACTTTATTTTCTTTTAGCAAAAAAACCAGATAAACCAGTAATTGTTCATTATCATGCAGCTTCTAACATGATACAAAAACTTAATCTAAAATTTTCAATGGCATTATTAAAAAATAAAATTTCAAAATTTATTTCTGTTTCAATAAAAGCATCTAATCATTTAAAAGAATGGGCGGGTGAATGTGATGATGTTGTCGTTTACAATGGTGTTGATACAAAATTTTTTAATTCTGAATTAGAAGGACCGTATAGAAAAGGAGTACCACAACTTCTTTTTGTTAGTGTTTTAAGAAAATATAAAAAAACTATTGATTTAATTGAAGCAATACCACTATTAATTAAAAAATATCCTAAAATACATTTACAAATTGTTGGTAATGGTGAGGAATTTGAAACATTAAAGTCTACAATAAGAGAAAAAAAATTAGAAAATCATGTTGAGATGACTGGTAGAATTAATGATGATGAATTAAAATTAAGATATGCTTCTAGTGACTTGTATATTTCAGCAAGTACAAATGAACATTGCCCTGTTCCAACATTTGAAGCAATGGCATGTGGAAAACCATTAGTGTTATCAAAATTAGAATCCCATAATGAAATAATTGATGCATCAAAAGCAGGATTGACATTTTCATTTTCAGATGTTACAGATCTATGTAAAAAAGTAGAACAAGTTTATGAAAATAAAGAAGAATTTAGTAATGGAGCTAAAAATTTTATCATTGATCATAGTTTAGAAGAATTTTGTAAACGAATAGAAGAAATCTATAATAAAGTTCTTAAGCCTTAAATTTAAAAATACACAATATGTATCTCATAAAGTATATGATTAATGGTGAAGTCTGATGAATACAATTAATTTTAATTCTGCTTTAATTACTGGTGGTGCTGGTTTTATTGGAAGTTATATTGCAGAAAAATTAATTGAATCCGGAATAAAAGTTAAAGTTTTAGATAATTTAGTAACTGGGAAAAAAGAAAATTTACAAAATTGTTGGAATAAGAAGAATTTTGAATTCTTTCAACAAGATTTAGGTAATCTGGATAATGTTGATTTTTTAGATAATGTTGATATTGTTTTTCATTTGGCCGCAGATCCTGAAGTAAGAACAGGATATGATAAACCTGAAAATTCTTTTAATCAAAATGTTGTTAATACATTTAATTTACTTCAAAAAATCAAGCATTCTAAAGTAAAAAAACTGCTGTTTGCATCATCATCATCTGTATATGGAAATGCAACTGTATTACCAACTCCTGAAAATTATAGTCCATTATTACCAATATCTCATTATGGTGCATCTAAATTAGCATGCGAGGCATTGATCTCCTCATTTTGTCATAATTATGATATAGATGGAATTATTATTCGTCCGGCTAATGTAATCGGTGCCAGAGGGCATCATGGATTAATTTGGGATTTAATTCATAAATTAAAAAATGATCAAACAAAATTAGAAATTTTAGGTAATGGGAGACAATCTAAATCCTTTATTCATATTTCTGATGCAATAGAGGGAATATTTCATATTATTAATAATACAAAAGAAAAAATTGAAATTTTTAATATTGGTAGTGAAGATAGTATAGAAATAATAAATGTAGCAAAAATAGTTTGTAAAAATATGAATTTAGAAAATATTGTAATTCACACTAAAGAAAAAGAAGAAGGTGGTATAGGTTGGAAAGGAGATATTAAAAAAGCACATTTAGATATTAAAAAATTAAAATCTCTTGGATGGAATGTAAATTTATCTAGTATAGCCTCTGCAGATTTAACTTCACAGGAAATAATAAGAGAGGAAATTTAATTTTATAAATTTTTTACTAACAAAATTGACTGAAATTTCCTTCTTTGAAAAAATTAATGCACATATTAGATATTGGTTTGATTTTTTTCAAATGATTTTAAATGTAAATAAAACTTTTCAAAATTCATTTAAAATAT
>Ga0209035_10001354_pt1 | contig 10020 bp, 6 predicted proteins | sample MarorgKNORR_S2LV_6_FD_188220 | JGI IMG/M metagenome (GOLD analysis project Ga0209035, IMG submission 188220) | Marine microbial communities from the Southern Atlantic Ocean, analyzing organic carbon cycling - AAIW_A/KNORR_S2/LV (SPAdes) (version 2) | ecosystem: Environmental > Aquatic > Marine >...
ATTACAATTGGCAATTAATGTCTAATGAGGTTCATTCAGTACCTAATAAATTTCAAACAATTGAACTCTATCCTAATCCTTTTAATGGCCAGATCAATATAGAGTTATTGGTACCTGACCAGTCTAGAGGTTCTTTATTGATCTATGATATTAGTGGTCGATTAGTTAGATCATTTTCCATCGAACCGTTTACTAAGAATAGCCAAAGTCTTAAGTGGGATGCCATGGACCAGAGAGGTACCCAGGTATCTTCTGGTATTTATCTTGTCTCTCTTGAAACTGATAATAGCATTACAAATAAAAAAATACTTTTCTTAAAATAGAGAGTTCTCAACTCTTTCTTTTTTAATAAATAACTGTCATCAAATCTTGATAAGAATATGTAAAGACCTTTTATTACTAATGTTGCTAATTGCAGTTTCATGCGATCAGCCAATTAAAAAGATCGGTCTGAGTTATGGTGCGTTTTTACGACCCGAGGGAATCGAATTCAAAGTATTTGCACCCAACTCTGATACTGTCGATCTAATTATTTTTTCTAAACCTGAAGATGAGTCTGGGAAGCCCTACCCGATGGAGAGGTCAGTAAATGGAGACTGGTCTTTCTTTCTCAAAGATTCAGGTGCTGGTACAATATACGGATACCAACTGAAAGGGCCCTTGAATAATGATACCGTGATCGTTGCTGATCCATACTCTAGGGCTACAATTACTCAGAATAAATGGCGACATGTTGCTAAGTCACTAGTGGTTAATGATCCGTTTAATTGGGAAGGAGACACCTGGAAGAATATTCATCCAAGAGATCTTATTATCTATGAGGCTCATGTCCGAGATATGACAGCGCATATTTCTTCAGGTGCCACCTCAAGAGGATCTTATCTTGGGTTTATTGAGGAAGATCAGACCGGTGGGGTAAAGCACCTAGAGGCATTGGGCGTTAATGCTGTGCAACTACTCCCAGTATGGGATTTTGCAAATGTTGAGATCCCATATAAAAAAGAAGCAGCTGGTATGATCAATGATTGGAATCCTTACGAGCGTAATCATTGGGGGTATATGCCAACCTTTTATACTGCTCCAGAGAGCTATTATGCTTCAGATGGAACGAATGAATTAGGGGCCTGGAACGGAACAGATGGACGATCAATAAATGAATTTAAGCAGTTGGTCAAGACCCTCCATCAAAAGGACATTGCTGTTATCTTAGACGTTGTGGTGAATCATGTTTCTAACTATGACTGGCATCCGCTAAAATACATTGATAAGAGCTCTTATTTTAAGCTAGATGATGAAGGGAACTATATCAGCCAGTGTTGTGGGAATTTACTTGATACTGATAGGGAGCCAGCTCGTCAATATATAATCGAGAGTTTAAAGTATTGGATGACAGAGTACCATATTGATGGTTTCAGGTTTGACCAGTGCTATCTATTATCTAACGAAACTTCAAAGAGCATTATTGATGAGCTAAAGGGGATAAATCCCAATGTGATCATATATGGTGAAGCATGGAATGATCGTGAAAATGAATTTTCAAAAATAGGATGGGGATCTTTTAATGCTAGGTTTAGAGATATTTTTAGGGGCGACCTTCATAATTATGATTCTAAAGGTTTCCTATTTGGAACCTACCGTCCTGGCGAGGACCTTGAAGATGTTCAAGCAATGGTTACAGGTTCTATAAAAGGAAAGAGTAGTGTATACGAAGTTCCAGATCACGCGATAAATTTTTTGGAAGTACATGATGATTATTGTTTCAGTGACTACCTCAGGATGTCCACAGGTCTCAACAAAAAGGATGATCTTATTAAAGATCGGATGAATCATATTGAGCTTGAAGAACTAATATTAAAGAAAAATAAGCTGGGAGCACTGATCTTATTAACAAGCCAGGGCGTGCCTCTTATACACCAGGGGCAAGAATGGGCTCATTCTCAGGTTATCTCAGATACGGATGTTCCAGATATACACATTGGAAAAATGGATCGGAATCCATACAATAAAGATAATGAGACAAATTGGGTGAATTGGGAAGAGAAAGTCCAAAATAAAGAACTCGTTGAGTATTACAGAGGACTAATAAAAGTGCGACGTTCTAATGGTGAGCTAAGACATGCACGAATAAAAGATTTTAAATTTCAGGGTTTGTCCGAAAACTGCCTTGGATTTTTAATTCGTGATAGGGTAGCCGTCTATCTTAATGGTGAAATAGATAAGACAATCTCTGCCGATCTCCCATCGGGTGACTGGGTCATTTTGGCAAATGATATGAACATAAATACCAACGGTATAGGAAATGTTTCAGGTACTGTATCGCTACCGCCAACATCTGGAATGATCCTGGTTAGAAAGAATTAGATCTATAAAATGAATATTATTAGAGCTACTTTTTTGTTCACCTTATTGTATCTCATCTCATGTTCTAATCCACCTATCAGCGACCCACTATTTCCAGTACCAGTTATTCATGTAAAAATGGGTGAAAAAAAAGTATTTGATCTATCAAAATACTTTAGAAAAGAGAATACAATTCTCCATCATAATGTATCCTCAGACAATATTAGCTTAGATGCGAATATCCTCATTATTGATGCTACCATATCGCGGCCTGGTGTTGAAACTATTTCGCTGCTTGCGGATGGCCAAGCTATCAAGCTAATGATCAATTATGAAAAGATGATAAAACATACATTCAAATATGAATCAGAGACTGCAAAAAAAGTTGTAGTTATGGGTGGATTTAATGACTGGTCTAGAACGGCTTTTCCTTTAGGGAAAAATGGGGACAGATTTCGCCGTACACTTTTTATGGATCCTGCTAAGCATGCATACAAGTTCGTGGTTGATGGTCAAGAGGTTACTGACCCTTTGAATTCAGAGTCTGAATCCAATAATATGGGTGGATTGAATTCAGTACTCGATCTTAGTAGTTGGTCGAAACCAGAGCCTGGAGCTCTCATAAAAATTGTTCAGGATGGTAGATGGCTACACTTTGACCTCATATCAGATGAGTCAAATATATCAATTCAAGAATGGGTTGTCCTGATAGATAATACGCAATTACATGCGGATGACGTTGATCCTATTATCGGAGGTGGGCTAAAAGTTAATATCGCATCAATAGACAGTGGTCTATTACGAGTTTTTGGAATAGACTCTAATGGAAAAATTATTCCTGAAAATCAGACAATTATCAAGAATGGAAAGCCATTATCTACAGAGAATGATGATTGGAGTTTTTCTGTGATCTATAATATCATGGTCGATCGTTTTTTTGATGGAGACTTGATAATCAATAATCGTGTAAACGATCCTGCTCTTCATGATATCGCAAATTTTATGGGAGGAGATCTGTTAGGTATTCAAAAAAAAATGGATGATGGTTATTTTGATGATCTAGGTGTTAATACTTTTTGGATATCACCGATTCAAGAACAGGCCGATGGCAGTTGGAGAGAATGGGTATTGCCCAACAGGGTCTTTACCGGTTACCATGGCTACTGGCCGGTTGAACCTAGAAAAATTGAAAGTAGATTTGGCACAGATAAAGAATTTAGATCATTAGTAAATACGGCTCATTTATCAGAGAAAAAGATCCTCTTAGATTTTGTATCAAATCATGTGCATAAAGATCATCCCTACTATAAAGACCATAGTGACTGGTTTGGAGGCATAACTCTCCCTGATGGTAGTCTTAATATTAGAAAGTGGGATGGGGAAACTCGTCTTACTACATGGTTTGATGATTTTTTGCCTTCATTTAACTATGCATTATCACCAGCTGCTACAGCTGCAGTCGTTGATGATGCAGTTTGGTGGATGGAGGAGTATGATCTAGATGGATTTCGTCAGGATGCTGTGAAGCATGTCCCTCATTCATTCTGGCGAAAATTAACAAAAAAAATTAAAACTAATTTCCCAGATAAAAATATATACCAGATCGGAGAGACATTTGGATCTGATGACCTTATTGGCTCTTACATCAATCCCTCTGAACTGGATGCTCAATTTAATTTCAGCATATATTTTAATGTTAGAGGTCTGTTTAGCTCTGAGAGCACAGATTTTTCAAGTATAAGAGATGTAATAAATAAAAACAGGATCTCTTTTGGTCCGATTCATCAAATGGGCAATATTACCAGCAGCCATGACCAGCTAAGGTTTGCAGGGTATGCTGATGGTCAAATAAGTATTGGAGATGATGGAACTTTACGATCATTTAATAATATGGTCAGCGCTATTAAAAATAAGACTACATATCTAAAGCTGGCTAATTTTCATGCATTTAACATAAGTCAGCCAGGTATCCCGATCATTTACTATGGAGAAGAGATAGCACTCATGGGTGAAGGAGACCCCGGGAATCGTAGAATGATGCGTTTTGATCTTAACGATAATGAGGAAAAATTACGATCTCAATTTTCTCAATTGAACAAGCTAAGAACCACACACTCGGCTTTAGCGTTGGGCGATCAATTAATATTAAAAAATGAAGGCCCTATTCTGGCTTTATTAAAGATCTACTATGATCATTCTGTCTTGGTTATTATAAACAATGGTTCAAATAAAGAGACTGTTCCTGTTACCCTTCCTTTTGAGCCTAAACAAATAACATCATTAATTAAATCTACTGAATTTAAAAAAAATGGACCAACATTGACCTTCAATACAGAACCATGGAGTCACTACTTTTATGCGATACAGAACTAGGTTTCTCCTTATCTTTTTATTTTCAGGATACATCTTAGCAGATGATTCTTGGAAGGTCTATGATGACACAGAGATAGCAATAATCAATATTACGATCGATGAAGAGGATCTTGAATGGATCTACAACGGGGAGAACGTAGAAAGTGATTCTCTCCATCTTGCCACAATTCATTTTCAAAATTCCTATCTTGATGAGACAATTGATTCCATAGGATTTAGACTAAGGGGTAATACCTCACGTGTTGCTGCAAAAAAATCATTCAAAGTTGATTTTAATCATTTTATCTCAGGGCGTGATTTTTATGGCGTTGAAAAACTAAATCTTAATGGTGAACATAATGACCCTTCTATTGTTAGATCAAAATTAAGTTGGGATATTTTTCAAGGTATAGGGATGGTCAGTAGTAGAGCTGCACATACAAAATTATATATCAATGGTGAATATTTTGGCCTATATATTTCAGTAGAACAGATTGATGATACCTTTCTATCCAGGAACTTCGATAATGATAATGGTAATCTATGGAAGTGTCTATGGCCAGCAGACCTAACATATCGTGGAGATGACCCTGAGGACTATTTTCCCTACTATGATGATAAAAGACCGTATGAATTAAAAACAAATAGGGATGATTATGATTATTCAAAGTTAGCCCGTTTTATTCGGGTTCTTAACCAGACACCTGATTCACTTGAACTCGTCTTAGATATCAAAGAGGCCATGCAATATTTCACGATCAACATATTAACTGGTGGTTGGGATGATTATCGATTTTTAAGGAACAATTATTACCTTTACCATGACCCTTCAGATGACCTGATCCATTGGATACCTTATGACTATGATAATACTCATAGCATTGATTGGTTTGATATTGATTGGTCAACAATAGATCCTTACACATATTCAGTCATTGATAATGATGGTAGACCTTTAACAGAATATTTATTTTCACAGGACCGATATAAAAATTTATTGTCTCATTTTTTACAATTTTACGTAGAGCAATATTTTGACTTTGATAGCCTAGGATCAGATATGAATGGTCATATTGACCAGCTTTATAGTGCTGTGGAAGAGGATGCATATCGAACGATGGATTATGGGTTTACGATTGAAGATTTTTCAAATAGTTTTGGCTATGATTTTCAAAATTCTCATGTCAAACAAGGGATCATGGAATTCTATCAAAACAGAAAAGAATCTTTAGATGAACAGATCGAATTCATACCAGGTCCACCAATAATTTACGAGGCAGAGAAAAGAGCAAATATCGATATCCTAGGTGATACGGTAGAAATAAGTGCATCGATTTTTGGATCGCCAACATATTTTCACTTGTTTTTTCTCAGAGAAGGACAAACAAGTTGGAACTCTACACCTATGATATTTGATCCGGACACACTCAGTCATCTCATTGAAGATCAGGATATGTGGAAAGGAAATTTTATCCCTGATTCGGCTGGTAATTATTATTGGTATTTATTTGCAACAAGCGGAGAGGGAAGTGAGAGGTATCCAGTATATGATTTTATGGAATTTGAGGTCATCAATAATGTAGTTAGTCAACCTGTCATAATAAATGAAATTCTAGCAAAGAACGCATCAATAAACACGGATGAGAACGGAGAATTTGACGATTGGGTCGAACTATGGAACTATTCTGATATCTCGGTAGATCTATCTAGCCATTTTTTGACAGATAAATATGATAATTTAACTAAGTGGCAATTCCCGGACTCCAATGTGGTTTTAGGAGCTGAGGGTTTTCTATTGATCTGGTGTGATGAAGATCAAGATCAGGGTAGCTACCACACGAATTTTAAATTATCATCGAGTGGAGAGTTCTTAGCATTGGTCTTACCTGATGGCGAAACTATTCTAGATTCGATCACGTTTCCCGCTCAGTCCGAGGATATATCCTTTGGAAGGGTTGTAGGTAATGAGGATCAATGGATATTCATGAGCCCATCACCTGCTGATCCAAACGTATCTCTTGAACTAGATGATGATATAACGCTACCGATTAAATTTAAATTAAAAAGTATCTACCCAAATCCCTTTAATTCATCATTTCAGATTGATCTATTCATTGAAGAACCTAATACAGATATTGTTACAAAATTATTTTCTATGACAGGGGCTGAAGTCTTTTCTATATCTTTTAAAGGTCTAAATAGAGGTGAGATAAGTATCCCCGTAAAGTTAAATACTCCGATGGCTTCAGGCAGTTACTTTTTGGAAATAGAAAGCAGAGGTCAAGTTCAGTATAGAAAGGTACTTTTTCTAAAATAATCAATAATAAATAGAAGTTCTAACTAGACTTCACTAATAAATTTATGATTTAGCTACCTTTAATATTTTTCCCACCACTTGCTAAATGGTCCATTGATCTTTTCTTTAGAAATAATCTCTCCTATTTCAGGGGTGAAATATTTTAGGCCAGACTCTTTTGCTAGCTTGATGGATTCTTGGACTGGTTCATCCCAGGGGTGTAATGCTAGAGTAAACCCTCCCCAGTGTATTGGCATGAAGAATTTTGTTTTTAAATCTTTTGCTGCTAAAACTGCCTCTGATGGGAACATATGTGAATATTTCCATGCCTGGTTATATTGGGCACAGTCAATGAGTGATATATCAAATGGTCCGTGTTCGTCACCGATCTCTTTAAAATGTTTACCATAGCCACTGTCTCCGCTAAAATATATTTTTAGAGTTGATGATCTGATTGCCCAAGAACTCCACAGGGTACTGTTCCTATTTAAAGGTCCTCTTCCTGAAAAGTGCCTTGCGGGAAGACACATAATTTCAATATCATCTAATTTATAATTCTCATTCCAATTCAATTCAATGATCTTTTCATCCTCAACATTCCATCTTCTTAGGTGGTTTCCTACTCCATGAGGAACTATAAAGACCTTAACTTTATCTTTGATTTTTTTGATAGTGTAGTGATCGAGGTGGTCATAGTGATCATGACTTATGACTACCGCATCAATGGTCTTGAAGGAATCCAGTTCTATTGGGAGCGTTTCATTATACCTTTTTAAGTTTGGCAGAGGTAAGGGTGCAGCATGGCTTCCTAGCATTGGATCAAATAGAATAATTTTATTAGAAAGATTGATCATAAATGCAGAATGTCCTAGCCAGGACAATTTGTACTGATCTTCATCCAATTTCATGAAAGAAGACAGATTTATTTTTTTGGGTATAATATCTCGAGATGGTTGTCTGTTTGGCTCACTTTTAAAAAAATCCCAGGTTGAGACTTCACCGGTCATCATTGGAGTTTCCTCAAGACTCTCAAATCCACCGTCATTGTAATTATAAAAGGTCTCATAAAGTTTTTTCTGCTCAGATGAAGGATTAGAACCAAATTGGGGAGCACACCCAATAAAAGATAGGACTATCATAATTAAAGTAATTACGGCACATCCGACATAAAGGAAAATAGATTTAATCATTTAAATATTAGAGGGCTTATCTAGTAACTATTTTAGGAATTATCTGTAGTCGAACCAATCTAATAGAAGTTTATTTATTAATAAATAGAAGGCACATATTCATTCCAAATTTTTATTTTTTTAGAGTTGTGAAATGTTTACAAATATGAAGTCGCTTATAGGTTAATTTGGAGAATCTCGACTAAGTCGTATCTTCGGGCCACACTATAATGGGTATTACTATTTGTTCATGATCTCTTTAGGATAGAATTGATTTTTACCTTCAAAAAGTTTTGTCCCATTAACATAACTATAATATTTCCTGCACTCACAGGATAAATATTCAATATCAATGGGTTTAAATTCTCTTTTAGCTTCTGGCCAGTAATCTTTTTGTAAAGCAATCATTTGGTCACATGTTTTCTGATGATCATCTAAGCCAAAATGTATTTGAAGCCGATCAAGGTAAGCCACAGCACCAATACCTGTAGGTACATGGCTTGCCGGGTCAATTATGTCAGGACGAAACCAGGCCAAATCGATGACAGCCATAAAAATTGGAAAATCATTTTGCATTTTAAATAAAGCGTTTATTGATTTGGTCGCTTTGATAACGTTACCCTGTGCTGTGGTTATAATATCAGTAATAGATTCTTTAATATCTCTAAAAAGTATTGTGGCTGCATCGATTCGAGAGAACAGTTTCCCCTCCCAGTGGATAGGTTCAACAGGGTAAGCCGTAACATTACACCAAGGGTCTAGAGTGCTGAGTTTTTTAATTAATTCGTTGGGCTGAGAAATGATTTTTGATGAAAGTTTATCGAGGGTCTCCTGTCTGTTACACCAGCGTGCAAAAAACAGGGCCTGAATTAAAGTGGGTAAATCTTTCTCTAAGTTTTTTGCGAAGTTTAGTATGGCTATGCTACCGCGATCATCTTCTCTAAATACGTTCAGGAAGCGTCCTTGTTGGAAAATAGAATCATCGGTCCATGGGGCATGAGTACCCATTTTTCTTTTTAATCGAATATTCTCTCGTTCTCGGCAAAAATCAAAAAAAAGAGAGACTGGGTCATCCAGAACTAATCCATCAAGTGCGTTGGCATAAGGATTATGAAATTTATTCATTCAAGTATCAATTTTAAGACAATTAGTCAATTGAAAATAGAAGAAGCTGCGTCAGTCTCATAACCCGGTGATTCTTTTACTTTGATTTAAAATATAATATATGTACTATTAGCACATCTAGTACAATTAGAAACAATAAAATGAGAATCCAAATAGACATCGATCTTTCCACGCCACTGTTTAAACAGTTGATGGATCAAATTAAAAAAGCTGTGATGGATGGACTATTAAAACCAGACGATCCCCTACCATCCATTCGTCAATTAGCAAATGACCTGGATTTAAATCATAACACGGTTGCAAAAGCTTACCGATTATTAGAGAGAGATTCTGTGATCCAAACCAAAGGGTATCGCGGTACATCCATCCATGGAGATGCAATACAAAATAGCACTGTCAATATGAACGATTCCATTACAATAAAATTGAACGAAACCATTAAATCATTGCGTGAATCGGGAGCAACTGATTCCGAAATCCGCATTGCTTTTAGCAATGTGATGAAAAACCAATAAGGATTTTAAAATGAATATTGACCTATTACTCTACATTTTTCTTTTCAGCCAAATTATGTTTATTTCTTATTATTATCCCAGGAGAATGCTGATTCGGATCCATACAGTTTTTAAAAATTATCCTCCCAACGAATTTCCCAAACTCTATCCTGAATCCATCGAGAAATACAAAAAATCGGCTAAACGGTATCAAATCATGAATCATCTCATAATAGGGTTAGGA
>Ga0209035_10001355_pt1 | contig 10017 bp, 8 predicted proteins | sample MarorgKNORR_S2LV_6_FD_188220 | JGI IMG/M metagenome (GOLD analysis project Ga0209035, IMG submission 188220) | Marine microbial communities from the Southern Atlantic Ocean, analyzing organic carbon cycling - AAIW_A/KNORR_S2/LV (SPAdes) (version 2) | ecosystem: Environmental > Aquatic > Marine >...
GTCGTAGGACCGATCACCCTCAGGCCCGAACCTCGATGCCCTGACAAGCTGCTCGGCATCGGCGCGTGAAGCAATGTGGGGCCCCATGATCCCTTTCAATCCGCGGTCCAGATACTGGAGCACGATATGTGACTGGATGCTTGGGACGCGACCGATGGGTGTGATTCCAACAGCTTCAGCAGTCCTGCAGGCGGCTTCGACGTCCTGGAGCGAAAATGGGCCATGCTCACAATCCAGCCACACGAAGTCGAAATCCAAAGGCGCCATGATTTCGATAATCTGGGGAGCCGGGAAGGTGAGCTGGAATCCGTATGCTTTTCGGCCTTCGCGCATTGCCGCGACGACTCGGTTGGGTTGATCCAATGGAATGGCTCCAGACGATGGGTTGGTTCATGAACAAAGAAGGGCCCGTAAGGTACGCCCGCCCTGTAGATGAGGCAACCCTGGCTCAGGGGTTATCTCTTCAAATCATCGGGAACAGGTTATTTTGAGGAACCGACGGCGAAGAATCTTTACGCTGTATACGATCGAATGTCCTACACTTTGCCATCGGTAAGATTCTTACGTTCCGCTCCGGATGGCATGTCGTGGACAGGACGCACAAAGACGTACCAGTGAATGGGCTGTCGACCTCAGTCATGTCTTTGGCAAGGCCAAATACTGTACTCCCGGGCCATATAATCTGCCGATCTTGCTCATCGATTAGGCCTCACCAAATCGCAGGAAATCGTCAAGTTGACCAACATCACCGACTGGCGCACCAGCGCCGGTACGTCCTTCCAGACCTTCAAGCAGTCTGCCGTCGCATCGCGAGGGATGGTCGTAACCAATCATCCGATGGGCTCAGCTGCCGGGCTTGAAATGCTGTCCATGGGCGGCAACGCTATTGACGCCGCAATAGGGGCCGTGTTCGCCCTCAGTGTCGTCGAGCCCATGATGGTTGGGCCATTTGGAGGCGGGTACATCAACCTGCGTACCGCCGACGGCGAATCGGTCTGCATCGACAACTACACGCTCGCTCCTTCAGCTGCAACTCCGGACATGTACCGGGTGGTCTCCGATAGCTGGCCCGACTACCTACTCACCGAGGACCGGGAGAGCCAGGTTGGCTACCTCTCTGTCGGTGTTCCCGGCAATTTAAAGGCATGGGACGAACTGCACTCCGGGTACGGCAAGCTCAGTTGGGAGACTGTAATCGCCCCGGCGATTAAGTACGCCGCAAGCGGATTCCCAGCGTCCGAGTACCTGGTACGGCTCATCACAGAGAACCAGGAAGACCTCAGAAAATTTCCAGCGACGGCCGCGATATTTCTGCCGGAAGGTTTGCCACCCGCGCCCGGGCAGATCATCGTCCGGCGTGACTACGCAGAATCCTTGAAGGCAATCGCTGCTGGCGGAGCCGCTGAGCTGTATGACGGCCCTCTGGGACATGCCATCGCTGAAGACATGAAGCGCAACGGCGGGTTGATCACTATCGACGATCTCCGGGGCTACAACACTCTTAGAAAGGATCCCGTTCGCGGAACCTACCGGGGATTTGAAATATCTGGCCCGCCGCCCAGTAATACCGGCATCACCCTCATCATCGAGATGCTAAACATTCTTGAGAACTTCGATGTCACAGGCCAGGGTTTCGGAACCCGGCAGGGTCTGCACCTTATCGCCGAGTCACTCAAGATCGCCTTTGCAGACAGATTTGAGTATCTCGGCGACCCGACGACCATGGAAATACCGCTCGACTGGATGACCTCCAAGGATTACGGAAGTCAGAGGGCTGCAGAGATAGACTCGTCGCGTGCCAGCGAACAGCGTGCCGGTACGCGGACCTCTGAATCGGAAAACACTACGCACCTGACCACCGCCGACGACGAGGGCAACATGGTCTCCATGACGCAGACCATTAACGAAGTATTTGGTTCCAAGGTAACCGTCCCTGGCACCGGTATCCTGCTCAACAACACGCAAGCTATGTTCGACCCGCACCCCGGAAACCCGAACTCGGTGCTGCCTAACAAACGGGTTGTGAGCAGCATGTCGCCTGCCATAGTCAGCCGGGACGGCAAACCCTTCCTTGGCATTGGCACTCCAGGTGGAGTTCGCATCTTCGGATCGGTCATGCAGGCGATCATGAATGTGATCGACCATGGCATGACTCTTCAGGAAGCGGTAGAAGCGCCGCGTTTGTGGACGCAGGGCCAGGAAGTTGAGCTTGAACAAGAGTTCGGTGAGGGGCCGAGTGCCGGAATGTCCGGGCTTGGCCATCCCGTTCTGCGTGTCGCCAACGTCGCCGGAGGCATGAACGGGATTTTGATTGACCATGAACGTGGCCTGATGACGGGCGCTGCTTGCTGGCGAGCCGATGGGGTCCCGGCAGGCCTGAGCGGCGGACCGGCCAACTCCAACGCCCGTTTCAATCCACTCGTTTGATGCCAATGTCGTTTGATTTTCGATGCGTCTCGTGTGGCGCAACACAACCGGCCCGGATCACCGATCTCGCCTGTGCGTTGTGTAGCTCGGCGATGGACGTGTCGTACGACGAACCGGCCGACGAATACTCGCCTCGCCTCCCACTTGCCCGGATCTCAGAACGGATGTCGCTGGGAGAGGGCAACACGCCGCTGGTGGCTTTGCCGTCGATAGCTCGGTCGCTTGGCATCCGGGGACTGTGGGCCAAACTGGAGATGATGGCACCGACCGGATCGTTCAAAGATCGCGGGTCTGCCGTGCTGGTTTCTGCAGCGCTGGAGGCCGGGGTTACAGAATTCGTGGAAGACTCGTCCGGTAACGCCGGGGCATCTCTATCGGCATACGCCGCCGCGGCGGGGATTACAGCGCACGTCTTTTTCCCGGATAGCGCGGCTCAAGGTAAAGTCGATCAGATCGGCATCTTCGGCGCGATCCTGCACCCGACGTCTGGCCCACGACAGGCGGCCACCGACGCCGCTGTGTCGTACGTGGCGGAGCACTCGCTGCCGTACCTCTCACACAACTTGAGCCCTTACTTCCTTGAAGGAATGAAGTCGTTCTCCTACGAGATAGTGGGTTCCGACGCCTCCTCGATCACCGACATCGTCGTCCCAGTTGGCAACGGCTCGCTATTGATTGGAATGTTCAAAGGATTTGAGGAATTGAGAGCGTCTGAACGGATCAGTTCCGCCCCGGTCCTCCATGCCGTGCAGGCTTCAGCGGTACGCCCACTGGTGGCCGCATTGAACGACCAGGAATGGCGGTTTGATGCCGAACTGAAGACCGTCGCAAGCGGAATATCCGTATCACAACCACCTCGCCTGCAGCAGTGCGTGGACGCGATCAGGCTATCCGATGGATCTGCCATAGCTGTTGATGACGACGCGATGCTCCGCTGGCAGTACCGACTGTCTGCTGAAGCGGGCATTTTTTGCGAGGCCACCTCCGCAGCGGCATTTGCCGGACTGGAAGGAATGGTCGCAAACGGCTCGATATCAGAAGATGCCCGGGTGTTGATCCCGATCACGGGGTCAGGCCTGAAAGAACCGCTGACGCGATGACCCGATTGCTGCGATTGAAGGAACGAAAATCGACTCGATCGCCAATCAAAAGGAAAGCAGGCCTCATTGGAGACGACGCAACTCGGCAGCACGGGCGTGCAGGTCAGTCGACTGGGCTTTGGCGGCGCGCCTGCTGGACTAGCCCAGTATCTGGACGATTACGACCCATCACGTGATACCGATCGCGAAAGCGTTGTGTCGGCGATCAAACGAGCTGTTGAATTAGGTGTCACTTACTTCGACACCGCGCCAGGTTATGGCGGTGGGGCAGGGGAGTCGATCTACGGCGAAGCGCTGGAGGGTGCCCGAGAGGACGTTTTCATTGCGACCAAAGTCTCGCTGGATGTTGAGGATGCCAGAGCGTCCGTGGAGGAAAGCCTCAAGTTACTCCGTACCGACCATGTCGACCTCGTCCAGATCCACGGCAACTCGTACACATCGGATCAAGCTGACGCGATCCTCGTGATTGACGGGATGTTGGAACAACTAGAACAGCTTAAAAATGAGGGTTTGACGCGCTTCGTCGGGTTTACAAGCGAGGACAATAACGCCGCCGTCTTCCGGTTCATCGACTTGGGTCGCTTTGACGTGATGCAGATCAGCTACAACCTGCTCCACCAGCACCCGGCTGAATGGACGCGCCCCTTTGGCAGCCTGTTCGAGGCCCGAGAGATGGGCGTTGGTGTTGTGACGATGCGTACCCTGACCTCAGGTATCTTCCAAAAATGGGTTAATACCGTGAGGCCGAACGATGATTTCGACTTCACGCCATCTCTCTTACAGTTCGTATTGTCTAACCCACTTGTTAACGTGGCTCTCGTAGGCATGCGGACCGTGGACGAGGTGGAATGCAACGTCGCGATTGCCAACGACATGGAAGGACGAGTTGATCACAAAAAGTTGCAGCGCAAGTACCCGGAGTAGGCGCCCACCTCACGATACGGTAAAGCCAACACCACTTTTGAGGTCGTGCGACGAATCGGGCGTATGGGTCGCCTCTGTCCCCGCCGGAAGAGGCCTAGGATGAGGGTGCACTAACGGATCGCAATCCGTTCGTGGGAGTCGGGAGCACGTAGTGATACAACCCCTCCTTCGAGAGCCTCATGGTGGGCCCTCTGTCAAGGTGTTATCTCAAGGATGACCGGCTCGATTGGGAGCGACCTGCGGGCGGATTACCGTACGGCCCCTGTGCAGTCACAGACACCTCCGTTACTGGGCCCGCACCTCCGCAAGCGCTTCTCTGAAGCCGTTGAGAGAACCCTCCAGCACTCGGTCCGGCACGGAGAACGACAGTCGGAAGTAGCCCGGACCACCGAATCCGCTGCCCGGTACCACCAGGACCATCTTCTCCTGGAGCCTCCTTACAAACTCCACATCATCCTCAAGCGGGGACTTTGGGAACAGGTAGAACGCGCCACCCGGCTTCACGACGTCGTAACCGATCTCGGTTAGCGCGTCGTAAATGAAATCACGTTTCTTACGGTACTCGGACACGTCCACCGTGACGTCCTGGAGCCCGGCGACCAGGCGCTGCATCAGTGCCGGGGCGTTTACGAACCCGAGCGTCCGCAGTGAGAACACCATGGCCTCCATCATCTCACCCTTGTCCGGGTAGTCTGGGTTGATGGCGATGTAGCCGATGCGCTCTCCGGCCAGGCCCAAATCCTTAGAGTGTGAGGATGCGACGATTGTCCGCGGATGATGCTTGAACACGAAGGGGTAAGCTTCGTCCGTGTAGATCAACTTGCGGTAAGGCTCGTCCGTGATCAGTGCAATCTCGGTTCCAAACCTCCGCTCTGCGTCGCCGATCCGTTTGCCGATTTCGGCAACTACAGATTCCGGATATATCACGCCGGTTGGGTTGTTCGGGGAGTTCATCATGACGGCCTTGGTACGTGGTGAGATCTTGGCCTCAAGATCGTCCATATCCGGCATGAAGCCATCCTTGAACCCCACGAGCTTGTGAACGCCGTTGTTGTGGCTTACGTAGTAAACGTACTCCACAAAGAAAGGCGTCAGGATCACCACCTCGTCGCCCGGATCCAACAGCGACCGAAGGATGGTATTTAACGAACTGCTCGCGCCGTTGGTCATGATGATGTCGCCGCCCTTCAGAGCAGCGCCAGACTCGCGGGCGAGGCTTTTCGCGACAGCGGCGCGTACTTCCGGGAATCCAGGGTTCGGCATGTACCGGTGCGTGTTTGGAGCATCATCCCGGGCTAGTTCGAGCAGCCGGTCCCTGAACTCCTGGGGCGGTTCGAGCAAAGGATTGCCGAGGCTGAGATCGAACACGTTCTCGGCGCCATGTTCCGCCGTCAGCCGAATTCCTTCTTCAAACATCCGGCGGATCCACGATGCTCCTTCTAACTGGCCGCGTACCGCTTCAGAAACTGCCATCGGTGATCCTTTGCGAGGGTGAGTGCGTGTTGCCGTACTTAACCGGAGCGGCGGCTATTATAAGTCTGCTAACCCAATCAACCTCAATGGAGCCAAGATGCCGTCATCTCCCGGAGAATCGGGCCCGCCATTTGCCGACAGCCTGGCTCTTGTGACCGGCGGCACGGGGATGGTTGGTGGTGCAATTTCACGCCTTCTCATAAAACGAGGAGACCGGGTGCGCGTGCTTGTGCGTAGACGATCAATTGCTGCATTGGAACTGGAAGCGCTGGGCGCTGAAATAGTCTTTGGTGATGTGACTGATATGGCGTCGATGACCGCGGCCATAGGCGGTTGCACCGATGTGTATCACTGTGCGGCGTTGGTTGATCCGTTCCACTGGGATCTGGATGACTTCGATCGCATTAACGTGGAAGGCACTCGGAATGTTCTGGACGCAGCACTTACGTCAGGCGTCCGCCGTTTTCTCCACTTAAGTAGCATCGCAGCACTAGGCGCAAAACCGGGACTTCGTGCCGATGAATTCACCCAACCGCATGGTCCGTGGAAGCCGGGATACGGCCGCTCAAAGTTCGAGTCAGGTGAACTGGTCGTCGCCGCGGCTGGTGAACTCCATGCCGTTACGGTCAACCCTGCGATCGTCTTTGGACCGGGAGACCGTCACTTCGTGCAGCTCATCAACGCGTTCGTTCGTGGCCGTATTCCGGTAATTGCATTCGCCAACCGACCGATGCCGCTTGTGTACGTGGACGACGTGGCCCACGGTAGTTTGCTCGCGTTGGAACGGGGAGAGAGCGGTCAGCGCTATATTCTCGCCCAACAGACGGTCACGATAGCTGAATTCTTCTTCGAGTTGGCCACTGCTTCGGGCCGTCGCCCTCCGAGGGTGCACCTACCGGACTGGCTTGCAATCCCCGGAGCGTTGGCATGGTCGTTCGCTTCATGGGCGAGACGAAAACGATCGCCGGTCAGCTCGCTCCAGGCTCTGCGCATCGGGGCTGCGGAGTTCGACGGTGGGCGCGCCAGCAGAGAACTTGGGCTTGAGTACACGGATTTCCGGGGAGCAGTCGCAGCAACGGTTTCAGCGTTGCTAAGGGACGGCTAGCCTTTGCGCCGGAACCGCCATGGACGTTGTTTGGTCCGTTGTTTCCCGCGTGAATCTCCGGGGTTATACCCATTGAGCCCGGGTCGCTTGGGGCGTTCAGGTTTTGCCTTCATCACGACATACGTTCCGGCGATCTTGTCATGCCATCCCTGGCGTTTAGGGTCGACCGAAATCCACGCCAACCCCATTCCGAGAGCTGCGCTCGCGATCAGTCTTCCAACCATCTCTCGGGGTATCGCGACCGCAACCCCGGGCACATGACCTTCATCATCCACGACGATGATGCCTGCGACCATCTTGCCTGGCGTCTGCCCTTTGATTCCGGTGAAGAGGATCAGGTAACCCAGCAGGATGAAAATGTCCTGGGGCGCGGTGTTTGATCCGGTAAAGGCGTTGCCGCCGGTGACCCAACGTACCGTCACGATGATAATTAGAAGCAGCCCGATGTCCACGACCGCTGCGTACATACGCCTGAAGGTGTGCGCGTAAACGAACGGATACGTGGGGCGTTCCGGCGCGCTGTTATCGGGTTGGGAAGCCATCACCAAGGATGATACGCGGATTCACAGCTGACAGGTGCTTTCCGTTGACCGGCAATCACCCCATCTTTACGATGCCTCAACAGGTCAGTCCTGGATAGTTCACTTTTTGAACCATAGGCCAGATCCCGGGAATTCGTACTCTGTATGGATCGGCCTCGCACATTCTTGAGAAAGGACGCTCCATGCGACTAGAGAACAAGGTTGCTCTGATCACCGGAGGGGGCTCCGGCATCGGAGAGGCCTCTTCTGAGTTGTTCGCCAGAGAAGGAGCGGCGGTCGGTGTCTGCGACCTGAACGCCGATACTGCTGAATCTGTAACTACACGTATCAAGGACGCGGGTGGGCGGGCGATCGCGCTGCAAGCAGACGTGACGAGCCGTTCAGATGTGGAAAGAGTTGTTGACGCCGTTGTCGGGGAGTTCGGAGGATTGAACATACTGGTCAACTCCGCTGGTGTATCTGATCGTGGCGCTCCCGCGGATTACGACACAGACCAGACGTGGCAATGGGTGATGGACATAAATGTGAGCGGCACACTCCTGCCTTGTCGGATCGGTGTCGAAGCAATGCGCAAATCGGGTGGGGGATCGATTATCAACCTGAGCTCGATTTATGGACTGGTAGGACGCACCGAATGGCTTGGAGACGGATTCAGCGCGTACGCACATTCCAAGGGTGCCATACTTCAGATCACGCGCGACCTTGCGGTCAAGACGGCCCGAGAGGGCATACGGGTTAACGCACTATGTCCCGGCTTCGCCCACACGGCGTTGACAACAGGACTGCGCGACAATCCGGAGTTACTGGCGCGGATGGAAGAGGCACACCCGATGGGTCGTCTCGCTGAGGCGATAGAGATCGCCAACTGTGCCCTTTTTCTAGCGTCAGACGAAGCATCTTTTGTGACCGGCACAGCGCTGAGTGTGGACGGCGGTTACACAGCTCAATGAGTGGAATCGTCCAAGAACCGACTACCTAACGGCCCAAGGGCGCTCGGACTCCACAGATAACGAATCTGATCACCCGCCATAACCTCGCCGTTAGTAGAGCGCGAATAGGTCCGCCATGCGGCCGTCATCCAACAGCCATATTCTTTGCCGAAAGCTTCTCAGGATGACCTGTAGGGCGACCGCGTTGAGTCGCTGCGACAACTTCCCGACAACCCACGATTGTCCAACTATCCGTACGAAAATCGTGAGGCGTCAAATTCGACCGGGATCGCGTCACGGCCAACTTGACCTGTGATCGCCCCCGCCACCATTCGGCCCATCACCGGGCTGAGGAGAATTCCCTTTTTGCCTGCTCCATTCGCTGCAAACAGGCCGTCGTAACCCGGCAATGCCCCAAGGATCGGCATCTCATCCGACGATACCGGTCGAAGGCAAGCCGTATGTTGCACGATCTCGGCGCTTTCTAAGGATGGCGCTAATGCAAGTATGCCAGCCATGATCGAATCCCGGGCGGCAGAGGTAGGCCTGTCATCGAACCCGGCGTCTTCCTCGGTAGATCCGCCCCAAACTAGGCCGTCCGACTTACGTGCGATGTAGTGCCCACCCAGTGAAACCCGGTGGACGAAATCCCGTCCCGGAAATCTCAATCGGAGAATTTCCCCCTTCTTGGGTTTCACTGGAAAATGGGGAAGCCCCTCGCTTCCATCGCCCGACCACGGGCCGGTCGCCAGCACCACGGAGCCGCTGGGGATCTCTGATCCGTTCCCAAGTCGCACACCGGTCACGCGTTCTCCGTCCCTAAGTAGCCCGACCACGTCACCCGGTACATGCGTACCACCGGCGCGCTCAAAAGCTGTCACAAGCGCGAGCGTGTACTTGTACGAATCGACCTCGAAATGACTCCGTTGCACCAGCCCACCGGCCAGATCACCGGTTAACGAAGGCTCCTCGGACCGGACGCCCTCTATGTCAAGCAAATCGGCCTCAAGGTCTTCTTGGGCCTGCCAGGCAAGAGACTCCTGAAGCTTCTTGTACCCAGCTTCGTCTACAGCCAGATCGATAGACCGCACCGCTCGGAGCTCGATATCAATCCCAGTGTGGTCTTCCAACTCAGGTGCCAGGCGTTTATGAAGTGAAATTCCACGCTTGGCGTGCTGCAACGCTGGACCTGGAATACCGGCGCCCATCGTCGGAAACAGTCCACCGTAAGCAAAACCGCTCGCGTGGCTGGCTACCGAATCGCGCTCGATCATCGTGACGCTGACGCCGCGTTTGACCAGCTCATAGGCAACCGAAGCTCCTGCCGCTCCGGCCCCGACGACGATCACATCTGGAGCGTTTCTCACATGACCCCTCGCTCTACACGAACACCATCCTGATACACATCGATCACGTCCCAAAGGGCCTTCAAATCGCGTGAAGGGTTCCCGCTGACCACTAGAAGATCGGCCGACCTTCCGGTTATCAGGCGGCCAGATATATTGCCCATGCCGATC
>Ga0209035_10001357_pt1 | contig 10015 bp, 7 predicted proteins | sample MarorgKNORR_S2LV_6_FD_188220 | JGI IMG/M metagenome (GOLD analysis project Ga0209035, IMG submission 188220) | Marine microbial communities from the Southern Atlantic Ocean, analyzing organic carbon cycling - AAIW_A/KNORR_S2/LV (SPAdes) (version 2) | ecosystem: Environmental > Aquatic > Marine >...
TGATAACTTCAGTCATTGTCGCAATAGAAATAAGGGGAGATAAAACTCTGTCGAGGCAGTCTTACAAAGGTGAGATGAACACCATTAACTTTCACGGGCAGCAGATTCTGGCAAAAGATAAAAACACTAATGAGCAGTTACGTAACAGGGTGCTTGAAACCTTGGATCAACAACTGAATCAATTGGGTTATTTTGCCAAAGAACCGCAGCTTCAGTTCATAAACAATACTCTGAACAGTGAACATGCTGAACTTGAAGAGCTTACTCCTAATGAACTGCAAATGACATTTTCCGCAATCCTCCGGGCTCGGGAATCCAACGAAATTGCAGCCTGATTCAGAAAAATATATCAAAGAATTTTGTAATCTACTCAATCTGTTTTTAACTAATTGATCATTTATTATCACTGATCTTTCAAATATAATTCTGGAATTGATCTGTAGATAAATATTTCCATAAATTGTCTAGAAACGTTCTGGACGAAATGGAGTGATGTCAATTTTAGGTGGACGATTTGCTATCAGGTCAGTGATAATTTCTCCAGTCATTGGGGCGCCAATCAAGCCTCGGTGACCATGTCCGAAAGCAAATAGTATGTTGGGTGCATCCGGACACTTTCCGATCACTGGACGCGAATCCGGGAGACTGGGTCGATGTCCCATCCATTCTGTTTTTTCTGTTCCTGAAATTCCCGGAAACATTCGTTTTCCTAAACGCAACAAAATTTCGGCACGCTCATAGTTTGGAGGAGCCTCTAATCCAGCTAGTTCTGCTGTTCCAGCAAACCGCAACCCTATTTCCATTGGAGTTGCGACAAATTTACGTTCCGCTTCCATGATGACATGGCTTGGCAGTACCTCCGGATGAGCGATGGTGACGTGATAGCCACGCTCTGTTTCCAAGGGGATACTGACCCCTAGTTGGGCTGTGAATCGGTGCGACCACGCTCCGGCAGCCACCACAAGTTTCTTGGACTCAACATAACCTAAGTCTAAATTCAGTCTCACATTTCCTTCTGCTGACAAGCGTACTTCTCTAACTTCCCTTCGCAAAATTATTCCACCATTTTGAGAAAACTGCTCGCTCAACACCTGCGCCAGCCGAAAAGGATTGGTGGTATAGCCTTGATTTTCGATTAAAACTGCTCGGCTATAAGAAGGGGATAGTGTTGGTTCTAACTCATGCAATTCTTCCCTGGATAGCATCCGTAGTTGAGCACCATGTCTCCGTAATAATTCCCATCCCCTGGAAGCATGCTTGAATGAAGATTCATTTTGATAGACATTCAAATACCCGGAAGGTCGGATTAAACTTCTGACTTGTGAACCATTAACTAAAGTCTGATATTTTTCAACTGTACCGGCGTTAAGTGCTAATAGACTCCGCACCGTATTTTCAGATTCACTTGCGGTTCCAGCTTTGAGGAAGCGTAATAACCAAGGCAATAGTTTGGGCAAATATCCAAAACGAATGTAAAGCGGACCTTCCGGATCAAGTAACCATTTGGGGACTTTTACCATTACTCCGGGCATCGCATTTGGCAGTGCGGAAGTTTCGGAAAGAACTCCGGCATGACCGAAAGAGCAAGATTCACCGGGTCCAACCTTGTCGATTAGAGTCACCTGCCAACCGTCTCGTTGTAGATGGAGCGCACAGCACAATCCAACGATACCTGCACCGATGATGTGTACATTTTTTGTATTTGGCAATGTATTTGAACTCATTTTAATCTACAAAAAGTAAGAAAATTCTTCTGAAAACTTTAACCAAAATAACAATTCTACTGAACGACTTCCTTACAATTACGCTAAAAACCATGTAGGTCAATGTCGTAATGTCGAAATTGACAGCTTAATGCGCTGTTGAATAATATGGGGAAAGTATGGCCAAGTTCGTTTTTTTCAATCGAATCTTATTTGATAATGAAATTTAGAACGAAATCTTCCTGAAGTTGATTCTCAATGGCACCTTGTCTTTTCTGCCTGACGTGCTGGATGGCTACTGAATTTTCTTCACCATATTCAATAAGTAGCATGGCCGCAACAGTTCCTGAACGCCCAATCCCTCCTTTACAGTGCAAAACGATACTGTTCCCTCTCTGAAGCTCTAGTTTTAGTGACAGACAAACTTGCCCCCAATTCCGGAAAAACTCTTTATCAGGTATCTTTAAATCAACTATAGGAAGATGATGCCATTGGAAATCATGTTTTCTGATATGTTCAAGAAAAATCTCTTTGCCACAGATTTCCTCAAACTCTTTATCTTCAACTAGAGAAACAATCGTGGTACATCCTAATTCTACCAAGGCTGAGAAGGTGCTTTGAAGAATATCGAGGTCAAAGACCTTCTCTACATTGAGTCCTGGGAAACAAGTTAAGAAGAGTTTTCCAGTGGAATTGGGGGGTGATACAAAATCAAATTTAGTGGAAGTCATGCTTTTGATACTTCGTTTACAGCATTAGGAGAATCGTGTCGCCATTCTTGAGTTCGTCGCAAAATACCTTTTGTGAAAACTGTGTGAATGATACGGACCAGTACAGATACATAGACGATTAACATTGCCATTGCTGCTGCTGCTGCGACATCACCTTGTTCATCGAGATGAATCGCAGATACTGAAGCCAGTGTAGTATTATAGGTATAAAGGAAAATCACCCCGGATACGGTCGTCATTGCGTTGACAAAAAGATAGATAGAGATATCAAAGATAGTTGGCAAGCAAACCGGCAATGTCACCTTCCAGAACATTTTATATATGGGTATTTTGAGAGATAAAGATACTGACTCAAATTCTTTATCCATTTGCTTCAATGCAGTAACACCAGTAAGATGCGAAACGGTGTAAAAATGGACAATGGTATTGATCACCAGAATGGTCATGGTGGCATAGATAAAGTTAATCGGGTTATCTTTGGCGTTAAAGTAAAATATATAGGACAGCCCCAGTACCAGTCCAGGAACAGACATGGGCATTAGGGTAAATAGTTGAAGAATTCCACGGAGCCTTTCATCGGATTTAAGTTTTTCAACAATGTATGAACCAATGAATATTATAACTGTTCCAAAAATAGCAGTATAAAAGGCTAGACGAATGGAATTGTAAAATGATTCCCATCCAAGGCCTGCCACTTCAAACTGATAGTGCTGTAGAGTAAAGGAGAGGTCATAAGGCCAAAATTTAACAAGTGCTCCGAATTGTGCCATGCCAATCATCATCAGAATGAAAAGTGTGATGATGGTACAATAACCCAGCATGAGGCTATCAACTCCAAAACTCTTTTTTGGTTTAAAAACTACTGAGCGTGAGGTCAAAAGTGAGATTTGCTTTTTTCTTGAATACTGGTCAATGAAAAAGGCAATTAGTGACGGTAATAACAAAACCAGTGAGATAACGGCCCCCATCTGAAAGTTCTGCATACCAACGACTTCTTTATAGATATCCGTGGCCAGCATATTATAATTTCCACCAATCACTTTAGGCACACCAAAATCGGTGAATACCTGTGTGAAAATTACAAAAGCTGTGCTGATTATCCCGTAGCGTGCGCCAGGAATTGTAATTGTGAGAAACGCTCTCAACCTGGATGTCTTTAAAACTTCCGCCGCTTCATAAAGACGGGAATCTGAGAGTGATAACGATGTGCTCAGAATCATCAAAGCATGAGGGAACGTCCAATATACAGAAGCAAAAATGATCCCGATCGGTCCGTAAATCGAATTGCCGAAAAGCAATGCCTTCAGGATGCCCTTATTGCCAAACCAATAGACTAAAGCAATTGCTGCAAGAATCGATGGACTAAGCAAAGGAATTAGAGCAATGAGTCGAAAAAATCCCTTGAATGGTATGCATGTTCTAGTTAGAGCATAGGCAAATGAAAAGGCTAAAATAACAACAATTATGGTTGAAACAATTGCAATGAACAAACTGTTAAAAAAAGATTGGAATAGTGCTGGTTCCTGTAGGTATAGAAGATAGTTTTTTAAGCCTATGAAATTACCTTTTTGATCTTGGACGCTTTTCATAATCAACGTACCAAGGGGGAAGACAAGGAACAGCAAAAAGAACAAAATATAGCTTGCCAGCATGAACTGGCCCACCCTATCACTTAGATCTTTGCTTCTACGAAATTTTGCTTGTCTGATATTTTTGAAAAGGGAGAGATCAATCACAGGGATAGACTCTTATCTGGTCCGGAGGCAGAGTTATGCTGATTTGGGAGCCGGGGGTTAAATCCATCTCTGTGAGCGATGTACTTGTCACATCAATCATAAGTAGCTCATTGGAAAGTAAAGTTGATTCTACATAAATCCTCTGAAAAGAACCAAGGAATTCATTCTCCACGATGACGGCGTCGATGGAGTTTTCTGAATCCGAAGTAGCATGGTTCAGGCTGATGCATTCAGGTCTGATAGCCAGCCTGACAGGAAGATCAGTATTCATATCTTCCGTGTTGCAACCCACCTCAAAATCATTACAGGATACCTTATTTTTTGCCACGACCCTGGCTTCGATGAAATTGGTAATTCCTATAAAATCTGCAATAAACGGAGAATTTGCTTTTTTGTATATTTCCTTTGGACTACCGGACTGGATGATCTCGCCATCCTTCATGACGAAAATTCTGTCAGCCATAGACTGTGCTTCTCCTTGATCATGGGTAACCATGATCGTCGTGATTCCTAGTTTTCGGTGAAGATCTTTTATCTGCTTTCTGAGATAAAGCCTCACCTTGGCATCCAGTGCAGATAAAGGTTCATCAAGTAACAGCAACCCTGGAGATGTTGCTAGGGCTCTTACCAAAGCCACACGCTGTTGCTCACCACCAGACAACTGGCCTGGGTATTTAGTTGAATGGGATTTCAATCCCACCAGGTCGAGCAATTCGTTGACTCTTGAGTTGATTCTATCTTTCCCCCACTTATGATTGATCAGGCCATAGGATATATTTGAAAACACTGTCAAATTGGGAAAAAGAGCATAAGATTGAAAAACAATACCGAAATCCCTTGCCGATGGAGGAAGCTTGGAAATTTCTACATTCTTTTGGGTAATGGTTCCTGAAGACTGTGTTTCCAACCCTGCAATACAGCGTAAAAGGGTTGTCTTTCCACAACCAGAGGGACCCAAAAAACATGCAAATTCCCCTTCTTCAATTTCAATAGAGATATCGTGTATGGCCCTAAATGAACCAAAATACTTGCTGAGGTTTTCTACTGATAGAAAAATTGATTGTGATTTTGCACTCATTTTTTAATTACTTTAAAAAAATTTAATCATTTTAACCGACCATTTACATTCCTCTATTTTCTGGTTTAATTATTTATGGTAAGAAATTAAGAGGGGAGTTGGGCAGAATTGATAATCAGGGATGCCCAGCCCACTTAAATCGATGATTGATTGTTGACAATCAAAACATCATAACTCTAATAAATCACAAAATTTATTTTTTGGGTTCTGTTTTTCCATCGTATCTTTTTTTCCACTCACCAACAATACGGGTCTTATTCGCAGCAGCCCAGACAAAATTGTTGTTTATAAGTTTTGCCTGAACTTCATCATAGAAACCAGGTAATTGAGGATCTTTTGTGATTTTGGAAGGGTCTGCGATAATTGATTGCCGCTCACCAAATAAGGACATTCCTCTACCTAAGGTCCAGTCCATAAGTCGTTTTGCATCAGGCAAATTGTCTGTACCAGACATGATTGCAACTACCTGCATTTCCCAGCCGATGCCTTCTTCAGGAATGATCATATCTATCGGTGCACCGGCCTTGATGATTTTGATTGCTCTACCAGGCCATGAAATACCAATTGTGAATTCACCAGAACCAGCCTGTTTGCATGGTTTGGAACCTGAATGCGTATATACTGCAACATTGTTATGCAGGGCATCCATATATTTCCATGCTTTTTCCTTGCCCATGATCTGAATCCAACTGGAAACATCAAGGTAGCCAGTGCCTGAGGATGCGGGATTAGGCATGGAGATATGCCCTTTATAGATTGGATTCGCTAAATCAGCCCAAGTTTTAGGTTTCGGAAGTCCGAGATTCTCGGCCTCGATACGGTTCCAGCAAATGCATCCCGCCCAACCGTAATTACCTACCCAGGTAACCGGTGCAGTTTTATCGACGTAGCGTTGATCAATATCATCCATTCCTTTAGGTGTATATTCATGGAACATCCCCTCAGCTTCCATGTTAAGGGCTACCGTGGCAGCCATTTCAAAAAGGAAATCAGCTTGTGGATTATCTTTTTCTGCCATCAACTTTGCGGCCATTGTTCCTGTTGATTCACGAACAACATTAACTTTTATACTTGGATTATCTTTCTGAAATTCTTCCATATAATACTTCAGATTGTCAGCATCTGTACTTGAATAGACCAATAACTCCCCTGCATAAGATGAGGTACTGAAACTAAACAGCGCCAAAAAGGAAGCCGCAACTACTGATGATAATGGATGTTTGCTGGTTAAAATTTTAAACATAGCACCCTCCTGAAAATAAATGTTAGAGATTAAATGTAGTTTGAAATCTCATCTTATCCGCAAAATTCTTGTCCCAAATAAAATAACTTTCAAACTCAATGTGAGGTACCCCTAAAGAAACCCTCATTCATCTTTATCCAAAGTTTTAATTGTGGATAAAGAGCAATATTTTTTACGGGGAGCCCCAAGACGAAACCAATTTCGCCGTAAAGCATTGTATCAAAGAGTTGATCAAATACAAGTTTTCATGTAAAAAAACTAATAAATTATAAATGATTAATTATTTCAATTTGTTAACAGATAACTGCCCCAACAAGATTACTGTAATTCGACGTTTCGTAGGCAAACTTGGCATGGATTAAGCCTTCACTTTACCGCCAATATTTTGATCAAGGTATCGTATCGTTCGCTTTACATAAAATTGCGACATACCTCTGATATCCTCTAAAATGCTTTCTTCATAAGTTTTACGCACTTTTGCAGGAGAACCTGCAATCATTGAAAATGGAGGAACCTCCGTTCCTTCCAGCACAACTGCACCCGCACCCACAATACTCCCACGACCAATTTTTACTCCATTCATCAAAATCGCACCCATTCCAATCAGGCAATCATCTTCAACTTCGCAGCCGTGCATGATGCAGTTGTGTCCTACCGTCACCCGATTTCCAATAATGAGCGGAAATCCGGGATCGGAGTGTCCCATGCTTAAATCCTGAAAACTGGTTTCGTCGCCAATACTGATGTGTTCCATATCTCCGCGGAGAACTGCGTTAAACCAAACTGAGGAATATGCTCCAATCCGGACTCTTCCTATAAGACTGGCATCTGGTGCAATGAAAGTCGTTTCTGTAAATTCTGGAGTGGCTTCATCAAGTGTGTATAAAGGCATAGTACTTACTGATCAATGTGTTAGATTGCTGTCAACTTTGACAAATTACTGTTTTCAATTCAATTTCAGGACTGCTTAGTATCAAACTCCGATTACCATACGGCTGCTTTGTCCAGCCTGGATACGAGCCAACTGGTGAACAAGATTCCTGAGACTGTTGAGATTGTGAGCCGACGCAAAAATATCAATATGAGGCAAAGCCGCCTGCATTCCACGGGTAGCAGGTTGGTATCCGGGACTTCCCTTGAGTGGATTGAGCCATATCACATTACGGGCATGTTTATGTAAAAAGTGCATACTGTCTTCCAGCAAATCTACTTCACCTGTGTCCCAACCATCACTTATGATAAGCACTACAGTTTGAGAATCAACCAGCTTGAGACCGTACTGTTCGACAAATTGCTTAAAAGAAGCGCCAATTTTTGTACCGCCGGACCAGTCCGGGACAGTTACTGAAAGTTTTTCGAGCGCAGAGTACAATTCTTCCTTGCGTAAAGTTTCCGTAATTCGGTGCAGAGAAGTACTGAAAACGAAGGTTTCAATACGTCGATAAACACTCTGAAAAGCATAGATGAACTGAATCAGAAAACGACTGTAGAGGTCCATCGATTTACTCACGTCACATAACAGCACCAATTTCAGACGTTGGCGCCTGCGCCGGGAATGTGCCAAATCCATAATTTCTCCTCCACGGCGCAAACTTAAACGCATTGTTCTGCGTAAATCTATAAGTCCCCGTTTTTTTGAATTTATTGTCCGGCGGCTGAAACGAGTTGCCAGTGCCTTACCTATTTCGTTGATGAGGCGCATTACTTCGCTGAGCTCTTCTGCACGAAATGAACTGAAATCACGTTCAGATTCTGTCTCAAATGGACTATATCCGGCAGCTTCTTTGTCCTCTTCGGCTGTCTCTGTGCCTCCCAGCCAGTCACCGATTGACATAAATGACTCTTTTTTTGGACTTGCATCCACTACAACTGCTGCAGGTTCTTCTTTTTCTGCTTTGAAACGCCGGCTTAGATTTTCTGCACTTTCCCAGATATACCAGAAACTATGGAAGTGCTCATCAAATATTTCCTGCTCCTGAGTGCTCTTGGCCAAAGTTGTGCGGAGCGTCATTTTGAAGGCAGTTTCATGCTTTAAATCCACCTCCTCCAGAGCACGCAGTGCATCCATCTGTTCTCCTATTCCGGACGGGAGACCATTCAACCGAAGATAACGACAGAATCCAACCAGATTTGCACTCAATTCCCGACGCAGTGCCAAGTCGTCAAACAATGAATCAGACTCTGGCATTTCAAGTACGGATATAGATTTGTGTCGGTTTGCGGTGGACATGAGGTTTTACAAAAAATTGTTCTGAATCACAATATGCGTACAGACTCCCACACATATACTATGCAATCAAGCCGATTCCGGCCTTTCTTAGTTATTTCAATAAAGAAGATTCCTGACCCAAAAGCGAATCCCAGTTGTGAGTTGAGTGAATAATATGCTACTATCTTAATTCCTCACTATTTTAAGAAAGATAACTTCCAATCATTGTACTTTCAGGTTTTATTGACATCCTATCCTTCTGCTAATTCTTCCAGACAAAATTCAGTCAGAAAGCTCATGACCGAAGGTCCAGTTGGCCCTTCCTTGATTCGACTGGCGATTCCAATGATATTTGGACTTGTCTCAATCATGCTTTTCAACCTGGTAGATACATTTTACATCAGCCTGATTGGAGTCCGTGAACTGGTTGCCATCAGTTTTACTTTCCCTGTTACTTTTACATTGATGAGTTTTTCCTTTGGCATAGGAATTGGTGCAGCTGCCGTTATTTCACGTGCTATCGGCGAGGGAGATCAGCACAGGGTACAGCGACTGACTACAGACAGTCTGCTCCTCGTTGCCCTAATTATCATCCTGGTCGCAGGACTTAGTTTTTTTGCGCTCGACTCTATTTTCACGCTGATGGGAGCATCTGCAGAATCGTTGCCGCTCATCAAGCAATACATGATTCCATGGTTGTCAGGAGTAGTATTTGTAGTGATACCAATAGTTGGAAATAGTGCGATTCGAGCTACAGGAGACACAAAAACCCCCAGTTGGATTATGATGATCGCAGCGGGAGTTAATGCCGTGCTGGATCCGCTTTTGATTTTTGGCTATGGACCCTTTCCGGAACTCGGAATTCAGGGTGCGGCTATTGCCACCGTTATTTCTTATATCAGTATCATGATTGCCGGTTTATGGGTGCTTGGAAAGCGGGAGCGGATGCTGACCATAACCTGGCCGGGAATAGCAGAAATCATTCGTTCCTGGAAAGCCTTACTTTATATCGGTATTCCTGCCATGGTAACACAACTTCTTTTCCCATTTTCAAATGCGGTTTTGACTCGTATTGCAGCAGATCTTGGCGATGCGACAGTCGCAGCTTTTGGGGTGGGTACACGCATAGAATCTATCGCTATGATCGGATCAATGGCACTTTCATCGGTACTCATACCTTTTATTGGACAAAATTTAGGTGCAGGAAAGTTCGGAAGGATAAAAGATGCAAGCCGCTTTTCGCTGCGATTTGCTTTTGTTTGGGGTACTGCAGCATGGTTAATCCTTGCACTCTTTTCAGGTGGCATTGCCTGGG
>Ga0209035_10001361_pt1 | contig 9998 bp, 10 predicted proteins | sample MarorgKNORR_S2LV_6_FD_188220 | JGI IMG/M metagenome (GOLD analysis project Ga0209035, IMG submission 188220) | Marine microbial communities from the Southern Atlantic Ocean, analyzing organic carbon cycling - AAIW_A/KNORR_S2/LV (SPAdes) (version 2) | ecosystem: Environmental > Aquatic > Marine >...
CAAAAATTTATGATGAAATTTTGGCATTACCACTGTTTCCAAATATTTCAAAAACTCATCAAGATAATGTAATTAAAGTCATCAAGTCATGTTAAGCCACTTAAATTATTTCTGAAAGCCAAACTTCTTTATGATTAGTATTTGAAATTCTATGTGCTTCCATTACTTTTGCTTGATTTAATAATTCTTCTTCAAAGTTAAATGGAGATCTTTCTTTATTTGTAATCTCCATGCAAAAAGTATTGATCATTTTAATAAAATGATCCGCAGGTGGAATTTCAATAATTTCATTTTTTCTACCCTGCCAATTATTTTCAATACTATATTGTAAATTTATTTTTGTAATAAAATTGGTTGGTACAGAATATGCCCTATTCAATGTTATTACTCCATCTGATCCCCATACTTCATATTTTGCTTGATAATAATTTCCATTTGCATATGTTACATTTGCAGTTTTATTATTTTTGTATGTTAGAATGGATGTTCCTTTTACGTCAACACCACTTTTTGGATCATTATAATTTTGATAAAATATAGAAACAGGTTCTTCATCAAAAATCATCCTGCTAGCACATATTGGATAACAACCAGAATCATTCAAAAATCCACCTCCTAATTGTTTATTATATCTAATATCACCTTCTGGAAAAGATGGGAATCCAAAACTAGCATTGAATGAATCAATATTGCCAATTTTTTTATCATTTATCAAATCTTTGACTTTTTGGTGTTGAGGATGAAATCTAAACATGAAACCTTCCATTATTCTAACATTATTGTTTTTTGAGCATTCAACAATTTTTTTTGCTGAATTAAAAGAATCTGTAGATGATTTTTCACAATAGATATGTTTTCCTGCAGATGCTGCTTTTATGGCTAATTCTGCATGTGTACCAATTGGAGTAGAAATGTAAACTGCATCTACTGAATCATCAAATATCACATCATCATAAGTGCCATTTTTTTTACAATTAAATTCGTTAGCAAACTTTTTTGATTTTTCAATACTTCTACTTCCAATTATTTCAAGTTCAGCAAACTCTGACTTTAATATTGCAGGAATAACTGATTTTTTAGCAATTCTTGAACAACCAATAATACCAAATTTTAGTGGATTCAATTTCTTCACAAATATGAAATAATTCCTCTTACATGTGGTCCAACAAAATTTTCAATTTTAAGTAACTGTTTAATTTGATATAATGTAATCCAAATAAAATAATCTGGAATATCTAATTCTTTATTCTCTTCAATTTCTATAATCATATTATAATTTGATTTTAAATGAAATCTTCCACCATCTTCAGATTGCCATTTTGCATAAATAATTTTTGGATTATTTGCTTCATCAAAATATTCAGCAAATAAAGGTCGTTTACCGCCATGAGCCTTTAGTAAATTACTTGTCGTTGCTTGTAATGTTGGAGATAATTGTAATTTTCCGATATTCCCTGGTTCTGCTTTTGCTTGAAGTAAATAATGTGGAATACCATTGATCTTTTTCATTAATATTCCTAATATTCCTCCTGGATTATTTGCAATCATTGGTTGAGTCCAACCTTTTTTTCCTACTTCTCGGTCAAATGTATTTGAAACTTTAACACCAATAATTTCAAAAAACCCTTTTGAGTCATGAGATATATTCCCAGATTCAATTCCTATATTCCATTTTTCTAAATTTTTAACATCAATTTCTTCAACAATCATATCTGATTCTTCTCTTTTTTTATTAAACCACTCAATGATATAATCAAGTTTGTTTATTTGATTATCATCCCGAATTGATTCTAACATAGTTTCAATTCTTATTTTAGAATCTTTATCTATGTTGTAATTATTATTTTTTAAACAATTCACTATCTCATCGATTATCAATATATTCAATCCATATTTGATCAAATTATAAATTTTTTAAGATTATTTCATATAGTATATAACTTAATTACCATATTGTACGATATTGTATTATCTGATAATTTTATTATTTTTTATTCCATTTAGTGCATTTGCTGATACATCAGGAAATTGTATATTGCTAACTGATGTTAATAATGATAAAAACTTAGATGAAATACAATATCATTCATTAGATTTTTCAAATTGTGATTTAATTGGTGTAAAACTTAATAATTTAGATCTTAAAAATATCCAATTTAATGGTTCAAATTTATCTGGAAGTTATTTTTATGGAAGTAATTTAGAAAATGCAGATTTTACAAATGCAATACTATATGGAACAAATCTTGAAGCTACTAATTTAGAAAATGCAGATTTTACAAATTCAACATTAGATGGCTCAACATTTAGAGATTCTAATTTAAAGAATGCAGATTTTACAAATGCAGAATTAAAAAATGTAAATTTATACAAATCAAATTTAATTAATACCAATTTTACTAATGCAGATGCAACAAATGCAAATTTTTGTGGTGCTTATTTAGCTTATATGAAATTTGATAATACTATTTTTAGGAATACAGATTTACATAATGCAAAATTAATGTTTAGTGATCTAAGTACTTCGATATTTGAAAATACAAATTTTGTGGGAGCTGATTTATCTAATTCTAATTTAAAAAATCAAAATTTACAGAATTCTAATTTATATAATGTAAATTTGTATGGTGCAAATTTTGACGGAGTAAATTTACAAAATTCTAATTTAAGATTTGCTAATTTAATTAATACTAATTTAACTAATGCAAATTTAATTGATGCCGATTTTTATAATTCCACTATAAAAAATACTGAATTTAATGGAACTCTTTTTAACAATACCAATTTTTTTGGTACCAGTATATTAGATAATTACAAACCACTCCACGAATCTGAAATAATATTTGAAGCTAAAGGAAATTCCATTATCTACTCCCATTATGGATTTTCTGTTAATTCAGATGATACGTTAGATATTTTTTCTAAAGATAATTTAACTGGATTAACTCTTTATGAAAAAACCTTTGAAAATTCTCTTATACATGAAAAAAATTTATCTGGTTCATTATTCCAAAATATTCTATTTGAAAATATGACTATTAAAAATACTCAATTTATGGGAGTGTTATTTCAAAATGTAACTTTTAAAAATTCAGATTTAACTAATGTTGATTTTTCTGGATCTACAATGGAAAAAATTAATTTTGTTCATACTAATTTGAATAATTCATCATTAAATCACGTAGGTGGTGCATTAGTTTTTAAAAATTCAGATTTAACTAATGTTGATTTATCTCATTCAGGTATTGATAGTAGTATTTTTGATAATATTGATTTAACAACTACTAATTTTGCAAATACAAATTTGAATGATAGTCAATATATTAATTCTAATTTAAGTGGATTAACAATTTCTAATACTGAATTAAAAAATGCTTCTTTTAAAAATTCTAATGTTGAAAATTTAAAAATTAGTAATAGTAAATTAGCAAATATTGAATTTGATCAAAATACTATTTTTTCTTCTGATATAACTAATGAAATTTTTATTAGTACTTCTCTTGAGCCTACAGAGAATTTTTTAGATTACTTAAATCGTGTAATTAAAAATCAATTGATAAAACATTTTGGATTTGAAAGTGATAACCCTTATTCTAAATTTTACTAATCTAGTTTAATTAGATATTATTCTAAATCAAATTTACTATCTGATATTGTTCTATGTTTAAAATGCTCTTTTATTTTATCTTGAAGTTCTGTAAATTTTTTTACTTCTTCATCTGTAAGTTTCTCATCTTTTAACATTTTCATCATTAAATCATTAGAAAATAAATATGCTGCAATTATTGCTTCTGTATTTAATAAATTCCGTCTAGCATGTGGATTACTCTCAATTGCAATATCTGCTTCTGATTTAAATCCTGGACTTCTTTTAAAATGAATATATCCTGCTCCAATTAACGCTGGAATTCCAATTAATATTACCGAAATTACATAATGTCCAAATGTTGGAAAGATTTGTTGAAGAAATGAAATATTCTCAATTGCTAGATAGTATGTAACAACTAGTGTATTAATTGCTGCAAAAATAAATGCAAAATACACTGCCCAACCCGTTCTAAAGTAAAACCATGCTCTAAAACTTGTTGACTTTTTTCTTACATCACTCATAATTTTATCCTTCTATGATATTGTCAATATCATTTATTTTTATATTTGAAATTACTCTGCTATCCTTTTGTTGTTGTATTTTTTGCTTTAAAATAACCATTTCTTGAAATTCTTTTTCAGTAAATTTAATTTTATTTATTCTTTTTATCAATAATTCATTTATTTTGTATACAACAAGTAACATCATCTCTTTATTTTCTAAATTTCTAACAGCATGAGGGTTTGATTCAGTTTGTATTTTAACTTCTTCTCTATATGCCGACGTTCTTTTTGTATGAATATATCCTACTCCAATTAACGCTGGAATTCCAATTAAAATTACTGAAATAATGTAATGTCCAAATGTTGGAAAGATTTGTTGAAGAAATGAAATATTATCAATTGCTAGATAATATGTTGTAATTATAGTATTAACTGCTGCAAAAATAAATCCAAAGTATGTGGCCCAACCCACTCTAAAGTATTGCCATAAACGAAATGTGTGATTAGTATTATGAGCATGTAGTGTATCTTGTTTTTGCACAATCTCAATAAATTTATCAAGTATATCAATTAGACGACTAAATTAAATCTAAATTATTTTGATTGATACTTCTATGTTATTTCATTTCTAGGTTACTATTGACTCTTTTTTCTTGAATTAACCATTTTAGATATTTTAAACGGTAAAATTTTTTATCTAAGAATTCTTTTTCATTAATAGAAATATCTATAAATTTTTTATACATTTCTTCTATTCCTTCTGTTAATTTTCTTTTAGGTTTAAAATTTAATTCATTAGTTATTTTATCAAAATTCACTTTATATGATCTAGAATCTTTACCTACATTATCTCCAAAGGATATTTTTGAATTTGGAACTACTGATTCAACTATTTCAGCTATTTCTTTTACTACAAAATTATTTTCATTACTTCCTACATTGAAAACTTCTCCCTTAATTTTCTCTTCAGTTGATTTTAAAACTTGTATAAATGCACGTGACATATCTTCTACATGAACTAAAGGTCTTGACGCACTACCATCACTAAGCATTTTAACTAATCCTGTTGTCACTGCTGAACCAGTTAAATTATTTGCTACTAGATCTAATCTTAAATTTGGAGATAAACCATAAGCTGTTGCACTTCTTAAATTTACAGGAAAAAATTCTTCATCCTTCAATTCTAATAAATCATTTTCAGCAAGAACTTTTGATTTTGCATAGGCAGTAAGTGGTGAAACATCAGATTTTTCATCTACAATATCTTGATTTGCACCATATGATGAGCATGACGATGAAAAAATAAATCTTTTAACCCCTGCTTTTTTAGCCGTTTTTGCAAGTGCTACTGTTGTTTTATAGTTAATTGTGTATGTTAATTCTTCATTAATTTCTCCCATTGGATCATTAGAAAGTCCTGCTAAATGACATATGGCATCAATTCCTTCTAAATCATTGGATGTAATATTTCTAATATCTTTTCTTAAATAATTTTTTTTATCTAAGTAACTTTGTGAATTAATTAAGCTTTTTGGAAAATATCCAACATCACATCCTATAACCTCATAATTTTCTTTTTCAAGTAAATTTTCTAAAACAGTTCCTACATAACCAAAATTACCTGTTACGAATACTTTCATACATTTTTTGAATTATTGCCTTATTAATCGATTTTTATTTTTTTAAAACATTAATTATGGACTAACTGATAAAGTGAGTAAAAAATGAAAAAAGATTTTTGTCGTTTATGTGGTACTGTTTTTAATCATATTTTTATTGATCTTGGAAATACTCCTTTAGCTAATTCATTTTTAAATGAACAGGAACTACAAAAAAATGAATTCACTATTCCTTTAGTTGCTTATGTTTGTGAGAACTGCTTTTTAGTTCAATTAAAAGAATCTAGTTCACCTCGTGAAATTTTTTCTGATTATGCTTATTTTTCATCATATTCTACTTCTTGGTTAAAGCATGCAGAAAATTATGTTGAAATGATGTTAGATCGTTTTCACTTTAATAAAAAAAGCTTAGTTATTGAATTGGCTAGTAATGATGGTTATTTACTACAATATTTTAACCAAAGAAAAATTAATGTGCTTGGAATTGAACCTGCTGCAAATGTTGCAAAAGTTGCAATAAAAAATGGAATTAATACAAAAATAGATTTTTTTACTAAGGACTTAGCGCTAAATCTTAAAAATGATCAAAAACAGGCAGATCTAATAGTTGCCAATAATGTTTTAGCACATGTGCCTGAATTAAATAATTTTGTAAATGGAATTAAAATATTATTAAAGAATGATGGCTTGGCAACTTTTGAATTTCCACATTTATTGAATTTAATTAAAGAAAATCAATTTGATACTATTTATCACGAACATTTCTCGTACTTTTCTTTAATGACGGTAATTACTTTATTTAAAAATCATGGTTTAGAAATTTTTGATGTTGAAGAACTTTCTACTCATGGTGGTTCTCTTAGGTTATTTGTGAAGCATGAAAATAATAATAATTTTACACCTACAAAAAATATAAAAAATATACTTGATAAAGAAATTGAAGCAGGGCTAAATAATCTTGATACTTATACTAGTTTTTCAATATCAGTAGAAAAAATTAAAAAAGATTTATCTGATTTTATTATTAAATGTAAAAAAAATGAAAAGAAAATTGTCTGTTATGGTGCACCTGCAAAAGGCAATACACTATTAAATTTCTGCAATATTGATAAAACTTTGATTTCTTATGTGGTTGATAAAAATATCCATAAACAGGGAAAATATTTACCTGGAATTCATTTACCAATTAAATCCCCTAATGAAATTACTAAATCTAAACCTGATTATTTATTAATTTTACCTTGGAATTTACAAAATGAAATAATGGAAGAAATGAATTTTATTCGAGAATGGGGAGGAAAATTTGTAATTCCAATTCCTGAGGTAAAAATATTATGAAATTTACCAAAATTAATCTAAATGATGCATATGTAATTGAAATTGAAAAAAAAGAAGATGAAAGAGGATTTTTTACAAGAACATTCGATAAAAAAAGCTTCACTGATTTAAATTTAGAAACTAATCTATTTCAAAATAATATTTCGTTTAATAAAAAAGCAAAAACATTACGTGGAATGCATTATCAAAAATATCCAAATGAAGAAGTAAAAATTATTCGTTGTACTAAAGGAAAAATTTTTGATGTAATTATTGATTTGAGATCTGATTCTAATTCTTTTAAAAAATGGTTTGGAATTGAATTAACATCTGAAAATTACAAAATGCTGTATGTTCCTAAAGGATTTGCTCATGGTTTCTTGACACTTGAAGATAACTCTGAAATATTTTATCAAATGTCAGACTGTTTTGTACCTAAATCTGCTTTAGGTATTCCTTGGAATGATCCATCTATTGGAATAAAATGGCCTTTCACACCATCTATAATTTCAGAACGAGATAATTCTTACTCGCCTATTATACCATAAATTAAAAACTTAGATTGTTTGTAAAGAAGTATGAAAATTTTAATTATAGGAGGAAGTGGTTCAATTGGTTCATATTTTGTTAGAGAACTTTTAAAACAAAATCATAATCTAATCTATACATATTATAAAAATAAAACTAATTCTACTAATGCTGTTTATTTAGATATACAAGATAGAACATCTACAATCAAAATAATAGAAAAAACTAATCCTGAATTAATTATAATCTGTAATGCTTTAACTGGTGTTGATTTATGTGAAGAAAATCCATCATTAACTAATTCGATTAATGTTAAAGGAACTCAAAATATTGTAGATGGTTGCAATTTAATTAATTGTAAAATAGTGTTTATTTCAACTTCTGCAGTATTTGATGGAACAAAAAATGAATATTTTGAAAATGATATACCAAATCCTACAAGTGTATACGGTATGAGTAAATTACAAGGTGAATTAATAATTAAAAATTCAAATTTACCATTTCTTATTTTAAGAACCGATCAACCATATTGTTGGAAAGAAAAATGGCAGCATACTAATTCTGTGATTCGAGTGATAGAAAATCTTGAAAAAAATCAAACATTTGATGAAATAACTGATTGGTGTAATACGCCAACATATGTTCCTGATTTTATTAAAGCTAGTTTAAAATTAATAGAAAACAAATCTCAAGGTATTTTTCATTTAGTGGGTAGTGATTATCTTGATAGATTTAGTTGGGCAGAAAAAACTGCAAAAATCTTTAATCTTAAAAAGGAATTAATCAAGCCTGTCCATTCATCAAAATTAAAATTATTAGTTGAAAGAAAAAATATTCATCTTAATAACGACAAATTATTTCAAAAAATACAACATCGGATGATTGGTGTTGATGAGGGATTACAAGATATGGCAAATACGTATAATAATTTTTCATAAAAAACTATCTAAATACATAAAATATCTGATAGTTAACTCATAATCAAATGAGTGAGACGTTAGAACCAAAAATGGTCATAGGAATGCCAGTTTATAATGGATCCAAATTCATTCACAATGCAATTAATTCTTTATTAAATCAATCTTACAAAAATTTTATTTTAATTATATCTGATAATGGTTCAACAGATAATACAAAATCAATCTGTGAAAATTTTCTAAAAAAAGATAAAAGGATTAGATACATTCATCATAATAAAAATCATGGATTTGCTTGGAATTTTAATTTTGTTTTAAATCAAACTAATAGTGAATATTTTATGTGGGCTGGTGCAGATGATGTTTGGCATCCAAATTTCATTGAAAAAAATCTTAATTTTCTTGAAAAAAATAAAACTTTTGTTGGAAGCACAAGTGAAGTAAAACTTTTTTATAAAATCTGGGAAGAAACTGATTTTAAAAAATTTGACAAAATTACTAGTGATAAAAAATATGAATGGGTTCATCCATTGATTGGAACTTTTGAAGAAAAAGTAAAATTCCTATTTAGTTTTTGTAGATTTGAATATGCATATTCAATTTATAGACATGATGCACTCAAAAAATGTATTATTAAACAAAAATTCCTTAGTTGGGAGGTACCTGTGATTCTTAAATTATTAAAATTTGGTAATCTAAATGTTGAGGATGGTATAATGGCATACAAGTACATGGGTCTAAGAAAAGATCCAAATTACCACAAAAAACTATTCCATACTAACAAAGAATATTATGGAACACTTTTGGCACTTTTTCCTTTTTTTTTACTAACTATTCATGTTTTTAAAATTGTAGGGCCTAAAATTTATTTCAAATATTTATTTCGACGTTTTTTTAAAGATAATTATCGTGCTCAAAGACTTGTATTTCTTGATATATTTTCACGAAAATAAATTTTAATTAACATTTTTTAACTATGAAATAATTTCTCCATAATACACAAATACTCATTATGAAAAAAATTTGATTATAATGAAAGCAATAATTTTGGCAGGTGGATTGGGAACTAGAATTTCTGAAGAATCTCAACATAGACCAAAACCTCTAATTGAAATTGGTGGCATGCCAATTTTGTGGCATATTATGAAAATATATTCTTCATATGGAATTAATGATTTTGTAATTTGTTGTGGATATAAGGGATATATGATTAAAGAATATTTTGCAAATTATTTCTTACACATGTCTGATGTAACATTTAATATGAAAAATAATGAAATGAATGTTCATAGAAAATCTGCAGAATCATGGAATGTTACATTAGTTGATACTGGAATTAATACAATGACTGGAGGTAGACTCAAAAAAATAAAACAATATGTAGATAATGAAACATTCTGTTTTACTTATGGTGATGGATTAGCTAATATTTCTATTAATGATCTAATTGAATTTCATAAAAAAAATAATACTCTTGCAACCGTTACTGCAGTACAACCTCCTGCAAGATTTGGAGCATTAGAAT
>Ga0209035_10001363_pt1 | contig 9996 bp, 8 predicted proteins | sample MarorgKNORR_S2LV_6_FD_188220 | JGI IMG/M metagenome (GOLD analysis project Ga0209035, IMG submission 188220) | Marine microbial communities from the Southern Atlantic Ocean, analyzing organic carbon cycling - AAIW_A/KNORR_S2/LV (SPAdes) (version 2) | ecosystem: Environmental > Aquatic > Marine >...
CGTCAAATCCTGGCATTTTTATTCCTTGTCTAAATCAAAAGCACTGTGCAATGAGCGCACAGCTAATTCTAAATATTTTTCATCGATCACTACTGAGATTTTAATCTCACTAGTAGCGATCATTTGGATGTTAATTGCTTCATTATGTAACACCTCAAACATCTGCGAAGCAATACCTGCGTGCGAACGCATACCAATACCTACTAACGACACTTTAACCACTTTATCATCAGATTGCACACCCTTAGCGCCTAATTCATCACAAACAGTTTGCAAGATGGTCTTAGCCTTGTCAAAATCAGTACGATGCACAGTAAAGGCAAAATTGGTTAATCCTTCACGAGCAGAAACACTTTGAACAATCATATCTACTTCAATATTAGCGTCACTAATATTTTTTAAAATTTTAAATGCAATACCTGGCTTGTCGGGTACGCCGATCAAACTTAATTTTGCTTCATCTTTATTATGCGCAATGCCTGAAATAACAGCTTTTTCCATAATGTTTTCCTCACTAGTAATTAATGTGCCAACAGGATTATCAATCAATGATGATAACACCCTTAAAGGCACTTTGTATTTTGATGCAAACTCAACTGAACGAATTTGCAAAACTTTTGAGCCGAGTGATGCCATCTCTAGCATCTCCTCATAGCTCACTGTGTTCATTTTTCGAGCGTTGGGCTCAATGCGTGGATCTGTCGTGTACACACCATCCACATCTGTATAAATCTGACATTCATCTGCTTTAAGCGCAGCAGCCAAAGCAACAGCGGTAGTGTCAGAGCCACCACGACCAAGCGTAGTAATATGCCCGTCTTCATCAACACCCTGAAAGCCTGCAACAATCACCACTTTTCCAGAATCTAAACTCTCATGAATACGGTGATCGTCAATTGATTTAATACGTGCTTTTCCGTGTTCTGAGTCGGTCACAATGCGAACTTGTGAGCCAAGGTAAGAAATCGCATCACAGCCTATCTGTTGTAACGCCATAGATAACAATGAAATAGTAACCTGCTCACCCGTAGTTAGCAGCATATCCATTTCACGTAAAGAAGGCACGTCTTGGATTTCTTGAGCAATTGCTGTCATTCGATTGGTTTCACCACTCATGGCTGAAACACTTACAACTAGTTGATCACCACCATCTGCAAATGCTTTAATCTTTTTAGCAACCGCCTGAATACGCTCCACTGAAGCTACTGAAGTGCCACCATATTTTTGTACAATTAACGCCATTAACAAAATATCTAATAAATAATGATTGAATTATACTTTAGAGCCATTGATATCAGCAATAAAAAAGGCCTACCGAAGTAAGCCTTTTTTAAAGTTTTATTTAGTGAGTTTTATTTCTTGTCACCAAACACATACTTTGGTTTAAATAAATAAACCATCAACGGAATAATTGTCAATGCAAGTATCACATCGATAATTAACGCTTCAGAAATAAACACGCCAAGTGCCCATGTATTTGCTAATTGTGTCATTAGTAGCGGAATGAAACTTGCTAGTAACACCACAATAGATGCAAACACCGCGGCACCTGTTGTTTCAAGCGTATTTTGTAGTGACTGTTTCCATTGGCCACCCGTAATAGCCATTTCTTCTTTCAGGCGTGAAATCATGTAAATACCGTAGTCAACACCTAGACCCATTGCGATCGATAACGACACCAAGGTTGCAAAGTGCAAATTACCAGACCAGTTTTCAACACTTGTGAAGTAAGCACCAAGACCATATTGACCAAATAGTGTTACTAACAAAGTTGATGTTAAGATCGCTGCAACTAGTGGCGAGCCAAAGATAAGTGCTGCAATAATGAAAATTGCTAACGCTGTTACCAATGGAGACTTAATGTATTCAACTTCAGCAACATCATGCGTAGCCTCTGTTGCACCCAAGAAGCCACCAACTGCTACAGTATCTGTACCACTATCTTCAATTTGAACTGTCTTACCACTTTCAGGCATATGAACCACATCACCAGACTTAAAGCCCCAAGTCACTAGATCAAATCCTGGCTCGTTCTGATGCTCTTTAAAGAACTGTTGAATATCTTTAACAGTTTGGTGAGTCTTAACTGGATCCATGGTATTTACAAAGCCCATGATCACACCTTCATTCCAGCCTTTAGCAACGAATGAGTCTAAATCACCAGCGTTTGTATTTGCCTCAAGCAAACCGTTAAAACCAGTTACGATTTCATTAGCATTTGGCACCCATTCAGGATCTTCAGGGTCGCCATAGACATCCATATTATTTTCAATGAACGCTGTATTAGGCACATGGAAGTACTTAAGATTCGGCTCTTCACCTTCTGGCGTCATCATTAGCATGTTAACAATTTTTAAGAACTGAATATATGATCCAGTAAAGCCAATATTTGGATGAGCTCTCATCCAATCTTCAGTTTTTTCGATCGCTGCCATTACATCAGCATTGTTAAATGCGCCTTGTGGGTCGTCTTCATCCTCATCCCAACAAGGTGTACCTGGCGCTTGAGAACCATCATACTCACACGCAGGTAGCATTGGGAAATTTGCAACTTTACCCTTAATAGGGATGTTAACTGAAATCACACCCGGCATTACTTCACCCAAACGACGAAGATCAATATTCGCATCTGAATCATATTTAAAGGCAGCACGAGAATAGTTAATACCCACCTCAACACCCGGCATTGCCGACTCTGCTGTTGGGCTTAACACTTTAGTTTGCACTGTTGACCAAGCTACAAGCGCAATAATCATGCCGATTGGAATAATTTTCATCTTACCAGTAATCACACTAGTCAAGGTTTTAGCCATGCCTTTTTCAAACTTAGAGGCCTCAACCATTGAAGGATCTACTTTAGTATTTTTACCCGGGAACATTGCCATTAAAATTGGTGCAATGGTTGTTGTGGTAATCAAAATAGTCATCATGCCAAACATGCCGAAGTAAGCATAGGCTTTGTAGAATGAAATATCTACAAATGACAAAGTAAAGAAACCCACCATATCCGTTACAATCGCCAAGGTTGCTGGTACGATTGTTGCTGCAATAGCGCGCTCAGCAGCACTCAATGGCAATATACCATTACCATGCAACTCACTTTGATAACGCCTAACCACTTGCACGGCATGTCCCGTACCAATAGCCAATAATAACATTGGTGTTAGTACCATCATCGTGGTTAATTTGTAAGCAGTAAAACCCATTAGGCCAAGGGTAATAATGATTGTTGCCACTACACCAATCAATGGGAAGATTGACCCTCTCCAGCCCTTGTTTAAATACCAAAGCATTCCCACAACAATCAAGAATGAAATCGCAAACAACCACCATTTTTGCACTAAGTCATACAGCATATAAGCTAAGAAGTATGGTTCGCCTGCAATACGCACCTCTACTCTATCGCCATGCTCAGCTTTAATTGCATCTACTAACGCAATGGTTGAAGATACCCACGGCAAGTAATCAGTTTTAACAGTATCAGCGTAGTCACCAACAATAAAGAAGCCTTTAGCAGAACAGACATCATCATCGTACCAGCCTTCTTGTGCAAATTCACAACGGTTGCCATTTTTGTCTTGTTTAAGCATTAGCATTGGTGCAAGCACAGGGTTGGTTTCAATACCTTTCTTAAGATGTGCAAGTTGGCTATCAGCGATAGCTTTATCATTTCCATTAATACCTGAAACAGGAATTAGTCTTTCAAACTTCAAACCGCCATCTTCACTCGTACCCATGTACTTAATCTTTTGCGCAGCAATATCCATAAAGTTGGATGGACGAGCATGATCAAGTGCCACCATATCGTTATGTGCCTTTTGCACCATGTTAACAAACCATGGCTGATACACATCATCGCTGTTTTCCCACTTGCCACCTGCAGTTTCACAGATCGCTTGTGTCATTTTCGCAGGCGCTGATTCATGAATACGTAAGCCTGTTTGTGGGTCAAAGCGAATAATCTCATCTGCATCAGCGTAAGGATCATTACCTCCCACACACTCCTTAAGTACAAAGCCCACCACCATGATATTACCAAAGCCAAACTTCTGCTCACCATAAGCATTAGTGGCTACATATCTATTAACCTCAGGTAGTAAAGTATCTGGGTCGTTACGAATATCTAAGTCTTTAATGAAATAAGCTGCCATTATGGTAAATACACCCATAATGACCAACAAGGCTTTACGATTGCGGACAACAAATGCAGCGTACTTAGATGCAAAATTATTCATGGATTACTCTCCCCGAGTGTTTTGTCATTAATATAAGAAAATTTATGAAGCTTTTTTACCGATAAATCTGAACTAAACTCAAAATCTATGGGTAAAAAAGCCCGCATAATGCAGGCTTTTTTATGGTTTTTAAACACTCTTAGAAAGAGTACTTAACGCCAACTTGGATATTAGATGATTTAGCTAACTGACCAAACTGAGTATTTGGATTACCCCAGTATTTGTTGTACTCAACCGTTGCTTGAGTATCGTCATCAATTGAGAATTCAGCATCTAAACGATTCCACTTACCATTGCCACCAACACCTTCTTCTAGCATTGTGATGTTATTCCATCTATGCTCACCTGAAGCACCGAACGGCTTAGAGAAGAATAAAGAGTAGAAGTTCTTATCTTTAATCGCTTTATTAAAGCCGTTAGTCATATGCATAGTTGCATAGTCAGCAGTAAATCTATTTAAAGTGTGATCGTTAATTGTTGATGTAGTATCCACATAATCTAAATTACGATCTTGAATAAACTGAGCAGAGATCATCATATTGGTCAAAGCTGTAATATCTGCACCCAATACATATTTAAATCGATCACCCTTAACCATAGTTAATGCAGCTGGTAAATCACCAATACTTAATGCAGTTAGATCCATAACCGGAGAGTAAACATCTTTTTGATATAAAGCCTCACCACGAAGTACAACCGGTCCTAGCGCTTCAGTTTCAATCGCTGTGTCAAACGAACCACCAATATTATGAGCACGCTTAACTGTCTCTTCAAATCTTAAAGTAGCTTCACCAGCAGACGTTCCCTCAGTACCATAGGCGCCATATCTACCAGCACTATCTGTCAATGTAAGACTTGTTGATGCTGTAGCTGGAGTATGTACACGAGTTGTTGTTAATTCACCGCCAGTAGCATTTCTCCAGGAAAGGTTAATAATTGGATTTTTATCATAATTATATGAATAGTTAGTTGAATAGTTCACACCATTTGGAGTGGTGTTTTTATATCTCATAGCTATATCTAAATCAGTATCATCTGGCATATTGTAAGCATACTGAGATTTCGCTCCCGCCATAGCATCAAAAGTTGAAAAAGTTGCATTTTGCATATATTCGAAAGTTGAATCAGAAGTTGTTCGATATGCATCTTTACTAGCAGCATTCATTAAATTTGTATCATACGCGCCAGCAAAACCACCCAGTATTTGAGTTCCATCATATTCGGTGCCACCTGTTAACGTGCCATCTGCAAAACCACCAATAGTTGTATAAACAGGGCCAAAATTTGCTGCTAGATAAGCAGCAGTCTGAGCTGCAAACCAGCCTACTGTTGTGCCTGTCGCACCCTGTAAAGCACCTGCGCTATTTTTAGAGAACTCATTTTGGAATCTTTGTGCAATTGAGCCGATATCAGGAACAATATTTGTAAAACCATTAGACTTTCCTGTAATTGAGTCAACGCCTTTCATGATAAAAGCATGTCCTTGAGAGTGTCCTGGCGTACCTGCAGCATTTGAAGTATCTGTTGTATCCATAACTGCAGCGAAAGTAGTCAAGGTAGAAGTTCCATTATCATGAACCGAAGTGCTAATATTTCTATCTAATCCTGCAAATACATTTTCTCTAGGCTGAGAAACTACCACTTGAAATTCTGAACCATCTTCATTGGTTGTTTCAGCATTAATCATCCATACTGGAATACGCGAATCTTCCATTTGATTTTGCGCCATTTCTGAATAATCAGTTGGATTAATCATATCTAACAACTTCATGCCATCAGCCGTACCCCAAACCACTTGCTGCTTACCAGCACGGATCGACCAATCTTCAACTGTTCCATCAACATAAGCCTCACGAAGCGGATCACGCTGAGTGTATGACTCGTTGCCATCGTGCTTACCAACGCCCTTTGAGTCATTCATCAAATTAAGCTCTACGTGATAAGTAGCACCTTCTTGTAATTCTTCAGCGTCACCGTCAATATAGATACGTGCAGATGTTTCAGTTTTAAATACATCTTTGCCGTTCGCAGCAGCTGCACCAATGGTTGTGCCAGATTCTGTAAACTTGGCAGATTCATGCACAATCTTACCGGTTACCTCAGCTTCAGCAAAAACTGTCGAAGTAGAGAATACCGCTGCTAATGCAGCTGATAATATTAAGTTATTTTTTTTCATTTTTTTCCCTTTGTTTAAAATGTGTCTTACTTAGATACAAAAAATCCTGATACGGTTTTAGATCGTATCAGGATTGGTGTTTATTTAATTTTCTTAGGCATCTTCTTTAGCGTACGAGTTGACCATAGATTTTTTGCTTTATATTTATGGTTAACTTTTGTCACACTTGCTGGAATAAATGCCATGGTTTCATGGCCCGTTGCTAGTGTTGTACCGTACCAATAGCCCCAGTAGCTGCCGCGTGGATCATCGATACCTGCAGACACCCATGATCTATCGATCACTTTAACCTGCTTGCCGCCTTTGAAGTATTCCGTGCGGTAGTCAGCGAATGTTTTAGCGTCGATGTAGCTTACGCGGTTGTCGTACCACCAGTTTGAATTAGTAGCGGTTGATTTAAGCTTATAGACTTCTTTGCCATCTGCAGAACAATCCGCCTCAATCTTAGCATTTTGTGTGTATTTATTACGCTTAACGTCTTTCATTACACCTAAACAACCTGCAAATTTAGCTTTGCCTAATAGCTCATGCGACTCGTGCTTTGGCTTACGTAGTGTTACGTCACCAAAGGTAAAGTCTGAACCACCCCATGCATCATCACGCGCAGGTTCTGCAAAACGACGAACTTTACGAATAGATGGAATGAAGATTTCGTATGATTGTGACTTTGCTTGATCAGTAAAGTCTGTAATCAGCATGCCGGTACCTTTTAATTTACCTGAACGGAAAATCGCTAAATCCTGAGCGTTAACGCCTTTAGCCTTAGGTGCGTTGTTTAAGTAACGCTCTAAAGTCAAAGTTAATGGGTTTGAGCCCTTAGCACGAAGAATTAGTGCGGTAACGTCTTTACCTTTTTTACCAATACCGTAGTTGTCAAAACTATAAAAGTGGTTTACAAAATAGTTTTGCGCTGCTAATTCATTAGCAGTAACACTGCCAGATGTGTAAGCAAGATCTTTTGATACTGTTGCAGTGGCTACTGATATAGATAGACTGGCTGCAACTGCAACCGATAAAGTGGTTAACTTCATACTCTCCCCAAAAATAATTAATCAAGTTCAGAATATACCTTAAAAATAAATACATTGTAAAGATGTTTTTTTTTGCTATTTATACCAATAATTGTTTTTTTTTGCAACAACAATATTTTAGATATATTTAAAAAAGCGGTAAAATATTGGTATTCAATATCGATTCTTGGGGAGTCATGGAATTTAATTTATTTACTTTAGTATTTTTAGTAGCAACACTTAGCTATGTTATTACCCTATTATGGCTTAATATTCGCCAAGATAAGGCGGTGGCCAAATCATTTAATGCGGTGCCTGCTGAGTTTAGTGAGAAGATCACCCTAGAGCAGCACCAGAAAGCCGGCGAATATACCCAAGCCAAATTACTGGTTAACCATTTTGAAATTATCTTTTCAACGGTTGTTTTACTGATTTGGACACTCGGTGGTGGCTTAAGTTGGCTTGACGGGCTATGGCAAACATTAACAGATGACAGTTTATATCTCGGTGTTGGTTTTATTCTCAGCTTGATGATTATTGGCAGTATTATTGATTTACCCTTTAGTATTTATCGCACCTTTGTGCTTGAGCAGAAGTTTGGTTTTAATAAAATGACCATAGGCACTTTTATTGGTGATATGTTTAAGGGCTTATTACTAATGCTAATTATTGGTCTGCCACTTATTTATGCCATCTTATATTTAATGGGTGCCATGGGTGAATTCTGGTGGGCTTATGTCTGGCTGGTGCTAACTGGCTTTTCATTACTAATGTTTTGGCTGTATCCAACCTACATCGCCCCAATTTTTAACAAATTTAAAGCGTTGGATAATCTTGCACTGAAAGCTAAGATTGACAACTTACTCACTCGCACTGGGTTTAAAAGTGATGGCGTATTTGTGATGGACGGCTCTAAACGCTCGTCACACGGTAATGCTTACTTTACTGGCATTGGCAAAAACAAGCGCATTGTGTTTTTTGACACCTTATTAGAAGGCATGGAAGATCAAGAGGTTGAGGCAATTCTTGCTCACGAATTAGGGCATTTCCATCATAAACATATTCGCAAACACATGATCACTTCATTTACTATCTCGCTATTTGGTTTGGCCTTATTGGGCTACTTAATCAATCAGCCGTGGTTTTTCCACGGGCTAGGGGTTGAGACTATGAGCAACCATACTGCGTTAATTTTATTCACACTGGTTATGCCAGTATTTAGTTTTTTTATTGCACCCATTAGCAATGCCTTATCACGCAAACATGAGTTTGAGGCAGATGCCTTTGCCGCTAAACACACCAATGCTGATGATTTAGTTTCAAGTTTGGTTAAGCTCTATCGTGATAATGCTTCAACGCTAACACCAGACAGATTGTATTCAGCCTTTCATGATTCGCACCCAAGTGCTAGTATTCGTATTAATCACCTGAAAGCCAGTGGTCATTAAGGCGCTATTCTTTTTACTATCAACAGCCAGCATGGCTGCGCCAAATTTGGCTGACGGCCAACTTTTATATGATGAAAGCTGTGCTAAATGCCATCACACGCCGTATCAAAGTTTAGGCTGGAATGAAATGACTAGCAAAAGAGAAGTAAGCCATATGGTATCAGCCTGTAGCGATCATTTTCAACTAGAGTGGAATGATCAAGATATTGAAGATACCACTGAATTTTTAAATACTGAGTTTTTCTTTTTTGACAAATAAGCGGTATACTTTAACCCTACAACGGAGACTACTATGAAAACATTATTATTAACCAGCGCCCTACTTGCCAGCACACTTACTTTTGCCAATGAAGAAGGTAAAGAACTACATGACGAATCTTGTGTTAACTGTCATGGTAGTGAGATCTATACGAGAGACAATAGCAAAATTCAAAATCATTTCGATTTAAAAGGCCAAGTAAGTGCTTGTGCAAACAATCTTGGCACCGGCTGGTTCCCTGAAGAAGAGGCAGCGGTACTAGACTTCTTAAACAAGCAGTATTACAATTTCAATAAATAATTGAGTCTAACACGACGCCAAAAATGGCGTATTGAAAAAATCCAAGCTGAGCGTATTGCCAGAGCCAATCGCGCTGCTGATAATAGCAATGATGTCGAGCTAGATAATGAAAACGCCCAAACTGGTTTAGTGATTACTCGCTATGGCCAGCGCTTGTTGGTTGAGGCCGAATCTGGCGAATTGTATCAGTGTACTGGCAGACGCAATATTGAGCTATCTGTTGCGGGTGATCAAGTTGTATTTCAAACCACGGATAACAACGAAGGCGTGGTTACCGCCCTACTTAAACGTGATAACTCACTCACGCGTTCGCAAAAACTCATTGCTGCTAATGTTGATGAACTCTGGCTAGTGGTTGCGATTGAACCACACTACCAATTTGAACTGATTGACCGCTATTTAGTAGTGGCTGAAAACGCAAACTTACCCATTAACATTGTGGTCAATAAAATTGAACTCAGTAGTGATATTGATAAAGTTAAACGTGACTTTTCTATGTATGAATCTGCTGGCTATAACGTTAGCTATTTAAGTGTTAATGAGAAAATCAATATAGCTGAATTCAAGT
>Ga0209035_10001364_pt1 | contig 9995 bp, 5 predicted proteins | sample MarorgKNORR_S2LV_6_FD_188220 | JGI IMG/M metagenome (GOLD analysis project Ga0209035, IMG submission 188220) | Marine microbial communities from the Southern Atlantic Ocean, analyzing organic carbon cycling - AAIW_A/KNORR_S2/LV (SPAdes) (version 2) | ecosystem: Environmental > Aquatic > Marine >...
CGCGGAAAATGGAAATGTGGTTCTCCGATTTGCACCAAACCCGAATGGTCCACTCTCATTCGGGCACGCGCGAGGTGTTGTTATCAATGCAGAATTGGCACGTATGTATGGCGGTGAGGTTATCCTTCGATTTGATGATACTGATGCTGTGGTAAAACCACCTGATCCGGCGGCATACGCACTTATTGAGGAGGATTTTACTTGGCTTGCAGGCCATGCACCAAGCCGAATTATCCGCGCATCAGACAGAATGGATGTTTACCTAGAATATGCTGCGACGACATTGGCTGAAAACCATGCATATGTGTGCGAATGCTCAGGTGAAACATTCAAAGAATTCAGAATTTCAAAGACAGAATGTCCCTGCCGAAATCGTTCAATGGATGACAACATGACCCTCTGGACACAAATGAATGATGGCACCATTAATCCAGGTGGGGCTGTCATACGAATCAAAACCGACATGACGTTGCCAAACCCAGCACTGCGGGATTGGCCTGCTTTGCGGATCCAACATGCCAATCATCCTCTTGTGGGCGATCGATACAAGGTCTGGCCATTACTTGACTTCCAAAGTGCAGTTGAAGACCACCTGCAAGGTGTAACGCACATCGTCAGAGGAAAGGACCTGATGGATTCAACACGCAAGCAAACGCTACTTTACGAAAAATTTGGATGGGATTACCCAGAAACGTTGTACTGGGGTCGAGTCAAAGTATTCGAATTTGGATCATTTAGCACATCTCAGATGAAATTAGATATCGCATCAGGACAATATTCGGGTTGGGATGACCCACGCTTGCCAACTCTTAGAGCATTACGCCGCAGGGGATATGACGCTGGAGCGATGCGGAAATTTTGGATAGATCTGGGGCTAACACAGAAGGATATCTCAGTCCCTATGTCGACGCTGAACAGTCTCAACGCCAAGGCGGTCGATGCAGAAGCACCACGACTATCATTTGTGCGCGAACCACGTACCGTAATTCTAGATATAACTGGGATTGAATTGACCAAAGTCACGTTGCCAATCCACCCTGAACATCCAGACAAGGGAGTTCGTGAATGGCCACTTGGGGATAGTCCACTCAAGGTGAAGATTGCTTCGGAAGACTTTACATCACGCGAAGCAAGACGTTTGAAGGATTTTGCAGACATTGGAATCAAGGATAAAAAGACGATAAAAGGATGGGTGGGTGAAATCAGTCGAACCGAGCGCTATGGTAACACCCCGATTATCCATTGGCTACCGAAAAATATGGCACAACCAGCCGTATTGCTACTTGAAGAGGAAGGAGAATTGATTGCTGCTGAAGGTTTGTTGGAAATCAACGATTACCCAGACGGAACGGTGGTCCAACTAGAAAGGATGGGGTTTGCAATTCTCGAAGGAACCGATGAAAATGGGGTCCGGCAACTTGTTCGTTTACACGCTTGACCGTACCCGCGCGCGTACGAGAGGTTCAAGTCGAATCTCTCAGTCGCCACATCATGCAGGCACGCCAATCTCGACGTGCCTACGCAATGCTCATTCTTCTACTGGCCTCTATGATTCCTCTCAGTTTACCATCTGCAAGTGCAGAAGTTGTATGCTGTGGGCCCAGTGAACTTGAACTCTATCTCATCGGAGAAAACAATGAGGCAACCATGACTCCCTTTGAAAATGAACTGGTGGGCATCAATGAAAAGGGCGTTAGTCAATCAGTACAGGGAACGGAAGAAATTGCAACATGGAGTATTGTTTGGAAACAAAGTGCAACAATTCCTGAGTCGACCTGGAGATTCAACATTGCCTACGAAGTTGAAAATGCTGCTGGAGTGTATGCAAACGCAACCGTAGAAGTTCTAATTGGGAATAATGTCTACACTGCTGAAAGTGGTACACCTGGGGCCTTCATGTCCGGAAGTGATGAGATTGCAATCGACATAGAAATACCGCAACTTTTGGTGAGCATGAACGATGCGATCGAGGTCACCTTTGCCGTGAGAAGTATGATGTTCACACAACCTGGCGATGAATCTTCGATTCGATTCATATGGGGCGAGGACACGAATAGTGCAATGCGGGTCAATCTACCGTTAGTGACTATCGAAATGCCCAATGCATTGGTTGTGGGTGAGGAGGTATTCTTCCCAGTCATATTGAGGTCTGGATTTGGTGAACGAATGTGGTCATCACTAGAGGATTATGAGTTCAAGGTTGGCGGCGTTGTTATCGAAGATGTACGTTCACCCAGTATCGTTTATGGTGGTGTTGAGGTCCCATTCGTTTGGGACCCAGGGTCTAGCCCAACCGATGGGAATTACCAAGTTAATTTGTCCATTTGGCTGAATTCAGGTGATGTCCCCCAGACCACAGGTAGGATGCACGAAATCACGTTTGAAGATGGGGGAGGCACCCAGGTTTACACTTTCGGAGAACCTGCCAGAGCGGTGAGTAGTCGACTCGATGTGGATATTACTGTGAAATATGATGGATCACATATCAAACGCTCTGTCGAATTGGAAATTGAGGGCTCTATGGCCTCTTGGTTGCGCTGGGGGATGGATAATATTGGTAATAATTCGTTACCTTCTGACCATTTATTTTCCCAGGTCCAGGGGTCTGCTATAGCTTCCAATCTCAAAGAAAATGGTCGTGTCGATGAAACCGAGAGCGAGGCTCTTCTGAATCATATCGATGGAAGTACACGGAATCTAGAGGTTTTCTTAGGCAATACGGGCCTAGCTCTCAATTCAGATGGGTTGTTTGAAGCCGATTTATTCGACATGAATCCAGAGGTAGAGATTGACCTAATGGGAGTTTCAGGAATTGATGATGCGCCGATGAAAATTCGCATCGATGTTGTGCTTGAATTGACAGGACAAGAACGGATCCTCCTCATATCCGATTTCATCCGACCACAATTGGGGACTGGAATTTGGACTATGAACGGTGACCCTTCAGTCGATTTACGAGTCACCCTAACCACAAGCGCATTTTCAGGATTATACAGTGTCATCAAGGAAGATTTACCCGACACCATGCGCGTTACACACTATCGGGTTGGGTTATCGGAAATCGTTATGATAGAGGTCGATGGAATGTCTGATGACGATAAGTTCGAGGTCGAATATACAGTTACCAATAGTGCGCTATTTTCTCCATTCGTAACTCTGTTAGCGACCATATTACTTCTTGTCTCTGGTATCGTCATGGGACTTCGTTTGACACAATCTCGGTCACGTTGGATTGTGGGCATCTCGTCGGTGGCATTCACTGGAATGATGAGTTACGTGTATGCTTTATCCACATTACCACCAACATTCGTAATGGGAATTGCAGCCGCCTGTGCGGTTTTGATGCTGCCATTGGCCATCATATCTCCGCGGCACGAACAAGATTGGTCTCTCAGCGAAGATTCTCTTTCTGCTGATTATGAGAAAGCATTGGCGAGAGAAATCCCCACAGTAGACTGCCCTGCTTGTAGGACCTCAAATCCGGTTGAAACTATGAAGCGGCCAGTTAGAATTCCATGCGGCGGTTGTGGGCGGAATTTACGAATTGAAGGTTAGGATATTCGGCCGGTTCTCAGCAAACTGTCAATTGAGTCACTTGCCATCCGTCGGCGCCCAGAAGGGGTAGACCTCCAAGATTTAGAAAATCCAATCAGTTGACTAGCCAAATCCTGTTCCCATCCTGCAGCCATCACTCGATGCCACCCGAGTTCCTCAAAACGAGCCGTGGATGGCAATTCAGAATCAAGCAGAGGTTTGAGCAAGTGGGATAGGGATTGAGCACGACCTTCAAGATCGAGTTGACCCCATCTATCACGGACAGCACCTAAGGCTACAGAATCGACCCCCGGCATGCTATCAGGGTTGATATCTGGGACCTCTGGCATCGGTACAACACGGATATGCCCTTCACTTGCTAAATAATCTCGCAAGACGGTATAGACTGGGTCATATGTGTGTTCCAACCCTTCTGAAAGCCAATTCCCAGTTAGGGTCCATGGCATTAACATGCGAGATATTGTACCTGATTTTGCAATGGAATTCCCAAGTGCTGCTGCAAGAGCAATTGGGGACAAAACTCCCCTTCGGGAATCTCCGCCACTAGAGATTAGAGCATTTACTTCAAGCGGTGCGAGATAAATGCACAAAGGGTCAGATTCAATCACTCGCATCTCTGATGTTGTATTGCTACCAATCACGATGCTTGGACCATTGGCTGGTACTGGTTCTTCACGGAGACGGCGCTGAAAGGGGATACCTGAATCCAAGAGTGCGGCCTCAAGCAATGCCGAAGTGAATATTCCAGTCTCATCGAGTGGTGCTGCAATTGTAACCGATGAAGATACGGTTCGCAATTTCAAAGCCGCTTCACGCAAAATCGGTGCGGCGGTTGCGAAGACCGGTAAATCGAGTAAGGTCATGTGTAACGGAGCAGTGGTTCCGCTTACGGTTCAAAGACCTGACCACAATGGCAGGAGGCGTCACTCTACCATAAGGCGGAGTTGATCTCGCTTGTAGGCCCACTCTGTATCGAGTTGTCCTCGGCCCTGATAATAGCGTGAAAGTCGACGGATTTTGCTCTCAGTCAACTCAAGTTGGCGGGAATTGTGGTGATCTTTACGATTGGATTCAAGATGGTCGATGAGTCGCAGTGCACGACGCATTAGATTCATCATATCTTCAGGGAATTTTGGAGTGATATCGTTCTCAGACAATATTTGTCCGATTCTCTTTCCCACGACGAGGCGGGCGTCGGGTACAGCATGCTGGTCACGCAAAATAGTACCGATGGTGGCAGGATTGTGTCCTTCTGCTGCAAGTGATAGAATAAGTTCGGTCACTTCCTTAACATCAGTATTTGACCACTCTGGCGCTTTGTCGACAAGAGGCTTGGTCGAACCGCTCTTTCCGCGACCTGGACTGTGCATGCGAGCCATGTATAGAGCACCTCGAGCGTCCCGCCGACCTGCTTCCCCTTCATAACCGCTCCGCTGTGTCTTGAATTCTGATTTCCCCCCTTCGGGGGGTTATGCTGGAAATTCTAGCAATGCATGGACCTCAATTGGGGCGATTGATTCTCGGGCATTAAGGCCCTTTAATTCAATCAAAAATAACGCCCCTAATACATCTGCGCCTGCCGCATGACAAAGTTCAGAACATGCTGAAATTGTACCACCAGTGGCCAATAAATCATCAATGATGACAACCTTCTGACCCTCCGTGATTGCATCTTTGTGCATCTCAAGAACATTCGACCCATACTCAAGAGTATATTCAACTCGGCGTGTTTCGGCGGGAAGCTTTCCCGGCTTACGCACGGGTACAAAACCGATGCCGAGGCGCTCTGCCAATAGTGGGCCAAAGAGGAAACCTCTTGCCTCGGGACCAATAATGAGGTCTGGATTCCATCCCAATTTCCCGATATCTTCCACGAATTGATCTATGACCTTTGTAAGGAATCCTGCACGACTTAACACGGGTGTAATATCTCTGAACATGATTCCCTCTATGGGGAAATTTGGGACTGTGCGGACGACTTCTCGAAGTTCATCGAGAAACGTATCCGGCATGGCACTCACTTCCAAACTGGTGAATCAATTCTGGAAGTATTGGCTTGCATAGGCACGAGCTTGTTCAGCCGTGTATCCCATGCCAATCAACTGCTGCTCGTAGGCCTGCTGTTCAGGAGTGATGGCAGTTGCCCAAGCTTGCTCGGTCGCGTCATTGCCACCTCCGCTTGAGCGCATTACTACTGTGATGCCCAAAACGACCACGAGAAGGAGTACGACTCCTGCTGCAATCATGATGTAGAGCATGACATCTGAATCATCACCACCGGCACTTTCAGCATCACCAGATTGGTCACCATCACCGCCAGTGTCAGTGCCAGGCGATCCGGGATTCGCTGAGTCACCCGTTGGTTCTGTGGGAGTTTCTTCAGTAGAGCAGCCGGTCTCATCGATTTCAGCGCCAGCAGGTGTATTTAGACAATAATCAACAAAGTCGTCGATTCCATCTCCATCTGAATCAATGCACCCTAGAATACCAACTTGGGTTCCGGACGGAGTATTCGAGCACTGGTCCAATATGTTTGGAACGCCATCGCCATCATCATCTTCCATCATGATCTGGCAACCAAGCGCATCGACTGAGGCTCCAGCCACAGTCCCAGGGCATGCATCGTTCTGATCACTAACACCATCACCATCGGTATCAGCTGACCATGTTGGGCAACCAGTTCCGTTGGTACCAGACATGATTCCAACTTCGTTAGGGCAATCATCTCCGTTGTAGTCATCCGGGCCGTTGTTGTCGCCGAACCCATCGCCATCAGTATCATTCCACTGAGTCACTTCGTAGATGAAAACATCCCCACCATTGGAATAGCCATCACCATCTGCATCTTGGCAACCGAGGCGGTCCATGGTGGAATCCCCAGGGGTATTTGGGCAAGCATCATCGTCATTGGCCACACCATCTCGATCAAGGTCATCAGCGTACATCTCATCATAATTGACGATCTCAAATGGTGCTGATGCATTGATATTGTCAACCTCATCAGATTCCACAATCATCTCAGCACCGTCTACGGTCAAGATGCAGGAGTAGTTTCCAGACGTTATGACCGCGCTATCGAGTAGGACAAGACTCCCATCGGTGATAATGGGGCCATCATTACCATCGAGTGCATCAGAGTAAGTTCCCTGAAGCAGAGAGAGTACTTCAGTTCCATTCACATCAACCAGAATCATTTCCCAACCAAAGGTTGAATCCATCGGACCACCGAGGCTGCTAATCTCAGCACCAAAGAATACGTTTGTTCCGGTACTCTCACCATTCACGGGGCAATTGATTGCACTCGCCACCAAGTTGGGCAGTGGCGCATCAGTGGCTGCAAAGGAGAGATTGTACCACCCTTCTGTCTCGAACGCGTTGACGATGACATAGTAGCCACCGCTCAAATCACTTGAATCTAAACTACTGGTGTCAACCATTGTAGACCCGTTGGTGGAATATTCTTCTGCAATCAACGAATCATCGCTTCCATCGAAAAGTTGTAGGTGAATGTTTGTGTTATCATGCGATTCTAATTCCACAATCATCCCCTGCATTCCAGAGAGGGTGAATCCATAGGCATCTTTCATGTCATCAAGATCAACACAACCCATTCCGTTGGCCGTAGGGTTCTCACCAACACTCATTGCAGTTACTCGGCTTTCACCTGCATCGTAACCGCTTTGGCTCCAATCGGATGGAATCCCACAGTCATAAGGTGGTACGAAAATAGTCCCATTGGTCCAGATCTCAAGTGTGTAATTTGCCAAACCAGAATATTGTGAGACGTTGATGTAATAGGTATCTGCGGACCCATCTGCATCTGTCCCAGATGTTGACACTGACTCATTACTGTCAATACCGGTACTAGAATCAACATCAGGTGAACTGGAGTTCCAAATATCAAGATCAAGGTCTGCATCCCAATTATCTGCCGTTAGGACAGCGGAAATATTCTGTCCACGTCCCATCGAGAGCATGTACATGTCAGCCTTGTCACCACCAGAAACGCACCCAGTAATCACTCCAGTGAAATTCGCGCCCAAATCGTAGGCGCTTGCTTCAACATCACCGACATCCGCACCAGTTGATGCATCATCGACGTTGGGGCAAGGCATTCCTGAAATTGTGGTCACTGCAGAACTAGCATTGTTGTTATTGAGATCATCGGCTTCTGACACGTTACCCCATCCATCAGGCCAGACAATCCAGTGGTAATCATCACTGTCAATGTCGGCGGGAATCGTCAACTGGCTGGTCTCTACCGAACTACTTCCAGCTGTAATGTAAGGTCCAGTGACATGACTTTCCACGATTATGTCACCCCAATCATAAGTATCGTCTGTGGATAGAATAAACACGACATCATACGGATTAGTGGAATTGGTGTCACCGGGCCCGTAATTCTCAACGGTATAGGTCACGTTCACAGTGTCACCTGCTGTTGCACTGGCTGGACCACTGATTGAATTCACAGCAAGATCAGGTTTGGGAACAGAGGTATTCACCCAAATGTCCAGTTTGTAGTTCCCATCTCCCGCATATTCCCATACCTGAATGTAAAACATTCCAGCTGTGGTTGTATTGGTTGTGAATTCAACACGCTCAGTTGCCCCATAAGTCATGGATAAATCGACATAACCTGCGCCAGTTTGTTGGTTCCCGCCGGTACTATCTGCGAGTAACAAATCAAAATCAGTATTTGTACCATCGCCAAAATCACGTAATACAACAACAATATCTTTGTTTGCAGATACCTGCATTGAATACCAATCCTGGTCATCAGTGGTGTCAACACAACCATCCATATTGGTTGCAGTGGGGTCTGAACCTTGTGATTTGGCAGTAGCTGTGGTGTTTCCAGCATCGCCCGCAGTTCCACCATCACTCTGTACGGCTGAACAAGGTGCTCTGCCACCAGTATCCATTGTACGATCGGCTTGCTTGAGTGAATTTTCATGAGGATTGTCATCGTCTACAACTTCTATTCCCATGTGTGGAGCAAGCATCGGCGTAAGAGCCGAGATGATCATCAACAACACGAGGGCGGTGCTAAGGTAGTTCGTTCGGTGGGCAGTGGCCATGCTTCCTACCGCCCTATGGGCGGTATTTAACACCCCCCGAGTTTGCATCGTGACGCCTATAACCGGTGCTGGGACTTTGCAAGCCGTCCAACACCATCTTTCCATTCCCAACCCGCCGCCTTGCAGCGAGCCGAACCTAGTAATTCGCCATTGCGAATAATGAGAATTTCCTCTCCGATTCTGAGGTCGCTAGGGGCGGAGAGAACCATAGCGGAGAATATATCCCCTTTCCAAGGCGAATCGCCACCGATTTCAACCTCGCGCAGTGTCCCTGTTTCACGCAATGTCGGTAGGATTGATTTGGTGAATGAAAAACGGCCAGAATCGGGATGCCATTGTGCCATCTGTTGCTTGTCTTTCATCAGCATCCAGCGAGGAGGTTTTCCACCCACACGCAAACCATCCATCCAAGCGTCTGTTCCGAATTGCCACCGACTCAACGATGCGAATGAATGTCGAAGAAATGCCTTTTCCCGCATGTGTTCGTCTCCAACTGCTTCAACGGCTTGTCGTAAGACATCACATGCAGCTTTGGAAGACGCGCCCACCCCTTCAGGACGGGTATCGATTGTATCCATATCAAAATCAATTCCAGAATGGTTAATCACGGTCTTGTATCCGACCCGTTGAACCAAGGTTTGCACCATTCTACGAATCGTAGCCAATTCATCATCATCCCAATCACCCGTTACAGGGAGGTCATAATGTGCGGCAGGCCACTGCTCTTCCAATTCACGCGGGACCAAGCCAAGAGGACTAGTTACCATCACCTGGTGAACTTTGCGATTACGAATTGCAGAGCGGAAAAATCGGTGACTTTGGCTGGAGGAATATGGTTTCCGTGCTGAACACGGTAACAAAACAAGAGTTTCCTGCTGGATTTCTGGCGGCATGTATTCATTCTCCATTCGCTGAATCCAATCTTGAACAATTGGATCATCTCGGCTCACAGAACTGTGGCAGCGGAAACGCTGGGTTTTCGTAACATGCATACTCAGTGGTGCAGAATCGCGGAGCAACACATCGTGCCGCCTAAGGTGCTCAACCAAGCGTGGACTGTTGAGTGATTGTTTCTCCACAAGTTCACGCAGCGTTCCCGATTGGATGGCAGCACGAGTAGCAGACAACGATGCTTTCCATTCTGAAACCTGGGATGAAATGTCAGCAGATTCACCACTGGTTGGATCAATCTTTCGAGGGCCATCTCGAGTCAATAGAATTCCATGCGCTGTGGCTTGTTGAGAGCGACGTAAATCAAACAAATCCAAACCAAACCATGAGAGGATGGCGCAATTATCAGGCCCACCTAGACCTGGAGCCCACAAGAGAGCTGCTGGGAATCGCTCGCGTATGAGGCGA
>Ga0209035_10001368_pt1 | contig 9986 bp, 9 predicted proteins | sample MarorgKNORR_S2LV_6_FD_188220 | JGI IMG/M metagenome (GOLD analysis project Ga0209035, IMG submission 188220) | Marine microbial communities from the Southern Atlantic Ocean, analyzing organic carbon cycling - AAIW_A/KNORR_S2/LV (SPAdes) (version 2) | ecosystem: Environmental > Aquatic > Marine >...
TGCCCTTGGTTTACCCGCGACAGCCGCTTGGGTTGACGGCGAAGATCGCCCGCATTTGATTTACCACGGGGAACCCATCGGCGAATTATTCTAAGTCACACGCACCGTCGTTACAAAAACCCTTTTTCCCAGGGTCCAGTAATTGCGGCGGTAAAGCCCGGCGATTGGATATTAGCGAAAAGCCACTGCCCGTCTGGGCTGAAATTCACACCCGCCCATTCTGAGCCACGGAAGTCACCTTTTTTGCCCATGGTGCGCTCGTTGATAATCACATTATTGAAGCCCAGCGGAAAAATATCTCCCTCTGGACTGAGCATCTGCAGTCGTGGATAGAATCTTTCAATCCCCGTATCCGTTTTCACTGTCGTAGTACCGCAATCTTCACAGACAAGAATACCTCCGCGGGGGCTAATCGCTAGATTATCCGGCATGTTCAGTACTAATTTATCCGGTGACTCAAACACCAATCGCAACGTATTCTTACTTGGAATATATTCCCATATTTGCCCAGCACTTGCATTTCCGCCGCTCGTGGAATCAAAAAAGACCGAGCCTTGATAATGCCAAATACCTTCGAGCCGAGCAAAATTTGTCCCGCCTAGCTTGCGGCCTTGCGAATAAACACCAAGAGCGTTCGTGGTGCCTTCAACATGAGGAATTGTAGGATCATCAATCGTGACCCACTCTATATTTTCAAATACGGCACCAGGTTTGACGTTTTTGGCTAGATCAAGCTGTCCAGGAACTTTCATCATTTGTAGAGTTCCGCCGTCTATCAACTTACCTTTGGTTTTAGGTAAAAACCGATACAACCCAGAGGTTGATCTATCTTCGGTTTCGTAGACAATCGAAGTCGCCGGATCAACAGCGACGGCTTCATGCACAAAACGGCCCATGTCCTTCAGAGGCGCAGGTGATCCGTTGCCATCAGCAGGAACCTCAAATATCCAACCGTGCGTCTCCTCGTATTTCGGGTCTGATTCTTCTTCAGGGCCATACAACGTTTCTTCACAAGTCAACCAACTTCCCCACGGAGTTACGCCGCCTGCACAATTTCGTACGGTACCGGACAGGCTTGCTTGGCTCGTCAAAAACTTACCCGCATTACAATCAAAAGTGAAGTTACTTGTACCGCCGCCTGCATTAGCATCGTAGGTATTCGCCGCTTTAGCGTAGGAGGGTTTTAAGCCATTGATTTCATGATTTCGGCAGAGTGTAACAATACCCTTGTTCTGAGCAATTACCCCCATGCCATCATGAGCGCCTGGCGTTTTACGGCCATCACTCATCGTCTCACCCGCCCAATTGCCTGTTACGTATTTGAAGCCCTCCGGTAAACTCAACAATTCCAAGCCCGTGTTCATGTCTTTCGTCGGTATAAGCGGACCATAGGGACTTTTTTTACCCGACTTATCCACGTTGGATGCTTGTAGGTAATTAAAATTGCTAAGTGTATCGGCAACCAAAAATGCCCCAACCGCGCTCGAAGAAAGACTCAGAAAATCACGGCGGGAACTTGTTGGCGGTTTGTTAGTCATCGTATCTATTCTAGGAAGAAGGGGAAATCGGCTATTGAGGGACATTCATTATAATTCAGCCGCCGGCAATTAACATAACAGGTCAATTGAATACGGAAACACTTTAGATTTCCCAGCCTGGACGGTAATCTTTTCTTAGCAAGCTGTTGGCGGCATCGTTGTTCGTTATACTCATGGATTTGGGATCATAGGTGATCGGAGTTCCAGCTCGATAAGCAACATTACCGAGTAAGACGATTTCGGTAAAGGGTCCTGCATATGCAAAATTAGAACCAGTTGCGCTGCCAGTTTTACAGGCGGTAATCCATTGTTCATGATGCCCTGGTGACTTTGGTAAATAGGGTGCCGGTGCTTCCACGCCATCACCAATAAACACTGGTGAAGCACCGTGTGTACACGCGACTTGGCCTTTGTCTCCTATAAACAGCGACCCATTCATGGGCAGATTTTTAGCGATTTCAGGATCCTGCGGGCGTGCTGTTCCTTCATACCAATAGATGTCGACCGGAGCATATTTACCTCGGCGGCCAAATTCGAATTTTGTAATCATCCATGTTGGTGCGCTATCGGCATTAACATCTGGGCCTTGCGAGGCAACCGTCACTTTGCCGCCAAGCTTCAATCCCCAGAAGCTGGGGTCCATTAAGTGAATGGCCATATCCCCAATCGCTCCACAGCCAAAGTCCCAAAACCCGCGCCACTTAAATGGCATATAAGCGGGATTGTAGGAGCGGGATCGAGCGGGCCCGAGCCATAAGTCCCAACTAATGTTACTGGGTATTTCATGTTTTCCAGTCGGGGCATCAATCCCTTGTGGCCACCATTTGCCGGGGCGGTCCGTAATGATATGTGCCTCGCGAACTTGGCCCAGAGTCTGGGATTCCAAGATTTCAACCAACCTTAAATATCCTGGATGCTCATGGTTTTGTGTTCCCATCTGAGTGGCAACACCTTGCTTCTTCGCTTCGCTGGCAACCATTTGCGCTTCTTCAACACTATGAGTCAATGGTTTTTCACAATAGACATGCAATCCTGCACGGAGTGCTCGTAACGTTGCAGGCGCATGATGATGGTCTGGTGTGGAAATAACGGCGGCATCTATATCTTTGCGTTCAAGAAGCTTTCGATAATCCGCGTACTCGACTGCTTTTGGATGTTTGTTTTTTGCTCCCGCTAACCGATCGCTATCAACATCACATATGGCCACAACATTCTGACCGCCCATGGCCGATAGGTTCGCACCGCCTCGACCTGCCACGCCGATGACACCAACATTGAGTCTCTCGTTAGCGCCGAAAACCGTATTCGGCACAAACAATGGAACCGAAAAAACCGTGGACGCTTTGACAAAGTTACGGCGATTTAAATGTGTTTTGCTAGTTGGGTGCGCCATCGTAAATTCCCTTGGGTAATAAATTAATCACTAGGTATTAGCTTACTATAGAACACTTCGCGATTGTCGTGTGTTCTTAGCCGGTGATATTCAAGCAGATAATTTGCAACCTATTAATGCGCCAGCTATTTACGGGCGATCCACGTCCAATGGCGATCGCTGCTGGCCTGCACCGTTGCGTCGTCAAATCCTAGCGAGCTAATCAACCCACGTATTTCGGCTAAACTCAACGCCGCCCGTAATGAATCATCAAACATCTGTTGCTGGTGTTCATTTTCCTCGCCGGCATATTGTTGTACCAACGTAACGACTTGTTCATCAGTTGACGGACGCAGCAGATCACGAAAAAACAACAGCCCTCCAATACGAGCAACTCGAATAGCTTCGGTAAGCGCCATCAGTGGTTCCGGAATATGGTGAATAATGCTATTAGACATCACCGTATCAAACGACTCGGATTCCATCGACAGATCTTTAGAGTCAATCTGCTGTAAAAAAATACGGTCCGTCAGACCTTCGACTTCGATATTGTATCGAGCCAAATCTAGCATATGCGCTGCTAAGTCTATCCCCATCACTCGGCAATCCGGATCCTGCTGGCACAGCACTACAGGAATTTGCGCGGTACCTGTTCCTAAGTCTAAAATTTCCGTGCCGATATCACCTGCCTGTAGCAAATCAGTAACAAAAACTTGGTTAACGCCACTGTGGTCCATACAATCATAGTCATGGGCTTCGGCCACCGTATCCATAACTTCCGGCTCCAACACTCGTTCTAAACTCATCAATCTATTCTTTCTAAGTATCTCAGGGCTGCCTGCATGTGATCACCGGTTGTCTATGACCCTCGTGAATATAGTATTACGCCAATATCGTTTTTGACAACTCTTCCGGAATTTCTTGTACATAGCGGGGGACCGCATATCCCGGTAACTTCGTTCGTAGTTGCTTAATCAACTGCTTGCCCGTTTCAATCGGCACTTCGAAATGTGCTGCGCCTGCTACTCGATCCAGCTGATGCAAATAATAGGGCAACACGCTCGCATCGGCCAGCTTGGCAAACAACTCTTCTAGAGCTCCAAGCGAATCATTCACACCTCTCAAAAGCACCGCCTGATTGAGTACTGGAATTCCCGCTTTAACAAGACGGCCCAGTGCCTGCAACACATCTGTTCCAAGTTCGTTGCCATGATTGGCGTGCACCACAAACCAAACGGCCAAACGACTGGAGGCCAAGCGATTCACTAATGCCTCCGTGACGCGGGATGGTATCACAATGGGCAATCGGGTATGAATCCTCAAGCGTTTGAGGTGTGGAACATTTTCCAACATCGTTATCAATTGTGCTAACAGATCATCGGTCAACACCAAGGGGTCGCCACCACTGAGTAGTACTTCGTGGATGCTATCATCGCTGCGTACAGCATCCACTGCTGGTTGCCAGCGGCCATCTTCTGCACCTATTTGTTGAAACGACTGGTAGGGAAAGTGCCGCCGGAAACAATAACGACAATTCACGGCACAAGCACCCGTCACAACCATAAGTGCACGGCCCGCATATTTCTGTAATAACCCTGGCGCGATTCCCGCCCCGGATTCCCCCACCGGGTCAGCGTTAAACTGGGTATGCGGAACCTCTTCTTGGGCTACATTAAGAACCTGCCGCAACAATGGATCAGTTGGATTCCCGCTTTTCATACGACGGGCAAACCCGCGTGGCACCAGCAATGGAAATTGTTTTGCTGCCAGCGCTGAAATTTCCAACTCACCTAGATCAATATCTAAGAACTTGCATAGCTCGTCTGCTGACCGGAATGCTGTTTTGATCTCTTGTTGCCATGTCGGAATTTTACTTTCCGATTTCAGGTTCGGCTTGTCACTTCGAGGCAGTTTGGACTGTAATAACGTCGGGGGCATGGTTATAGTATCAATTAGAAGAATGATATAAAAGAATCCTTGACGACCCTTGATTTTAACAATAAATAACTCGCGCTGAGGAAGTGAACGACCGTGGCAACCTATAAAACTAACGATTTTCGCAAAGGCTTGCGAGTTGAAATTAACGGCGAGCCTTACATGATGATCGAAATGAACTTCGTGAAACCTGGCAAAGGTAATGCTTTCTATAAATGCAAGCTGCGAAATCTACTGCGCAACACGATATTGGATCGCACCTATAAAGGTGGTGATTCGCTTGAATCTGCTGATGTCGAGGAAGTGGGTTGCCAATATTTGTATAAACAAGGCGATACATTCTTCTTTATGAACAGCGATGATTATGACCAATATGAATTATCTGGCGAGCAAGTAGGTGATTACTGGAAATACTTAACCGAAGGCATGAAATGCCAAACGGTACTTTGGAACGGAAATCCAATTACATTAACTCCACCGAATCACGTCGAGTTAAAGGTAGAATATTGTGAACCCGGTGCCAAAGGCGACACTGCAACAAGTGTTACCAAGCCTGTCACGGTTGAAACTGGAGCTGAGATTCTCTGTCCAGCATTTATTGAAATGGGAAATGTTATCAAAGTCGATACTCGTACCGGCGATTATGTCGAACGCGTGAACCAAAAATAACCTTTGCGTAAAAGCGCATCGCCATCAGTATGGCCTACTTGTTAGCCACAAACGGACTCGACCGCGGACAAGCCTATGAGCTTGTACTGGGTGACAACTTCATTGGTCGAGATGCTGATTGTACCGTTCACCTCAACTTACCCTCCGTCAGCCGCAAACATGTACGGCTCGTCGACGACGACCCGCATTTTACAATCTCGGATCTCAACAGCGCTAATGGGACGAAGATAAACGGCCACCAGCTCACCAATCCAGTATCCCTGCAGCCTGGGGATTCGATCATGATTGCCGATCTCGAATTTTCATTTGTGCTGAAGCTGCCAGAGACTTCGGAACACGTTTCCGATTGCAATCGTACAAATCACCAGCCAACCGCAGAGGTCTCTACACTACAGCGCCGCAGTGAACTTTTAGCTAAAGTCCGCGCGTTCTTTTACGACCACGGATTTGATGAAGTCGAAACACCCCTACTTTCAATAGACACCGTTGTCGACCGCCATTTGTTTCCGATTCCGGTAGTCATTCACGATGAAACGTTTTGGTTACAAACTTCGCCAGAGTTTCACATGAAGCGGTTGCTGGCAAATGGTATGAAAGCCATTTACCAAATCACACGAGCATTTCGCAACGATGAAAAAGGACCATATCACAATCTGGAATTTACGATGCTCGAATGGTACAGAACATCGTGGTCAACCGATGAGGCCATCACATTCTTGGGGTCCCTAGTAAGCACCATTTTGTCCACCGAGGCGCACCAAACGATTTCCTATCAACAGGCATTCATGGCGGCCATAGAAATTGATCCGCTCGAAGATTCTGCTGCGAAATTGTTGCAACGCATTGCTAGTTTAGATTTTCAACCGCCGGAAAACTGGCGCAATATGGATCGTGATGGCTGGCTTGATTTGTTGTTCACCGAGTATGTACAACCGACACTAGGCCTGGACGTCCCAACCGTTTTGATCGACTACCCTCTTTCTCAAGCTGCTTTAGCTCGACAAAACCCCGATAACCCAAAAGTTGCTGATCGCTTTGAACTATTTTTCCATGGCTTGGAATTGGCCAACGGTTACCACGAACTCTTAGATGTCCAGGAATTAAGGCGTCGCAACGAACAAAGCAACCGGCAGCGGGAACAAGATGGGCAACCTCGATTACCACAAGAAAGCTATTTAGATACGGCGATGCAAAGTGGCTTGCCAGATTGCTGCGGCGTAGCGCTAGGATTTGACCGCTTAGTAATGCTAGCAACTGGTGCCACCGACATCGCCGAAGTAATCGCCTTTCCCTTCGATCGCGCATGACGCAGCAGCGCAGGTGGATTCACCCCTAACCGCGGTCCCTACGGTTCAAATAGCATGCGAACATGGTAAACTACTCACATAAATAGGACTCTCTTCAATCGTCTCTTTTGTTTGACAACAATGCGTCAATATCTCGATCTAATCCAGCAAATCTACAACCACGGTGCTATCAAAGAAGATCGCACCGGTACTGGGACTCGTAGCCTATTTGGACACCAAATGCGATTTGATCTAGCTGATTCTTTCCCTTTACTTACTACAAAAAAATTACATCTGCGGTCCATCATCCATGAGCTGCTGTGGTTCTTGACCGGTGACACCAACATCCAATACCTCCGCGACAATAAAGTCCGTATTTGGGATGAATGGGCGGATGAAGATGGAAACCTCGGTCCCGTCTATGGCCACCAATGGCGGAGTTGGCAAAGTACGGATGGTCGAGTCATCGATCAGATAAGTGATGTTATTGGAAACATCAAATCTAACCCAGACTCTCGTCGGCTGATCGTCAGCGCTTGGAACGTCGGCGACGTTGATAAAATGGCGTTGCCGCCTTGCCACTTATTATTCCAATTTTATGTCGCCAACGGCAAGCTGTCGTGCCAGTTGTATCAGCGCAGCGCTGATGTGTTCCTCGGTGTTCCATTTAATATCGCCTCGTATGCACTGCTAACACTAATGGTGGCGCAAGTCACATCACTACAACCTGGTGAGTTTGTACATACACTCGGCGATGCACATCTTTACAGCAACCATCTCGAGCAAGCCGAATTACAGTTATCCCGCGAGCCGCTAGATTTGCCGACGCTGCGAATAAATCCAGACGTAACAAACATCTTTGATTTCAAGTTTGAAGATTTCACCCTCGATAACTACAACCCCTATCCGCACATCAAAGCCTCCGTTGCTGTCTAAGTTCCATCAAATTCAAAGAGTATTAGCGGTAGTACAATGGCCCTTTCTATTATTGTTGCCATTTCCCGAAATGGGATTATCGGCCGAGAGATGGATTTGCCGTGGCACATCTCGGCTGATTTGAAACGATTCAAAGCCTTAACCATGGGGCACCATATTGTCATGGGTCGTAAAACCTATGAATCTATTGGGCGGCTGTTGCCAGGACGAACCACGGTGATTATCACTCGACAATTAGATTATCAAATTCCAGGAGCAATCGTTGTAAATAGTATCGATGAAGCCTTGGCGGTTACAGTTGACGATCAAGAGACGTTTATTGTGGGTGGCAGCCAAATCTATAATCAAGCATTGCCGCTCGTTGATACACTGTATATCACCCGCGTGCATGCCGACGTCGAAGGTGACACTCGGCTTGATGCCGTCGACTGGTCGGCCTGGGAATGTGAAAGTAGCATCCGCCACTCGGCGGGAGAGAAGAACGACCACGAATATTCATTCGAAATCTATCGCCGCGGATCGTAGCCTTGACGCTATCAGCCGCTAAAATCACTACGATTAACTCCGAAAACAACTGCTCTCGCGTGCTTTTAGATTTTTCTGGCCTCGGAATGAACCCGCTTACGCTATCATGCGTAAAGTTAACTAGTCATCATGCAAATAACACCGGTGTCACCCACTATGGGGAACGAACTAACTGACGAGCAGATAATGGCTCGTTATAAGAAAGAAGGTTGTCGAGACCTGTTTGCGCAATTGGTGCGCAGATACGAACGAGAGCTTTATAGTTATTTGCGACGGTATGTCGGTAATGCAGAAATGGCAGAAGACGTTTTTCAAGCAACGTTTTTGCAGGTTCATTTGAAGTGCGACCGGTTTGATGACAGTCGCCGTTTTCGCCCTTGGTTATATACGGTTGCAACCAATCAAGCGATTGATGCCCAGCGTCGGCAAAAACGCCATCGCATGGTGAGTTTAGATCAGACTAACAAATCACAAGATAGTGTTGATATTGGTTCGCTGATTAATCTGCTTGAAGGAAACGATGGGGACCCGCTAGAACATGTTGCTCAACTCGAACGCGGACAATGGGTTCAACAAGCCGTTAGCGAATTATCAACACAAATGCGAGGCGTGATTGATTTGGTTTATTACCAAGGCATGAAGTACCGCGAAGCAGCAGACATATTAGGCGTCCCCGTGGGGACTGTGAAAAGCAGATTACACGCGGCCGTTGTAAAGTTAAACGAAGTTTGGTCGCGTACGATGAATGAGCAGTAAAATATGAACGAAGACATTATTGGATTTGTGATGGGTGCTTTAGATGCCCAAGAACACCAACGTATCGAGGATTTGATACGTAGCGATACCGAATTACAATCACAAGTGGATTTGATTCGCCGTAGCCTACTTCCCTTGGAATCGTACCGTCACTGCGAACCCCCTTCCGATTTGCACAACCAAACAATTGCATATGTGTTTGACCAAGTCGATGCTCACAAGGTTGGGTCAGTCGTCCCAGCATTTACCAGCAAACAACTTGTCACCAGTTCACGGCGATCGTGGCGGCCAATGGACATCTTCGTAACGGGCATTGTGGCAGCGAGCTTGCTAATGTTACTTTCACCCGCACTTTTTAACAGTCGCTTTGCTGCTGAACTACGACAATGCCAAAACAACCTACAAACACTCTACGCTGGTTTCAGCAATTACAGCATCACCCACGACGGTGAATTTCCAGCCGTCCCTAATAATTCCGCTTTTGCAACTTCCGGCGCATTTGCTCCCATTTTGATTGAACAAGGCTATGTCGAGGACGACGGTAATTTCTTTTGTCCAGCTGCCTTCGAAACCATTGCCTGGCGGCAACAAGGAATTCCAACTAGGCAAACCGTGGTAAACGCCAGCGGAGAAGATCTAGCTGCCATGCAGCAACGCATGGGAGGCACATATGGCTACAGTGTTGGCTACCAAGCGGGTGGTCGTATCCTCGCAATTCGTAATCAACAGCGACCAAATTTTGCTCTCATTGCGGATCGCCCCAATGGCGAATCCGCCCGTCGTTACAGCATGAACCACGGTGGTCTGGGGCAAAACATTCTCTTTGAAAACGGGCATGTTGCGTTCGTTCGCGGAACACAATCTGTTGGACTTGGCGATCACTATTACGTCAGCGATCGAGGCGTCGTTGAACCAGGTGTCCATCGTGATGATTCAGTCATCATGGAAAGCGGCATCCCGATCACGAAT